>Ga0190313_1001466_pt1 | contig 12731 bp, 11 predicted proteins | sample 4870071011_MG_FD_169989 | JGI IMG/M metagenome (GOLD analysis project Ga0190313, IMG submission 169989) | Hydrothermal vent sediment bacterial communities from Southern Trench, Guaymas Basin, Mexico - 4870-07-10-11_MG | ecosystem: Environmental > Aquatic > Marine > Hydrothermal vents > Sediment ...
CTATATGAGCGATGGAGCGAGGATGTTTTGATGCCTCTTCTTCCTCGCCACACACAAAGGCTAGTTCGTGTTTTACAGATGTATTCTTAATGTAATGCATACCTGAGCAGTAGTATTGCAATTGTATTACAACTACATTACAATCGTATTCAAAAATAACCATATCAGCGTATCACTTTTCATATAGAGTAGTAAAGAATAAAATATTTAGAAAATCCTTTTTGCTTATGACGACTTTTTTGGCCATTTTCATTTGAGGAATTTCTTGTTTTGCTTGATCTAAATTTGAAGAACGGATGGCCGAAATTTTTGCATGCAGTTAAAGAAATCGATAAGCTCGCGTTAAAGTTGACGATTAAACAAACAACGAAATTAAGAAAACTCAAAAAGCGCAAAAGGATAGTCAAGAGTGATCTTAAAAAAGTTTTAAAAATAAAAGATATTCTCACAAAAAATAGGTAAAATGAAATGAAGATAAAAGCGATAATGATATTTTTATTTCTCCTTAAGACAGTTGTCATAGTTGCAGTTCAGGGGATAGTTGTAAATATGAAGAACGAAACACTAACACAAAACTGTAATACAACTTTACTAGAAGGAAAACCAATGAAATTTTTAAAAAATTGGAAAAAAACTGAGAACATAATGGAATTAAAAATATGGTCATTGGGACTAGATATGAAACAAGAATCTCCAATGTTTAGGCAAAGAAAAATGAATGAAATTTTGAAAATAATACCAATGAAAGAGTATGATGATAATAGACCAAGTTATGTATGGAATGTGAAGGTAGAGGTAAAAAATATCATTGGAACTTATCCACCAATGTGTGGAAGTTGGATTATAAGTGATATTACAATAGTTGAAAATAGCACGATAATTGTTAATGGAAGTATAATTATAAAAGAGACTGGAGCACTTGTGCTTAAGAACAGTAAGCTTTACATGAGATTAAAAAAGGATTGTGAGTATGGAATTGATGTTTTTGGAAATCTTACTCTTATTAATTCAATGATCACTTCTTATAATACTACGAATAACTACTTTATTAGGGTTTTTTATGGAGCGAAGTTAAAAATTGAAAATAGCGAAATAAGCTACGCTGGATGTATGGAAAATAATGATAAGTTAGGACTTTGGATAAACACAGATAATGCTCTAATAATTAATTCGAAAATACATCACAACTTGTTTGGGGTGTATTTATACAAAGTGAAAAATGTATTAATAAAGAATAGTGAGATACGAGATTGCTGCATTGCAATATTTCTTCAAGAATCAAGCAGAAATGATATTACTAATAATGTGATAAAGAATAATACGTATGGAGTATATCTTAATAGTTCAAGTAGCAATAGCATTCATAATAATATTATTGAAAATAATGGATGTGGGGTGTATCTTGAAGGATCAAATGACAATGATATTCATAGTAATGTAGTGTTAAATAATTATGAAGCGGGAATAGATTTAAATTATGCACGTGATAATATTATCTACAATAATACGATACAATACAATTATGGTGATGGAATATTTCTTTGGGAATCAAATAACAATACTATTTATGATAATAAAATACAAAGCAATGGTTTGATGTATCTTGGTTATGGAATTTATCTCGGTGGTTCGAATAGTAATGTTTTGTATAATAATATATTTTTGAATGACAGCTTATTCGTAATGGCCTCATATAATAATATTGTTAAAAACAATACTGTCAATGGAAAGCTTCTAGTTTATCTTGAGAGCATTGGTGATGTTGTTATAGATCAAGAGGCTGGCCAAATAATTCTAGTGAGGTGCAAGAACATAAGAATAATGAATCAGAATATAAGCGATACTGATGTTGCGATAGAGTTATTTGAAACATGCGATGTGAAAATACTTAATAGCGTAATACAAAATATCTACTTAGCGGGGATATTTCTTAGTGAATCAATCAATAATATTGTTTATAATAATACAATACAAGATAGTAAATGTGGGATCTATCTTGCTTATTCAAGCAATAATTCCGTTCATAATAATGTGATTCGAGACAATAAGCATGGAATATATCTTTGGGGGTCAATCAATAATATTATTCGTAGTAATGTAATACGGAAAAACGACTTTGGGATATACTTTTTCTGGTTTTCGGGCAATAGTGCCATTTGCAATAATGTAATATGTGATAATCGCTATGATGGAATATACCTATATTTTTCAAGTAACAATATCATTCGTAATAACATGATACAGGGAAATGGTGCCAATGGAATATGTCTCCTAGGCTCAAGTGGTAATGTCTTGCTTAATAATACGTTTTTGAACGATAGTCTGTTCGTATTGGCTTCGTACAATAATGTTATTGAAGGTAATACTGTTAATGGAAAACCCTTAGTTTACTTGGAAGGTGCTAAGAATGTTGTTATAGATTGGGAGACTGGTCAAATAATTTTAGTAAAATGTAAGAACATAAAAATAATGAATCAAAATATAAGCAATACCGATGTCGCAATAGAATTACTCGAAGCAAAGAACGTGAAAATATTAAATAGCGTGATAGAAGGTAATAATCAAGTTGGAATATTTTTGTGGGGATCAAGTAATAATGTTATTCATGATAATATAATCCAAAACAATCGCAGGTTTGGTATATTGTTCTGGGAACCAGTGATTGCTTGGGAGCCAATATTTTTGCGTACATCAATCAATAATACTCTTTACAATAATGTAATACGAAAAAATGGTTATGGCGTGTTTATTTGGGGAGTAAATGGTAACATTATTTGTAATAATAAAATACAAGACAACAATTATTGGGGAATGTGCCTTTATGATTCTTACAATAATGTTTTACGTAATAATGTATTTTTCAATAACGGATTATTTATGAGTTATTCAATTAATAACACCATCAAAGGTAACATTATTAATGGAAGACCTTTAATTTATTTGGAAAGTGCTAGGAATGTTGTTATAGATTGGGAGGCTGGGCAAATAATTCTAGTAAGATGCAAGAATGTTAAAATTGTGAATCAGAATATTAGCAATACTGACGTTGGAATCGAACTACTCGAAACAAATAATACGAAAATACTTAACAGTGTGATAAAAGGTAATTATATTGGAATTTATTTCGAGGAATCGTATGGTAATGTCATTTGCAATAACACAATACAAGACAATTTCTTTGGAGTATTCTTTCAAATATCTTCTAATGAGTCTAGTAACAAAATCTTCTTTAACAACTTCATAAATAACAGATACCAAGCAAATATGTTTATATATAACCAATGGACAACAACTAATAACATAGCATACACATTTAATGGAAAAACCTACACCAGCAGATTAGGAAATTATTGGAGCAATTACAATGGAACAGATGATGATGGGAATGGAATTGGAGACATCGCGTACGGTAATGATACAGCACCTCTTATTGAACCTACGTGGAAATATAAGATACATGATAGAGATAATGATGGACTAAATGACATACAAGAAGAAATATATGGAACAAATCCAGAAAAAGATGATAGTGATGGTGATAGTTTCAGCGATCGCATTGAAATTTTCCTTGGTACGGATCCTTTAAATCCAGATAGCAATCCAACTACCGGTCTTTTTGGAATCATAATCTATTTTGTTATTTCTGGAACTATTGTTCTGATCATAATTGTAGTATTTCTTGTTTATAGACGTAAATTCTTATCGAAATTTACTTATTTGTAGTTAAAAAAGTAAAGATTACACACTAATGATGAAGGTAAATTAATTCTAGCGGATACTATTGCCTCTGCTCTGAAACAATAATTGATGGCTTGTTTTTAAGAAAATTTATTGAAAAAACATATGAGCACATGTTGATATAGCGGGGTGCGTCCTGATGAATAAAGACATATTTGGATATGATGTTCTACTTTTAATTAAGTCCATCAAATAAAAATGCATATCATAATTTTGGGATGAAAAATGAAGTGGTTTGTCACAAGTCAAGATCCGCTCTTAGTGAATGCTGATGCTCATGTGTTATTTGTTACAAAAGATTATGAAAAATCTGAAATGTTCGCAAAATATGATTCTCTCTCGAAAGGACTACTCGGTGCATTGATTTCTGAATTAGGCGAAAGATTCTTTGATAAAAATTGTGTAGAATCATTATTTATAAACATGCCTAATTTCAAATGGATAGTCATCTGTGGAGTTAAGGAACTCAAATATGCATCATTCGCAGATTTATCGGCAAAAGTTGCTAAGATTGCAAAACAAAGGAAACTCAAGAAAATAGCATTTATCATTGCAGATATTAATTTTGATTTAGTCAATTTGTCAAGAGCAACATACGAAGGAATTAGGCTCGGATCATACGTTTTTGAGAAATACAAATCCAAGAAATCAGGAAGATTCCCAGAGGAAGTAATAATAGTAACTAGCAAAAATCATGAAGAGAAGATTAAGAATGCACTAAGAGAAAGTGAAATTATTTGCAGTGCAGTTGAGATTGCGAGAGATTTAGTTAATCAACCGGCGAAAGATGCTAATCCCGTCAGTTTATCGCAGTTTTTTAAGAACCTATTTAAGGATATAAAGAACGTTAGTGTTGAAATCTTCGATGAAAAACGGTTAGAAAAAGAGAAATTTGGAGGAGTTATTGCAGTTGGCAAAGGCAGCGAGATTCCACCAAGATTAGTAATAGTCAAATACTTACCACTTAAAAACGAAAAACCTTATGTATTCATCGGAAAGGGAGTATGTTTTGACGCAGGAGGACTTCAGATGAAATCAAGGGAGGGAATGAAGAACATGAAAATTGACATGGCCGGAGCAGCTGTAGTAATGGCGGCAGTGTACGCAATAGCAAGACTTCAATTGCCCGTTAATATTATCGCAATTACCCCGCTTGTTGAAAACCTTCCCAGTTTAAAGGCGACCAAGCCCGGAGATGTTATTGAAATGTACAATGGAAAAAAGGTGGAAATTGCACATACTGATGCTGAAGGTAGACTAATTTTAGCAGATGCTATTGCGTATGCGGAGAGAAATTTGAATCCAGAGGCAATAATTGATTTAGCAACCTTGACTGGGGCTTGTGTTATTGCTCTTGGACGTAGAATTGCTGGGATTATGGGGAATAATAAGAAATTAATAACAACATTAAAAGAAATTGGTGATGAAATAGGCGAATACTTATGGGAGCTTCCATTATTTGAGGAGTACAAGGAACTAATCAAAAGCGATATTGCAGACATTAAAAATATTGGTGATGGATCCGCAGGTGCAATTATAGGTGGCTTATTTCTAAAGGAGTTTGTTGAGAAAACACCATGGGTACATATTGATATTGCAGGTGTCTCTTGGACAAAAAAAGATGTGTTTATATATCCAAAGGGAGCTACTGGATACGGTGTTAGGCTTTTAGTGGAATTTATCAAAAAAGCAATTCAATAGTATTTGTGCCTTAGTTCTACAGATAGTTTATACATCATAATATTAGATATATGTCTTTTTTGATGGTTCTATCAGCCGAGTTTTCTCGAGGTGTTTAAATGAAATATGATGTGGTTATAATTGGTGGTGGTCCTGCAGGTATTAGTACTGCATTGACAGCAAGGAAGGCATATCCAGATAAGGAAATTCTGGTTATAAGAAAGTCGAGGAAAACAATAGTTCCTTGTGCTATCCCTTACATCTTTGGAACTTTAAAGAGCGTTGATAAAATAGTAATTTCTGATGCTCTGCTAGAAAAGAATGATATTAATTTGCGTATTGATGAGGTTACTAGAATTGACTGTAGTCAAAAATATGTGGAACTTACTTCAAGGGAGCGAATTGAATTTGATAAGTTAGTTATTGCAACGGGCGCTTCTCCTATTCTTCCGAAGATCAAAGGAATTGAATTGAAGGGAGTATATACATTAACGAAGGACTATGACTATCTTTGCAAGATGCTTGAGGAAATAGAGAATGCATCTACTGTTGTTATAGTTGGTGGTGGAACAGCTGGTGTTGAGACAGCCGACGATCTTGCAAAAGCAGGGAAAGAAGTCCATATTGTTGAAATGCTTCCACATGTTTTAATGGCTAATTTTGACGAGGAATTTTGTATAAAAGCTGAGGAAATTCTTAGAGAGCTAGGAGTTAACATTCATACTGGAAAAATCGCTACTAAGTTTGTTGGAAATGAGAAAGTTGAGAAAGTTGTGTTATCTGACGGAACAGAAATAAAGGCAGATGCAGTAATTGTTTCTGTTGGAACACGACCAAACACGGGACTTGCAAAGAGGAGTGGAATTTCTGTTAATAAAAATGGAATTGAAGTCAATCCATATATGCAAACTAGTTGTGAAGATGTATTTGCTGTTGGAGATTGTGCTCAAAAGATTAGTTTCCTAACTGGTGAACCATTTAAAGCAATGCTTGCTTCAGTGGCCATTCTCGAAGGACGAATAGCTGGAGCTAATTTGTATGAGAAAAAGTTAACCAGCAGATATCATGGAGTAGTGGGGTCTATCCTGACATATATACGGGGTGTAGCATTCGGATCTGCTGGCCTTACAGAGGCCGAGGCAAGGAAGTATGGATTTAATATAATTACGGCAAAAGCAGAAACTGTTGATAAGCATCCTGGGACACTTCCAAACGCAAGTAAGATTATGGCTAAGTTGATTGTTAGTAAGGATTCTGGTGTAATAATTGGTGCTCAAATTGTAGGGAAAACCGGAGTTCCAGAGTTAGTGAATAGTATTACGGTTGCGATTTATAATAGAGTAACCGTTTCTGAATATGTTGAAATGCAAGCAGCATCACAGCCTTGGCTTACTCCGTCTCCTCTCGCATTTCCATTGGTAATTGCGGGTATGACAATTCTTAAGAAACTGAGAATTTTATGAAGAACTTTCAGAAACATATTTTTTCAATTTTTCTAAAAATTCCTTTGGTGCTTTTTCTTTCAGGAATTTAACAAGTCTAAGGATTTTTTCAATTGTTTCATCAGAAAGCTCATGCTCCATTTTACAGGCATCTTTTTGTGCTGTTTCTTCATCTATTCCTAGAATATCGCATAGGAACATTTTAATCACACTCTCGCGTTTGAACAGATTTTCTGCTATTTGGAGTCCTTTTTCTGTTAAATCGACATATCCCCTCTTTTCGTATTCTACGAATCCCATTTCAGATAATCTTTTCATGGCATCTGTAACACTTGCCATACTTACACTCATCTTATTTGCGATGTCCTTTATTCTAACAACCTTTTTTCCTTCTATGTGTTTTAATGTATAAATTGCTTCAATGTATTCTTCAAGTCTTCTTGAAATTACTTTATTCTTTCTTGCGCTCACGCTAATCCTCATTAATAATATTTCATTGAAATTTTTCTAAAAATAATATAATAATTATTCCAATAAAAATTGTAATATTCCAAAAAATTTAAGATAATTATTCAAAATATATACATATAATCTTATAATTAGACTACTCTAATTATATTAGGGTAGTCTAAATTGCGAAAGCGCTTTGGATGGACAAGAAAGCTCCAAGAGTTCCCTAAAGAGAAACACTTAGGCGGCTTAATTCCACTTATCAATATGCCTAAGAACGGTGAAGGAATAGTACGTTACATTTGGGCTGGTCGTGGAATTATAAATAGGTTGCTTGGAATGGGTATTAGACCTGGAGCAAAGGTGAAGGTCTTAGAAAACTCTATGTATGGAGTTGTCATATTGATTAATGGAACCAAAATAGGACTTTGTCCACGCTTAGCATCTCGGATTTATGTTGAACAAGCATGGTGAGAGTTTAAAATGTCACGTAAGCCTTCGAGGAAATGTCCTTCAAATTCAAAATTTTGTTTAATTTGCCCTCTTCGCTTTTTTAGAAAAATTTTCCCAGCTAAGCCAGCGAGAAAAATAGTAATCGGCGTTATAGGCAATCCCAATGTTGGAAAATCAACACTATTTAATGAACTTACTGGTGCAAAACAATATGTTGCTAATTGGCCCGGGAAAACTGTTGAAAAGAAAGAAGGAATAAGATTTTGGAAAGGATGTGAATTACATTTCGTCGATCTCCCTGGAACATACAGCTTAAGCGCATCATCACTAGATGAATTAGTCTCTCAAGAGTTTATTCTAAATGAGAAGCCAGATGTAATCATAGACATTGTTGATGCATCGAATTTGGAGAGGCATCTTTATTTATTTCTAGAACTAGCAGAGATGGGTGCAAGAATAATTATCGCATTAAACAAAATTGATATAGCCAAGGCAAAAGGAATTCAAATTGATGTAGAAAAGCTTTCCAAATTACTGGGAACACCTGTAATCTCAACTGTTGCAACGAGAGGAGAAGGTATATCTCGTCTGTGTGATGCAATTGTTGGAGTAGCTTTAGGAACAATAAAATCGAATCCGGTGCTCGTAAAATATAGCGAGGATGTAGAGGAAGCTATAAGATTATTAGAAGAAAAGATCAGACAAAAAATTGAAAAATATCCGTCACGATGGATAGCTATTAGATTATTGTTAAAGGATAGGGATGTTATTAACCTTGTTTCAAAGGTAGCTCCAGAAATTATTAAAGAGGCAGAAAAATTGACTTATCGACTTGAGAAAAAATATGGTCAGCCGATTGAAACAATAATTGCTGAACAAAAATACAGATTGATAGAAAAAATTGTTTCAGAAACTGTTAAGTATGTTGGACATCCCATATTAGATGTTACTGATTTAATAGACACAGTTGTGCTAAACAAATATCTAGCGATACCAATATTCATATCAATACTCTGGGCAATATTTCTTTTCACCTTCGATGCTGCAACATTCCTAGTAGAGGGAATAGATTTCTTGTTCGAAATTCTCGCAGATTTTGCTAGGAATAATATTCCTAACGAGCTTATTGCATCATTAATAACAGATGGAATAATTGCTGGTTTAGGATCTGTTCTCGTGTTTGTTCCGAACATATTTTTCCTATTCTTAGCAGTTTCATTTTTGGAAGATAGTGGTTATTTTGCAAGAGCAGCATTCATTTTTGATAGAATAATGAGGAAAGTTGGTTTACATGGAAAGTCAGTAATTCCTTTGATTCTTGGACTTGGATGTAATGTTCCAGCCGTAATGGCAACACGCGGAATAGAATCTGAGGAGGATAGATTACTAACAATTGCTGTTGCTCCTTTAGTTCCATGTAGTGCACGATTTCCAGTTTTCATATTACTAGCAGGAATATTCTTTGGAAAAATGGCGGCCATTGTAATGCTTTCAATGTATTTATTAGGATTTGCCTTAGCATTCCTAATAGCGTTAATTGTAAGAAAGATCTTCTACAAGGGAAGAATCTCTCCATTCATAATAGAAATGCCACCATACTCAAGACCATCATTAAAGAGCATATCTCTACACATGTGGATTCGTGGTTCGCATTTCCTTAAAAAAGCAGGTGGAATAATATTTCTGATGAGCATCGTTATTTGGTTCCTTGCATCAATGCCACCAGGAGTTGAATTTGGAGGTCCAGAAAGTTATGCGGGAATTATAGGTAAATCTCTTGAATTTTTATTCAAACCCCTAGGATTTGACTGGAGAATAGTCACGGCATTAATTTTCGGCTTTGTAGCAAAGGAAGTTGTGATTGATTCTCTTGGAGTATTGCTTGGACAAAATCTAGAGGAAGTTCTCCCACAAATTCTTACACCAATTTCTGCATATGCGCTCATGGTATTTGTACTAATTTACACGCCTTGTATTGCCACAATTGCGACAATAAGAAGCGAAACGCATTCATGGAAATGGACATTATTCGTTGTCGCATATGAATTAATTCTAGCGTATTTACTTGCTTTTCTCATCGTTTTCATAGGAAATTTGATATTTTAGTGGTGTAATAATATGCATCAGAAAATTTCATTCGGACTTGCAATTACAGTTTCTATTGTATTTGGCTTAACATATCTCATAATCGGATGTTTAGAAATAATTTCAGCAATTCTTGGATTGAATATTCCACTAATTCCCCATGATTTCATGGGAGGTTTTGTAAATATAACTACCGCAACGATTTACTTTTTTGGAATAAAGGAGCTTCTTAATCAAGACGTACGAGGAATTGCTTTTCCATTCTTCGGAACAATTTTTGGACTAGGATTCTCAGGCTTATATCTACTCATAATGCTATCAAGCATCGCCACAAAAACAATAATCTATAATGAAAGGCTTACAACTACAATACTACTTGAAGAAATACGCATAGAAATTCTCCTATTACCAATTCTTGCTATTGTTTTATTGTGGTTTAGAAACCACATATTAAGAAAATTCTCATATTGAATGTGTATTGTAAGCAGGATGATGTAATCGAGTCAAAAGATAATTCTTTAATTGGTCTTTAATTTAAACTATATATTTATGGTTGAGCACTTTCTCTTACTTTATTTTCTGGATCAGAAACATGACGCCAAAGACCTTTTCTAAAACTAACCACTATTATTCCCAATTCATCAATCATGTAATCAGATAGTAATACTTCATCGATATGTGGATTAATCAGCAGATTGCATCCCCTTTTGGAAACTTCCTTTGAATTTAAAATTAAAGATACTTCAGCAACATTGCGTAAAACATATAATTGTGCAATACCTCCCGCAGTTGTAGCTTCTTCTAACTCAAATTCTCTTGGAGGCCAAATTCCTAAACTTTCAGCGACGTTTACTGGAATTGCTATATCAGGTTCAGTACTTTCGAATCCAGAATTTACAAGCGCAATCGTAATTATTTCACGCGAACCCACGCGTATTCTAATTTTAACTCGAACTCCCATCTTCGATCCTCACGTATTTCCCAAGCTTACGTATTATGCGCATATACCCAATTCTGCGTCGTTTCTTTATCTTAGTCTTCTTTTTTAATTCTTCCTCACGTGACATATTTCTCCCACCAAAAAATATCAGAAATTAACTAAAAAGATATCTGATGAAAACACAAGCTTAAACAAGAGTTGAGGATCTTCGTTTTTATGATCTTTTATATATAATACTTTAAGTGATTATTTGTATATTACTTAGTAGTAAAATTACAAGGGATTGTATCATGAAAACAACAGAGCATCATGCAGTAATTATCGCAGAAAATCTCAAGAAAATATATGAAACTAAAGTACCTATTGGATTATTCAGACGAAAGAAGAAACGAGTAATTGCATTAAAAGGAGTATCATTCAGTGTGAATGAAGGAGAGATATTTGGCTTATTAGGTCCAAATGGAGCAGGAAAAACCACATTGATAAAAATTTTAACAACGCTCTTACTTCCTGACGCCGGACGTGCAATTGTGAATGGATTTGACGTTGTCAAGCAACCAGAGGAAGTTCGGAAAAGTGTTGGGGTCATGTTAATGGGAGAACGTGCTCTCTATTGGAAGCTAACTGGAAGAGAAAATCTTGAATTCTTCGGCTCTCTTTATAAAGTCCCAAAAGATATATTGAAGAAACGCATCAATGAAATCGTTGAATTCCTAGGTATTCAAGAGTTCATTGACAGACTCGTGGAAACATACTCTAGCGGTCAGAAAGTCTTACTAGCTTTTGCAAAAGCATTGATTAATGATGCACCAATAATATTTCTTGATGAACCAACAGTAGCTCTAGATCCGCGACGAGCCATTGAAGTTAGACAAAAAATTAAGAAATTAAAGGAAGAAGGAAAAACGATTTTTCTAACTACTCACATTATGCAAGAGGCAGAGGAACTCTGTGATCGAGTCGCAATAATTGATGAAGGAAGAATAGTTGCAATTGGAACACCAGATGAACTCAAAAGAACAATAAAAGGAAAAAGTGCAGTTGAAGTTGATATCGTCTGCTCTAATCCAAAAACTATTACTATTACAGAAAAAATTCAGCAAATTGATGATGTACATAAGATAGCGTGGGATGTTACATCATCGGAAAAAGGGGAGATAGTTAGAATCAGAGTAATATGTGACAATCCTAGAGAAATTTTACCACCAATGATGGAAATTCTACTAAATAATGGCGTGAAAATACATTATATTAAACCAGAAGAGCCTACTCTTGAGTATGTGTTTCTCTATTATACTGGAAAACTCTTAGCATAGGGGGAGATACATGAAATGGAATCCAGAACCAATACTAGCAATTTTCAAGATGAGGCTCAAAGTTTATTCGAGATACCCTGGCTGGATAATATTGGATATAATAGCTCCAATAATTTTTTCTGTAATTCCATTTTTATTCGCAGTCGGAATTGCAGGATCCCTTGAAAGGGCTGCAGAAATATTTGGCAAGTACGCTGGAACAAGAGAATTCTTATTCTATATTGCAATTGGTTCAGCTGTATGGGGATTTTCCGCAAGTATAACTTGGGACTTTGGAATGTGGCTGTACGAGGAGCTTGAGATCGGAACCCTGGAGCAAATTTTACTCAGCCCGGTTAAGATTTACGAACTTTTGTTGGGTGCAATGCTCTATACCTCTTTTATTTCAACAATCAATTTTTTCTTATCTATAACAATTATTGCGATCCTATTCAATTGCCTTCGTTATATTCTTTCTGTTGATTTTATCTTAGCTCTATTTATAGTTGTTTTGGGAATTATTCCATTAATGGGTCTTGCATTATTCTTTGGCGCATTAGTTCTCAAATTGAAAGAACCTTGGGCGTTTTTCAATTTCCTGACCGCTTTTATGGTGTTTATTTGCGGCGTTTTCTATCCAATAACAAT
>Ga0190313_1001467_pt1 | contig 12726 bp, 15 predicted proteins | sample 4870071011_MG_FD_169989 | JGI IMG/M metagenome (GOLD analysis project Ga0190313, IMG submission 169989) | Hydrothermal vent sediment bacterial communities from Southern Trench, Guaymas Basin, Mexico - 4870-07-10-11_MG | ecosystem: Environmental > Aquatic > Marine > Hydrothermal vents > Sediment ...
GGTAACATTCCCTCCTCCGGCTTCATTGGAGGGTCTTCGGGGGGAACGGTGACTCCCCACATCTTCAGGGCTTTCAGACGGATATTCCAGGAGCCTATAATGTCCCTATCCGCGCTAAACCCACAATTCTCGCATCTCATGATCCTGTGCCCATTCGGGCTTAATCTCCCCCCACATATCGGGCACAGGGATGACGTTTTATCGGGATTAACCAAAACGACCCTAATACCCTTTAGTTTAGCCTTGTACTCAATGATTTTTTGGAATCTTCTAAAACTCCATCTGTGAAGCCTTCCATTCACCTCCCTCGAATAATTTACGCGTTCTCTGAGTTCTCTCAGGTTTTCGAGGGCAATACCACCATACTTCTCCGCGATATCGACGATCTTGTTCGCTAGCTTGTGGTATAGGTCTCTGATCCTATTCCCCTCCCTCTCACCGTACTTCTCAAGGAGCCTCTTCCTCCTCTTCCCCGCTCTTAGCTTCTTTTGAATCCTCCTCCGCTTTAGGAAGTATCCCGTCCTGATCTCCCTCTCATGAGTTATAATCTGGATGAATTCGCCATTTGGGAGGGAGATCGTCACGTTGTTCTCGTTCAAGTCCACACTGATGAAATCCCTTGGATCTCCTACCTCGATGCTCTTGGAGAAGACAACATTTATGAATACTCCCCTCCGCGTCCTCAATAGCCATGCTTGCCCAATCCTCCATCCCCTAAACTTCTTGTGGTATTTCGCCGGGTAGAACTCCAAGACAATTCTTCCCTTCGGCATTGATAGTTTCACAATTCTTCTTTCGAGGTAGAGCCTGAACAAGTGATCATCGAGCATTATCACGTCCTTCTTGAAAACAGGCTTTCCTTTTGCCTTCTCTCTACGTCTTCTCTTACGGTAGCTTTTATAAATGCTCGTTGCCATCTGGCACGCGGTGTAAATGTAATGAGATGGCAGCTCTGGATACTTCTCCCTGAGGATCTTGTACGTTTCTTCCTTTAGCCTATAAAAGCTCGTGATACTGTTCTCGTAAGCGTAAGCTATGAGATAGTTCACAATCTCGTGGTAAGTGGAGAAGAGATAGTCTAATCCTTCAGGAACCTCCTTGAGCTTGAACCTCGCGGTGAGTTTAATCGTTTCTGAGGGCATTCTTTACCGCCTCTACAAGGCGCTTTTTCTTGTGAGAGCGCATTCCATAAAGTTTTCCAGCAAAGGAAGTTACGATAGATAGTAAGTCCTCTACAAGTTCCTTTTCCGGTGTTTTACTTTCATCGTCGAATATGACCTCGATCTCGACGCCGTGCGAGGAGAAGTATTGTTCGAGGTATCGGAAGCCGAACCTTGTGAGCCTGTCCCTGCATGTTATGACCACTTTGGTTATCTCCCCGCTCTCAACGAGCCTGAAGAGCTTCCTTAGACCCTTCCTGTTCTCGTTGAGCCCTGATGCTATGTCCGTGAGGATCCTCGCGACCTTATAGCCCTTTGTTGTGCAGTAGCCCTTGAGGTATTCGACTTGTCTCTCAAGGTCTTCCTTCTGATCCCTGCTTGAAACCCTCGCGTAGATGACGACCTCATCGGGAAATTTATGACTAAGCGGTAGAACGAGACGAATAATTATTATTTCCGAAACTCAGGAAAGGGTTGTGATAAAATAAGTTTAAATATAATAAGTGTATTCAATGTATTGGTGGTAAACATGGCTAAGACAATCACGATCTCGGACGACGTGTATTATGAGCTCCTTCGTATTAAGGGGAACAAGTCTTTCAGCGAGGTTTTAAGAGAGCTTTTAAGAGAAAGAGAGGGCAATGCTCACATTCTTAAGAGAATATTCGGTGTTCTCAGCGAGAAGGAGTATGAGGAGTTCAAAAAGAGCCTTGAGGAGATAGAGGAGGAATTCGAAAAATGGGGTCGATCCTTGACACAAGCGTGATAATAGAAATAGCACGAGGGAACAACAAAGTACTTGAAAAGGTTCTATCGTTAGATAAAAACTTCTACGTAACGTCTATAACAATATTTGAGATCTTCGTGGGAATGCCTTCCAAGGAAGAGCTTCTATGGATAAGCTCATTACCTGTTCTCCCCTTCAACAGTGAGTCGGCGAAAATAGCGGCGTATATTTTCAAAAAGCTTAAAGAAAAAAGAAGATCAATCGGGTTGAAGGATCTTTTTATAGGTGCCATAGCGCTTGTCAACGGGTATAGGTTAATCACCCTTAATAAAGACTACGAAGTTCTCCAAGACTTTGGTCTTGATGTAATTGTCCTGAGGCTTTGACAAAATCGATTCAAGCTTAGCCCTTTAGGGCGAGAGGAGGTCAGATCCCTTCTGAAGATTTCTTCCTTCTGATCTCTTTGTGTTCTATATGGTGTATTTTCCTTGTATAAAATTACTGTTAAAGACGAGAATGAAGAGGGAAGATTCCCATCAAGGTACATATTGACTATTAAAAAGATAGAAGGAAAATACTGTAAGATAACATACAGTTTTCGTACTATTTAGTTTTTCTTAAAGTTTAAGCGCTTCTTCAAACCTTGACCTTCCCTTGGAGAATAGATCTTCTAGTCATCTAAGACTCACTCAGCTAGAAGTTGGAAGTACCTTATAACTGCGGAACTTCATAAGTCATAAGTACTATCGTATGTATCACTTTCAAAGGTGATGTGTATTGAAAGTGCTGTACATATCTGGGAGCCCTAGAAGAAAAAGCAACACAGACTTCCTTCTCAGAGTAACGATGTCCGTTACAGGTGGGAAGTTCATAAAACTCGTAAACTATGATATACATCCATGCATTTCTTGTAGGACTTGTTTAAGGCTAGGAAGGTGTTGTATAGAAGACGACATGACGAATATATTAATTCCAGAGCTCATTGAAAGTGATGCCATCGTACTTGGAAGTCCTGTCTATTTTAACAACGTGTCCGCACAAATGAAGGCCTTCATGGACAGAACTTGGTGCATAAGGGGGAAACTGAGGAACAAGATCGGAGGGGCGATAGTCGTCGGTAGAAGATATGGTGCTGAGGGAGCTATAACCGCTATAAACGCTTTTTTCCTGAAGCATGAAATGATCCCAGCAAACAGAGGAGTCTGTGGGCTTGCATTTGAGGAGGAAGAAATAAAAAACGACGTAGAGGCCATAAAAGCTGCTAAAGCTCTTGGAAGGAGAATCTTAGAATTAGGAAGGCTTTTAGGTAAAGAAAGATTATCAGAACATGTCTAATAATAGGTAAATAGCTTTTTAGGCTGAAAGATCCCTAACATTGTTTTAGGAGATAATGCTCTTGCCTAGAGGAATCTTTTAATCCAAATTCGACACCTACTGTTTTTGCAATTTTAAATACTCTCAGGGCTTATTTTATTATGATAAAGCAGTCTTCGATATGTGGAGTCTTAAGTCTGAGTGATGACTGCTGAGAGAGTCGAGGATGTAGGGAGTAACTGTTCCCCAAAAGCCAGCTGATGAAATCTGGCTCATAAGGCCAGATGGAACAAGAGAACAGCTCTATCCAGTACTAAATATTACCAAAGGCTCATAAAATTAGATAAAGCAGAAAACAGATCTCTTCAAATATCCTACAAAACGCGTTACTATTGAGCTTCGCGCAATAAGTCCTCTGCGAGCTCACGTATCATATCCATACACCAGTATATTCCAAATATCATGGCAAGAGTCCACAGTAGCGCTCCGAAAAGGATGCCCATGATAGGATCAGCTTCTTTTACGCTTGGCGTCAAAGCAATTAACCCTCCGATGATTATTCCTAAGATATAAATTGTTAGCATTATAGAAATACCTAAGAGCGCGTTCCTTCTGTATTTCTTCACCTCCGATCACCCCTTAATAAGTGCTTCCCTTTAAAAATTACTTCTACATGTTATTGGGAAGCACTTTTATAAAATTTTGCAAAAGATAGCTCAATAGGTTCTTGTGTAAAGATAAAGAGGAAAATTAAACGACGAGGGAGCCTTTAAGACTCAGCTCTATGTCCAAGAAGTGCTACCTGTTCCTACTGGTATCTACCTTTTTTCTTCGTTATAAGTGTGTTGTTAGGAACTGATACCTTGAGGGTTTGGGCTTATAATGCTATACATGGTCCTATTCTTGCACGAAGTAATATGGGCACCTGTATTGCTCATTAAGTTCATTATTGTTTGTATTCTAAAAATATTTTCCTTTAGATTCAAAATAACCTACACCAGATTACTTAATAGGGCAGCTTGTCCAATAGTACTAGCAGATGTCATATCCTAGCTCTCTTGGATCACGGTAAGGACCATGATATGTTACTTTCGCACTGTCTATTAGTATTAAATAATCGAACTTCATCCTGAGCGGTATATGACTTATTATGATCATGTCAGCCTCTTTATTATCTAGTATTTCAGAGATCACTCGCCTACCGTTTGCGTCAAGGCCACTAAAAGGCTCGTCTATTACTATGAGATCCCTGTTGGATGCTGTAGCGATCAATAAACTGGCCCTCCTCCTCATGCCCCTACTGAGCTCTCCAAGCCTCTTATTAATATGTTCCAAAAGACCTAGTCGCTCAGCAACTCGAGTTACTTGCTCCGATCCGTAGGATTCTGCGAGTATGTCCAGAAGCGTTCTTACCCTTAGGTTTTCCGGGAGCTCGTCCTTATCTCGGACATAAGTAAGACGCCTATAAAGCTTTTCCGCCTCTTTAAGAGGATCTATGCCTAATATTCTAACGTGTCCTTTTTTAGGCCTCATAAGGCCTAGGAGGACTTTTATTAGAGTGGTCTTACCGCTACCGTTCGGACCTACTATAAGAACCTTACCCTTCGGAACCATGAGCTCATCTATCTGTAGTGCTACGAGCTTGCCATATCTTGCCTCCAATTTTTTAACGTAGAAGAGCTCCTCGTGCTCCATACCGAGATCACCCCCTTACGTTTGGCTAGTAATTTCCACGTAGACGCTGGGAGTTCCCGGCAATATAGTGCAGTTAGTGTTTATGAGAATCCTTATCTTGGCTATGAAAAATATGCTATCCCTTTTGATGCTGACTGAGAGGCTGGTTCCGTTGCTGGTGAACTGTTTTTCTCCGACGTAAACTGTAATGACTGCTGGAGACGTACTTTTGCTGCATTCTACATTAAACCTCAACAGCGTTATATTGATATATGTCTCTCCAGGCCTTAGAAGTGTGGTAATTGGCCATTCATATACTACTGGTTTCCCTAACTCCTTTCCCACACCTGCCAGGATGTCTAGTGCCTCAAGATTATAAGTGGCGTGAAATCTTGAGGGGAGGCCATACCCGGATCTTATTGTGAGAGTTCCTGCGAAAGATCCAATAACGAATAGTATAGCAACGAGTATTGCGAATGCACGGGCCCTCATAATGAGATCCACCTCATGTGTATAGCCAGGCCAAGGAACACGAGTCCAGCAAGGATAATGCCTGAACACACTCCGATAAGGCCCAAAGCTGAGAGGCTGAGCCTGTCTATGCCAAGGCCTACAAGAAATCCTAGGACTATCCCAAGGTCTGGTCTGCCCGTGCTTGCTATAGCATCGTAGAATAAGACTGCGGTAGCGATCATGTAGAGGACATACCCACAAGTCACTAGGGCAAAACTTCTGTCGATATTGCTATTAAAGTAGGACTTGTATATCGCTGCTGTCATGCTCAAAAACAAGAACGCGTAGCCTAGCGACAACAGCACGATAGGGATTAGACCAATCCACACAACGGTGCTTAAAGATTTTCCTGAGATACTCGTTGCAGGAAGCATAGTATCCTGCAGTCTTTTTGCTATAGGGTAAACCGTTATGAAAAACGAGACTATAAACAGCAGCCAAACTATTAGCTTTGACTCAAGAAGGATCTGAAGAAACGAGTTTATGGCGTTCTCCCTTATCTCCGCTTCAGAAGGCATTGGCAATGGCTTGTTAAATCCAGCGACATAGCCTTTCACTCCTCCATAGGGCGCTAAAGGGGAGGCATAGAGCCCCGCTGAATAGGCAAACCTTGTCAGGATAAAGAACAGCCCTATTACGCTAGCGAGAACCCCGACTACAATGGCCATAAACTCTAGAGCTGAGGGATCGGAAAATGCTAGAGAATATAGCGTCCTTATCCGAGCCCACTTTGACATCTTATTCTTCATGGGTTTATGCCTCGCAGGAGTGCCTTGCTCTGCGTTCATGGCAATGGCCTCCTCATATCGCGTTCAGAAGAGACCAACAAAATTTAAAAGGTTTAAAAGGCGATCTTACTTGTGTCTTCTCGACCACACCATGAATGCGACGATAGCTACAGTTATGAGGCCTATGATAGAGCCTACGACCACGTACATCCTTCTATCCTCATTATTGGCCGAGACATTTGTTACGTTGTCTTCGCCACTTGGTACTTCAGGAGTTGTATTGTCCGGTATCTCTTCGCTTGACGTGGGCTTTTTACCAGATATGAGGTTTTCTAGCGTTTCTTTGCCACTCTCGCCCCCGAATTGGAAAGCTGCAGCCAGGACAGAAGTCTTTAGATACGATTGGAACTCTTTAAAAGCTTCCTCTGGATCTGCTCCGCTAACTATATTGTACAGCGCCTGAGCGTACTTGTTTGTAACAGTATTGAGAAGGTTCTGTAATATGCCCACCCTAAGACTAGGATCCAAGGAATTGTTGCTCGTAAGCATCCACTCCTCAGTGAGCCTCCTGTCAATAGCGACTGCTAGATAACCATCATTTCCCAACTCCTCCTCCGAGGGTATACTTGGAAGAGATGTGTTGCGGATTATCTCCACTGCGTTTATGGAAAATGCAGTACTCATGCTCATAATTGCATAGCTAGCATTCCTTAGGATATCGGGAATGCCAAGGAGGCCATTGACTGGTAATGCCATATCTAAGCCTCCACCAAATACAGGCAAGCCGGAGCTTATGAGACCCATGAAGACCCATGCTAAAGAACCGTTACCACCTTTATGGTCATGTGGCTGATATTTTGCAAAGGCGTGATTTTCTGCGATAATATCCTCTAGCTTTTCAGTAGTCCCGTTTAGTAAATAGTCTATGACCGCACTCAGAAGTTCTTCTTTACTATCATAAAACTTCTTATAATCAGTCATAACCCACCAAAGGTCTGTGTGTGGAGGATTATAAAACTCCACGATCTCTCCAACAGCGCTCCCTGTAAACGGATTGTACTTATAGTTCTTGCCCAGATACGTCGCTCGTAAAGCACGCCATTCCTGTGGTATGGGTGCATAAGATACATTATAGACCAGGTTTGCCGCTTCAGTATGATTTCCACTTTCTAGTAGCGTCTTTATCTTATTGATCAGTATGCTCAGCTGATCCCTATGGGTAAGGTAGTAATTCACCGTATCATTATAGGCCTTGTATAGCTTGTATAACATGTTCGTGAGGTCTAATGCCGGTCCTGCTATCGGGAGCATTCCTGCCGGAACCCATTTATTACCATTCCAGTACTTTGCGATCCATGAACTCTTGTTCACGATGAACCTTATGGTTATGTTGAACCTCTTGTGGCTCTTGTCGAAAGGTATTGCACTCTCCCCGTAGTAAGCGTCAGTAAACTTTATGTCTACACCAAAGTGAGTCTCATTTATGTACCTATAGACAATCAATATCCTATCACAACTCAAAGCCGAAGTACACTTGTAATTACCATCTTCTGGTGGTGGGACAAGGACGTGAATAACTACCCAAAGAGCCTTATCTCTTGGAAAATACTTTGTAGTTATCGCCCAGACTTTCGGTGAGCCCTCCCCGAAGCCATAATATCGGTAAAGGCTGTAAGTTATGTATCTGACCTCTTTTCCATCTGGTAGCGTCAAATTTACATATGCGTCGCCGCTAGGATCCGCTCCTAGTATGTCTTCAGGCGTCATATTGTTAATAAGACTTCTGTCAATGACTTCTTCGAGGGGCACTAAGAGGAGACTGTTGTTCTTGCCAATAAGCCAGATTGTACCGTCAACGGTTCTATTGCGAAAGATTATAACATCGTAGATATTTTCGTCTGTTGTTTGAGCTCTTACGAGGTTAGTATCCGCATTAGCAGGAAATAACGTAGAGGATAACAATAATATTGTTATAATAGCTAAAGAGAAGAAATAAGAGAGTAGACGAGAGTTAGCCATAGTTTATCCCTCCTCACCTCAAGTAAAAGAATTAGCCAAATATTATGGTGCCTGTAGTTCCATCACCATTGAATTCTTTATATGCCTGGTACGGATTATAGTCAAATGTAGAGTAAGCAATCCATGTTCCACAGGCATTTAGCACATATTTACGCGTTTCATTGTAGAAGCCCCCTTCTGGCCCAAGTGCTGTAGAGTGTTTATCGCCAATCTCGTATGAGGTGGGAACCGGACCGTTTTCATTGTGGGCAATGTATACATATGTTACATTTACACAAGCCTGGTAATTAATTGTTATCTTGCTAGACACCGGTACTATAAATTGCACCGTGTATTTATAGCCCGATGTTGTAGTCTCACTCATTATAATTTGTGCTTCTACTTCCAATTCTACATGAGCTAGCTCATAACTTACATCAACGAGATTTAATACATTTAGCTCTGCGGACAATCCTACACGTGCTTTTGCCCATGCGATTTCTATGACTTCTTTTTTAACAGTAGTTTCTGTATAAACAGTTATGGTATATGCGTAGTATTTTGGATATTCAACCTTAACTTCGAGGTATATTTTGCCGTCCATTAACATATAATCCTCCGTCCATTCGCTCCCTAACGTTGTTCCTGTGTGGTGACTACCGCGGAATACTGCTATCAGCCCAACAAGAGAAGGATACTTCTCTATAATCTTACCACTATATTCCGATATTAATATATTGATATACATCGAAAACAGCAGGCATAAAAGCAGCAGCCACGGCGCATCCATCCCAATCCACGGTGACATCAAAGGCTGCGTCGAATACGTCGCCAGTATAGAAATATGGTTTAAGGCCATAAAGTGTAAAGGACTCATATACTGACTTTATGGTATCATTTTTTTGAAATTATTGCAGTCTCTGTACCAACGAACTGTGTATCGGCATAGACCTGCGTACTTGCTAGCACAGCACTCCCTAATAAAATCGCTAAAAACAAAGATACATACCAAAGTTGTTTCATAGTCACCCCCTCATGTGTATACAATTTATTATGAATTTTCTTGAGCACATAGTTAAAAAATATTCTTAAAATTTTCTTAGCTAATTTGTTAGTGTGATACGTGTTAACATCATCTTAAATACAAGGAGCGCGTAGATACCGTATAACTATAAAAGCAAAAATTCACATCCTTTGTATCTCTGCAAATAGATATTGCTCTCATGAGCATCAATGAGCTGACCATGTTTAATCCGTGGCGGAATGATAAGCCAGATCTTCACGTATCAACCCTTAATAAAGTTCTTCTTGAGACTTTTCGGATAATCAGATAACTGGGTTTATTCCTTTAGAATTACCTATAACAATTGCAGTCCAGAGACAATAATAAAAACATAACAAATTTATAAAGAGAAGTTCATTAAAAAGGTTCAAGATATCTTTAAGGGGGCCCTCTAGAGAAGTGGTAAGGTGGTATTATGAGCTCACGTGGAGTACTAGCTTTCATTATTTTGATTTTAGCTTTGGTGCCACTAACAGGATGTATAGAGATGAACCATGAAGAGGAAAGCTCTGGGAAACTTTTCGTTGGCGCATATATGGATTACCACATGTTCTTGGCCATAAACATGTCTGCCGGAGCAATGGAGACCTCATCGTCTGTAGAAGGCCGTTTGCACATAGAGGTAATTGATGAAAACGAGACACACTACAAAGTATTGTATGAATATTATAAAGAAAACAACTCAGAAACGCCTGAAAACTCTACTATAAAATGGATACCAAAGGGAAAGCCTATCTTCATATCAGAGAGGAACTGGACGAACGTAAGTGAAGAAGAAATAATTTTTAATGGAACAAACATTACCTGCCAAAAGTACATGTTCAAGAACGAGGCAGTTGAAGAAATCTACTGGGTATACGACGAGATTCCAATTAAAATCATCTATAACTTGCAGACAACTTTAGGATCGGTAGCCTATACCTGGACGTATAAGTACGAGCTGATAGATACGAACATTATAGAGCTTCCTTGAAAATAACTTTGCATTTGGAGGGAAACTTCTTTAAATTTTATTTATAATGGTTTCGAGATGTAAGATGACTTTGCATATTTTATGAGATTAAATCGTAAGTACAACGAGCCTTTACTCAGCTTCAGTTTAGCAATTTTTGATTATTTTTAATTCTAACAACGTTTTGAAAAAGCCTTATTAGTGAGTATATCGTATTTCTTTGAACGTCTTTGGAGCATAGCGCTCAAGAGTATCGAAAGTCGCCCAAAGAGCTTTTCTGAATAATGTGTCTCTGAGAATAATATCTAACCTTTTTGCTGAGTCTTTATCAAGGGTTATAAGGAAATTATCAAAAATAGATACAATCGCTCCACAGTAATCTCTGATGACAGAATCCTCAATAAACTTAATAATTCTTTGAGTTTGGACTTCGACCTCTTCCTTAATAATTTGTATAAAATCGTTTTCCACGAGCTCCAATATACTCTTTTTAGTAATATTTTCAAACTCTAAAAAAGCTTGTGAAATGGAATCTTTGGATTGATATCTTTTTACCGTTTATAATTAAAGATATTAAGCAATTCTCAAAGTCTTCAGGTTGTTTTTCAATGTTCTTAGAGAGTATTATTTCCCAAAGCTTTGAATTTATCAATTATTTCTCTTTGAATTTTGTTTACATGCTCTTTAAAGGAATCATTTCTTTTTAGCATCTCGACATTTTAGTTATAGTCTTCTCTAAGTTTCCTATCACAGCATTAAGTATATAGAGATCCTTAACAAGTTTGAAAGAATAGTGCCTCAGGGCATCAGAGGGATCTTTGCTGAGATTTATTAGATGGATCATATATACAGAATTTAGTGGAGACATAAGACGCAATTTTAACTCTTTGGAGCTTACGTCATAGTTAAAATAACCTTTTTTAAGTAGATTATGTAAACCTATCACATTTTCAGCAACATGTACTAAAGTCATCTTTACAACTTCTGTCATCATTCTTGACTTCTGCTCCCATAAAGTAATTCTGAGACTTTTTCTTATCCAGCGTACATTCTGGTATATGAGAATTGCAATTATAATTACTGTGAATGCTTAGACTCTCACTAGTATAATTACGGAGTTCTCAATGAAAGAGTTAATAACACTGGAGAAATCCATCTGACATCATCACAGAGTAATCTTTAGTCTTCCTTTCCCTCTTCCAAAAATTCTGATAGTTCGTGTATCAACTTTCTAACAGCTTCTCTTAAATCCAAAACCTCATCTATCGATATATCTTCTAATCTTCCTTCATCCAACATTTTCATAAGTTCTTCAACCCTACTCCAGATCTTCCAATATGCGGAATCAATCTTCCCTTTATCTATAAACTCCTTTTTAAAGAGAAGCGGTATTTCCTCTACATTTTCCCAAGGAATTTCCAGGACCTCTAGAGCCATTATAACCGCCTTGTACATCACTTCATACGTCTTTTTTAGAATGTTTTCAGTTTTCTTCATCTCAAGAGCGGTAAGCAGTGAAAACATTTTATCGACAAAAAGTTGAGCTCTCTCCAACCACTCATCGACAAACGCTCCTTTAACCTCAGTAAGCTCTCTATGCTCTATTTTTTTCCTTATATCGATTATCTCTCTTAACCATTCAGCATATACTGGCTCTAAAATTCCTGGCTCGACCAAATGTTTTTTAATTTCTTGATAAGCTTTACTTGGTACTGGAGGTGGCAACCCCATAAACATCAATACTGCTTGTGCCGTGTTAAGCATAGCATAATAACAATCCTCTGCTAGCATCAGGAGTTTTACAGTTTTAGCTCTTGCCAACCTTTGGGGTGCGCTCTCCATATAATTTTCAACGGCTTCTCTCGTAGTAGGTATTTTTCCCATCTCTAATAATCTTTTTATAGGAGTGAAGAATCCAGTATCGTAAAGAGGTATTCCCTCTTTTATGAAATTATAAATTATGGGATGGCCTACTCTTGCATACTCCCAGAATTCTGTTAGAGTATAACCTGGTTGTACAGAAAACCTTTCATCGATATCTTTTGCGATCCTTTCTATCTCTTTATTAATCTTTTCCTGCTGATCCTCATCCAACATGTAATCTACATCATCCAAAACAATAAAAATGTCAATATCACTTTTTGGTTTAAACTCTTCACGTACAACGCTTCCTATCATAACTACACATTTTATCAACCCATCGAATTTCTCTAGAATTTCTTGAGTGAACTTTTTTGCAGCCTCTTCGACATCTTTGGGTATTTTTATGTTTGATTCCTTCTTTTCTATCTTCATTTACCCACCTCTATATATTTGGCTATTAACTATAAACTTTGGAAAAGTAGGGGTTCAGCCTACATAGGCATCAATGCCCATGTAGGCCTTGGGGCACATCAACCTCAACCCCCTCAGGGTTCATCGGGAGCATATCATTGGTCTCGCCCCCTTTCAGGGTAACCCCACTCCCCTCTCGGGGGAGGAAAACCCCACATCCTTAGCCCGAGCCCGTCACATCCCCCCACGGCCTTAAGCCGTGGGGCTTTGACGCTTTAGTCGCGGGCTGGATTATATTTTAGGAGTGGGATATAAATGTGTTG
>Ga0190313_1001469_pt1 | contig 12724 bp, 30 predicted proteins | sample 4870071011_MG_FD_169989 | JGI IMG/M metagenome (GOLD analysis project Ga0190313, IMG submission 169989) | Hydrothermal vent sediment bacterial communities from Southern Trench, Guaymas Basin, Mexico - 4870-07-10-11_MG | ecosystem: Environmental > Aquatic > Marine > Hydrothermal vents > Sediment ...
TTGAAGAAGTAATTGAAAATATTAGCAAGTATATCAGGTTTGATGCGTTTTTTAAAGGGTTTATTTCAGGGCTTATTGATTCAGATGGTACAGTATTTTTTGGAGAGTATAATCGGTATCGTTGCGAGTTTAAAAAGGGAAGAAAATATTGTTATAAGGCTAAGAATAGAATAAGGTATGTAGCTATTTACAACACCAATATTAATCTCATTAGAATGGTTAAGCGTAAACTAAGAGAATATGGGATAACATCTAAAGTACTTATGAACGACAAGAGCAGAAAAAGAGCCGAATACATACTTTGTTTATCTAATAAGAAAAGCCTTTTACTACTATATAAGATTGTATCCTTGTTGCATCCGAAAAAGAGGGAAAATCTTAATAAAATAATGGCTTCATATAAATTGTAAATTTTTCTATTTTCCGTTAGGTTTAAATAGGGGTTCTACCTAGGTTATACTTGAGAAAAACCTTCCCGGGGGTGAGATCCATGTCCCAAGTTGTTAATGTATATGAAAGATATATAAGGGATGCCTTACATCAGCTAAGAATTTATCGTGACTTCATTTTTGAACGCTATTCATCTGCAAAGACACCTGAGGAAGCAGAGTTTTTCGGTAAATATCTTAGGGATGTAGATGAAACCATAAAGAAGCTAGAGGATCTACTAAAAAATATGAACGGTTCGGATAATTCCTATAGTGAAACCAAAACCATTAACATGAAAGAATTAATCGGTAAAGCTATTGTTAGAGCAACTTCACATCATTTCGTACAAGTTAAGAACATTCTGGCGGTAAATGTTCTTAAATACAGCGATTGTATAACCGTTGAAATATATCTTAAAGGATCCCCAATATATGTGGGCGTTGATTTTGACAAGGATGGCAAAATTAAGAACTCATATATAGGATGGATAAATTCAAAAGAAGCATAATGGAGGTGTTGGGTTGTGAGGGTAAAATTAACTATTGAAATATGTTTTGAAGGGGAATACATAAACCCGGTTAAATTGTCTAGAGAAATCAACGAGAAACTTAGTGTTGATTTAGCGACATTTTTCAAGGATATTCCTGTAAAGAGGATAAAAAGCATTAAATGGGAGGTGGAGTAGGATGATGGGTAAGGCTCCTATTTCTGCTTTAGAGAAAGAATATGAGGAGGTTCTAGAGGAATATAAGCAACACATTATAAGGTTCATTAGGAGAACATGGAGGATCAATAGGAAGCTGAGGAGGCTAATTAGAAGCACTGACTTCAGAAAGCAACCAGAGAAAATATGCGATGTTCTCGACAGGTTCTTTATTGTTTTCGCAAAGCTAGGCGATGAAGTTGATGCTTTAATGGATGCTTGCAGGTACGGTGAATTCTACAAGGAAGACATATTAAACTTCCTACTACCCGACGAAGAAATAATAGAAGAAATAAAGAGGGCTTAAAAGGAGGTGATAGGTGATGGATGTTCATGATGAGGTTTTGTTGGAGGCAATTAGGCAGTATTCAGGATCTAGTTTCAACACTATATACTGGGTTTATGTGGATAAATGCAAGGCCAAAAATGTTAGTCCACTAAGCTATTTAAGCGCTAGGAGGAGGGTTAAGAAACTTATTGACAAAGGCCTAGTAGCTGGTTGCGGATGGAACGGAAAATCTCTTCACAAAATATATTACAGGGGGTGGTAGGTTATGTATCCTCCTTTTAGCCAAGAGGATGCAATGCATTTTCTTGAGGAGGCTAATGAGCTTAGAGAGGCTTTTAGCGCTCTTAAGTCTGCTGTTGAAGAGGTTTTGCCTAAGCTTCGAAATATAAATAGGCAAATTCATTATTGTTGGTTGGAAGCAGAGGATAGCTATGATGCCGAATTCTTCGGTAATCTTGAGGAGGAACTAGGAGAGGTAATTGAAAAACTAGAAAAAACTCTGAAGGAGGTAGGTGAGTAATGGCCATAGATGCTGATGTTTTCGCATTAGATCTTGGCAGAACTGTTACTAACTTAATCAGGAATAAGAAGTACATGGAGTTGCTTACCGAGTACTTTAGAGATACTAGGAAGAAACTGCTCGAGATTATGGATGAATGCAATATTCCAACAATACCTATGAATGTTTTCGCTTCAACAGCCATATTAGTGTCGGCAGTTATAGGGTCCGACATTACAGCTTTCATTAGAACAGAGAAGAATTTGAAAATCACGGATGCAACTAAGAGGCTAATCTACAGGATACTGGTTTACGCCATAACAAACGTCCTATATGCTCTAGAAGACTTCACCATGCTCTGCGTAGAGGAAACATTAAAAGAAATAGAGAAGGGTGGTGGAAATGGCGCTTCTAAGTAAAGTGTATGGGGTAGAGGTTTATAGTAGCGAAGAGCTACTTGAGAAGATGGTTGACTATCTTGGATTCTTCCTTGCTGAGTTATCGAAATATAATTTAGACAATAGAACAGAATATAGGCAGTATTTAGCTGTTAGAACCCTAATAAAGAACACGGGGGTTGTTGTAGATTGAGCGATCCATTAGCTATATCTGTAATTATCTTCTTATTTCTAATATCAGGATATACGGTTGTCTACATGAGCACCAGGTATAGGCTTGAACAGGTTAATGCTCTAGTTGATTTAGTAGTAAAAATTATTGAGGGTGATAGAGATGAAGGTTAAGGTTCACAGGGTTGGGCATGGTAAATCCTATAGTATCGTTATTCCTAAGGTTATAGTGAAAATGATGGCAAGTTATTATGGTGTAGATCCTGAAAATATTACGCATCTGGAGCTTCAATACTCTAATGGTGTAATATTCTTAACAATACCTAGTGGGGAGCCAGTAAGAAATATAGCATCAAGGTCAGCAAAAATAATAGTAGAAACGATTATGAAAAACCTGTTGCGGGGGAAGAGGAAGAACGCAAATTAGGCCATCTATCTTGATTTTAATCTGGTTTTTCATCCTCCTCTTCCTCACCTTCTGGAATTTACATGCTCTTTCAAGGGTATCTCCTTTAAGTTGGGAGGCTGTTGGACTTGTCTTCACCTATGTTTTCTTGTTCATAGTGTCTGTGATTGTTCTTTTACTTCTAATATTGGTTGCGCTTATTAGGAAGAACTGTAATTTTTAGTGTTGATGATTAGCGTAGTTGTTCCTTCATGGTGTGAGCCTAGAGAGTATTTGCTTATGTGTTTACGTAGCCTAAATAGTCAAAGCCTCGGCAGAGAAAACTATGAGATAATTCTTGTAGATGGATGTTTAAACCCCGATCAGGAAGTTTACAGCTTAGCTGACAAGGTTCTTTACGCGCCAAGGGGGAAGCTTCATGCAAGACATTTAGGAATAGTTAATGCAAGAGGGGACATTATTGTTTCATGCGATGCGGACACCATTTATCCTTATAACTACATTGAGAAAATAACGGAGCCATTCAAGGACCCGGACGTTGTTGCTGTTGCCAGGACAGCATCGTGGGATCTTTTCTGGGATGTTCTAGCATACCCGGTGAAAATAGCTCACTACGGTAGCAGGCTTTCAGGACGGGCTTCAGCGTTTAGGAAATGGGCCTATTTTGCTGTTGGAGGATTTGACCTAACCGTGGACCAAGGCAATTGGAGGTTGCTTGAGCTAGAGGAGGAAATAAGGTTCTACCATAAGCTGAAACAGCTAGGTAAAGTAGTTGTTGTAGACACTAATGTTAAACATTTAGCATGGGGTAGACATTAGGATTTCTTAAACAGCCTTGAAACATAGATTCTGGCAACACGGTACCTTCTATAGTCTTTTAGCTTGGGAAACACCCTGTAGAATCTTTCTTTCATCCATGCTGCAACATGCCACTGGCCAGGAGGCATACCTTCCGCAGCTGCTTCGTCCATAGCTATTCTCCACATTTCATCATATGATCTCCTACTAACCTGCATTATTCTAAATCTTCTCCTAAACTCCTTACTATACGGATTAGTTATGCCGAATCGTTCAAACAACCTTCTAAACTCCGGCCTTTTCTTGAACAAGTACCTTGCCAAATGAATGTCCACAACAGGTAATTCACAACCGCAGTCAAGAAGCGTCATGTCGATTCCTTTATATCCTAAATGTTTAACATCAACTCCTTTAAGCTTAAACTCTCTCATCCTCTCCCTATCACAATACCTAATAGCGGGCTCCACTCTTCTAAACGTGTTTGCGTTTTCACAAATAGACACTAAATGCGCTCTAGAAAGTCTGTAAGGACGATACTCCGAATACTCTAAGGGGCACCATGCTTCTTCCGGGCTTGGAATATCAGATAGGAGCTTGTCAATAACCCTTCTATCACCGTCTACAGATCTTAAATTTGTATGGACAAATCCCATTACGAAGCCTTTCCACTTATCCTGCTCCTTAGCATGGTACATGTATTTTCTTCCAAGAATCCTCCAGTATCGTTCAACCATTTAAGCTACCTCTCTGGCTGGCTTATGGATCCTTCTAGTATCTCTCTCAAAAACAAGTTTAATAGAGTCTCCAACAACTAATGCACATATTTCATTATCGCACTCTATAATGTCTGGTTCTTTAACTACATCAGAATAGTTGACTGTTTTTTCCTTTTTGTAGCAGATATCTACAATCCTATATTTTGGACCTTGAATTTGCAAGGCTATTTTACATGGAACCATATATCCTTCTTTCCTTATCTCGTTAATGAAGTATTTGACGTCATCAGGTAGTTTCGGCTCTTTAACTTCTGTTAGCCACATTTTTATCTCCAATACTTAATGTGGAGCGGTTATATTTATATATACAATATAATATATAATATATTAGAAACACATGTATAGTGTTGTAAGGTGTCAACCTATGGGGTACCATACAGTATATTTAACTAAAGAGTTGGAAACATTGGTAGAAATTTACAAGAAGAAAACCGGTAAATCATTCACTAAAATTGTTCAAGAGGCTCTAATGGAGTATTTAACTACCCATATCTAGAAAGGTTTATATAGTATATGGTAATATATTATATCTCGGAGAACTAAAGAGGTGATTAAACATGAGTGAAGAGGAAAAAATTAAATGCGAAATATGTGGCGAAGAATTCGACCCAGACGAAATAGTATTCATAACACCCGATGGTGAATACGAATACCCTTACGGTACAGATGGATTAGCAATATGTGAATATTGCCTTGAAGGAGAAGAATCCTATCCGGTGGCTAGGGTTACAATAGGGTATAAGGGATATAAACTGCCTGTTCTAACACTTTACGGGCACTTCTACTTTGTTGCGGAAGATGATATACCCAGCGATATTTATGATGAAGTAATGCCGATAATACATGAAATCGCAGATGAACTTCACGAAGCTATTAGATGGGTTCATGTTGATCCTTGGAGAGGCTATTACGACATTAGCTCTGATAAGCTAAGTAAATGGGTTCTCGTAGCTGATGACTGTATTTTAGCGGGATCCGATGATGCTAGGGAGCTTGAGAAATTCGATGAGGAACTTAGGAAAATAAGTGAGGACCTAGGACTAGTCTGGGCCAGAGCAATACTGACAACATCTAACCTATTCTCTGCTGGCTATTACTTCTTAGTGAAGAAGGTTAAGGATCCATTGAAAACGTTAGCTCTAATGGCTAAGGTTCCAGAGTTAAAAGCCAAGTACAGGGATTGGAACAGGTTTGTAATAACGGCCTTAACCGGTAAGACAAGAGTTGAAGAATTTGATGAAAAAGACAGGTACATTGTGGAGTTTGCTAATAGAGTTTTCGTCAAAGGTGAAAACCCTGAAGAAGTTTTCAAGGATATTGAAAAGAAAATAAGAGGTGGTAAGTAATGGCGCCAACAATATACCATTTAATACCTCTTTTTAAAGCCTCGGCAATAGTTAAGATACTTGGTTCTGGCGAAAAGAAAGTTATTAAGATCGTTGACAGTCATGGAACATTAATGGAAATAGGCTATGGTAATGGAAAAGTAGTTGTCTACCTTAGAAACGACTACTATGCGAAAATAGAGGAAGAGGTGAAAAGAAATGCGGAGGGAAACTAGATGGTACAGGTTAAAGCCAAGAGTAATAGTTAACATTAAGAAGCTTAAAGAAATATGTGAAGAGGGAGCTATTAAAGGTGTATTTTTAGATAATGAAGGAATAATAATCGTTGCTTTCGGAACAGCTTTTGGTGGTAGGCCAGTTCATGAGTGGAGGTTTCACTATAAGTACAAGGTTCATAAGGATGGTGTTAAAGCATCATTAACACATTGGAAGCTTGAAGAATGGCATACCGAGTCACCTAATACTCTTGGATTTGCCTTATTCTTCCCTGAAGCAGTAAGGCCATTCTGGACAAGTATCGGGGAAGCAAGAGCTATGGCCCATGAGAAAGCAGTATCTGTACTACATAAGCTAAGTAATGCCAGAAAGGTTAGGACCAAGTTTGGTTGGCTATGGGATTTCCAACTAGAAGAAGTGAGGGAATGGATTAAATCAGGTCTAAAAGTTGTACACTACAGATGTAGGAACTGCGGCCAACACGCTTACTCTACAGGATTTAGAGGGTTCTGCAGCAACTGCTTAAGCGAAAACGTTGAAGTAACCGATGTAACTCTTGAAGACCTAAAAATACTTGAAACCAAATAACCTTTTTTATTTATTTCACGGAGGTGATTGGAAAATGTCTCCTCCTATCGAGAAAATGTATAGGAGAATGATTTTAGCTAACCTTAGGAACGCTATTAAGAGGAGAAAGGAGATTATGAGTAATCCACTGTGGTTTATAAACCCTAGAAATCTGGTAGAAATAATCTATTTAAACAGCACAATAAGAGAGCTATACAACTATGTTAGAAAGTCCAAGTAGATTTTTTCCATTTACCGTATGGTGTATATCCTTTCTGTAGTGATTCAACCATTTCCCTTGTACCTATGATGAAGAAGTTTCCTCCTCCACCTACGAAAACCGCTTCTTGCTCAGCTGTTTCAGCAGCTTCCGCTATTGCTTCAGCTATTTTTCTGGCTTTTTCCCTGTCGGTGCATCTATGGGCGCTCATAATGTATTTTACCGGTTCGCACTCCGTTTCTCCTCTTGGATTAATCCAGCATCCATAACCATCCCATTCCGTTGTTCCACCATATTCTTCAGCAAGAACTTTTCTAATTTTCTTAATTGCCTCCGGGCATTTAGGACATTCCGAAGGAAATACAATATGGAAAACATCCATAAAGCAGATTCTACCGGGAATTCTCTTCAACCATTCGTTAAGAGCATCCCTTACAAATATTTTCTTAATCCGGCCTATAATACCGTCAGGCATTTAAGACCCCAAAAATATTATTTTCTCCTATTGTTTTTAGTTTTTTCTTCTTCTCTCATAAGCTCCGATATAATGTATGCTACGTACGGTGCTTTCGGAAGAATTAGTCTAAGAAGTTTAACCAGAAACCTTACCGTTTCACTGTTCGATTCAAAACCTGCAACCTTCTTAACAGAGTAAATGTACTGCATGTCGGACTCGTCTAAGAAAACCTGAACCCTTGTCTTCGCCATAGCTGTACTCCCACCATACTCTAACTAGAGCATAAGAAGTATAAAAACCCATACCCATATGTTTTAAACGGTGACACATATGAGTGAAGCAAGAAAAGCTTTAAGAGCAGCTGTTAGAGGAGCATGGGACACCAACAAAGCACTAATATCGATACAGGATGAGCTAACTAAGAAAGGCTATGCTCTCCTACATGCAGGATATAAGAAATGTATTACAGAAGGCGACGAGCCAGTAAAGAAATGCTACAGGGATGTTGCCACGGAGAAGAAACTTAGCGAGGAATATCGTTCAATATGGGGTGCTAAATAAGGGGGTGTAAGCCATGGCCGAGTCCTTCCGTAAGAAATTAAGGTCAAGAGTAAGATCACTGTGGACAGCTGAAGGCTTTGATATACAAGAGTCCCTTAAGGAGAAGGGAAGAGCACTGCTAAAGGAAGGATACAGGAAATGTGCTGAGGAAGTTCCAGCTAAAGAGTTTCCAGCATGTCTAAGGAAGGTAGCTGACGAAAAGAACATTTCAAGAGAATACAGGAGCATCTGGGGAACTGTATAGAGTAGTTAAACTATTGGCGATTACACCTTAGAGTTCAATTTATTTTTTCCTTCTCAAATATTTGCTTACAATTTCTTTGTCTACGAAATCTGTTACTTCGTGAACTATTTTAACCAGCTCATCCTTAGGTACTCCAAGTTTTCGAGCTATTTCATCTACTGAAGCTTTTCCTTCAACCCTTAGCCTAAGGGTTTTACGGCAGAAGTCCGGATCTATTTTAGGGTTTATTCTGCGAACTATTTCGCAGACACCGTACTCTATGGTTTCAACTACTGCTTCACATGTAGGGCATTCTTTAAGGGTTTTGGACAAGTCCTTCATTCTATACACCTGTAGTCCTTAGCTACCTTCCTTATAAGCCTTAACGTGCTAAGCCAATCTTTCCAAGGAGGGGTGAACAAGATTTCAGGTTTCGCCTTAGCTACTGTTACCAGGTCTTTTTCGAACTTCCCTATTGCCTTCCTTAGTACTTCGCAGATTTCTTCTTTCTCAGCCATTTCTCCAAATACCTCCAATTATATTTCATAAACTTATCTAAATCAACTTTACCCTCAACCAAACTGTGAGCAGCAAAGTCTACAAAAATGTAGGCTGGGTGTTTCCTAAATAATGGGTGGAAAACTGAGTCTATAATTTTATTTAAAATGTATTTATTTCTTAGCTTTCTCCGTTGTTTCATCAATCATTCTCTCCGCAGCTTTAAACATTTTCTCTGCAATTGTTCTAACACAGTAAGCTATATGTCTAGGATCTCTTTCTGGACTAGTACACACCATGTGGAGGTGGACGGATGATTGCCCCGCGGAATTGTGAACATGAACCTCGTAGACACGACACGTCTTAGAACAAATACCTAGTTCAACGGTTTCCCTATTCCACTTAATAAAGTCCGGGTGATGGTAGAACGGGGCCGCAATTTCGCCTTCAGCGTAAAGTCCTCTTTCAGGATCTTCTGAAACATGGAAAGAGGACATGTTAGACCATGTTGCGAACTCCACCATTTTCTTCCTAAGATACTCAGCCTTTTCCGGTGGAAGTTTCTCGGCTTTTTTCTTAAGTATTTCAAACGCCTTTTTGAACAGTTTAGGATCCTTAAAGTCCAAGGTGCACATGTTAAGGTCTGGCCAGTCTCTTCTTCTAACATCGACACCTATGTCTTTAAGTAGCTTCTCGATTAGATCGCATGTTGTTTTTACTGGTTCACTTATTTGTAGAAACCATTTCTCCCCTTCCGCTCTCATGAAGAAATCTGCTAAGAAACCATAGGGTCCTCGAGCGGAAGGTTTATGGTTGCAAAGCCATGTCACAGTATCATCCCCGCACATCTGAGCAGTTCTCTTCTTGCCCTAAGGTATTCCCCGTATTTTTCTATTGCCTCCTTCAATTTAGGGCTTTTCATAATAGCTAACATCCTAATATCCCTAGATGCCCTCCTAGGGTTAACAGGTACTTCCCAAAGATCCTCAATTGCCTTAATAAACCTTTTAACCTCATCCTTACAGAAGAAGGGTGTAACATCTTTGCATAGAAACTCAATATCTCTTAAGGCCCTAACCCTATCCCTATATGCTAAGTAGTAGTCATCTATAGCTTTGAAAAACTCGTATGCGTCAACACATCTTCCGAAAACACATACTTTACCATCCCTGTATTCTAACATACCGCCTCTAATAATCCATGGAATCCTCATTATGATTTCTCTTGCGGGTAACCGTTCACCTAAGAGAATAGATCCGAGCTCCCTAATTCTCCTGGTTGCTTCACGTTGCCTCCTATATGCGTCCCCTAAATCCCTAATTGCGTTGTCGCATGGTCCGAAAACGGTTATTTGGGGAAGCCAGCTACTAGAAACTCTAGTATATGATGTTGTCCACGTCATTGCCCTACAGCTTTACGCGCTATTTCCTCCGCCAAGTTTTCGTCTTTAACTCCGAGAGCATGTGCTAGCTCGTGGGCAACTATTTTCTCCTTCTCCTCTTCAGAAAGGGTTTCCCAGCATTCGCAGTTGTAAAGCTGCTTCACAGGTTTAAGGTCAGGGTTGGTGGCGGCACATGCTTCGAAACCATCTTTAACAACAACGCCTTCACTAACTACAAGCTCCACAGGTTTAAGCTTAACACCTGTCTCTGATGCTGCCTTAACAACCTTAGGCATAACCTTCTCTATTTTCTTTTTAACATCGACAATACATGTTGGCCTATCAACAATCCTAACAATAGGAGCCGTTTTAATTTCCGCCTTTTCAGCTTCCATCTCTTTAATAGCTTTTTCAAGAGCTTTCAAAGCCTGAACAGCAGGTGAAAGCATTTTCCTAACGGACCTAAGCATTTCAGCCATTTCCTCGTAGTTTCTATCGCCGTTTAACAGCCTTTCCTCAACATCTTCAACAACTTCTAGAAGCCTATCATATGCTTCGCACTCTTCAGGTGTACGACAGAACTTCTTACCTTCCTTAGCATATTGTCTAAGCGCCGGGAAGTGGTTTTCAACAAGACATGCTACACATAGTTTTGCCTCCTTACCTTTTGCCGCCCTTAAATGGTCTTCTGAGGCTACAAGATGTTCTAGGGCCATTCTCCTAGTGTATTCTGCTGCTTCATCCCTTGTAAAAGCCGCTTCACTGCTTGTAGAGGATACTTCTTGTTCATGTTCTGCCATGGTTTCTAACGGTTTCTCCTCAACCATTTTTTCCGTTTCAAACGCTTTTCCTGCGGATGCTTCTTCAGGCTTCTCATATGGTAGGGTAATTTTGGGTGTTGAACTGTACGAGTCTATTAGCATGTACACTACGTTTAAAACAATGTCTTTCGCTAGGTTTTTTAAGTTCATCTTTTCCTCGCCTTAGCTAAAACTATTAAGCTTAAACCTGCGAGAGCTGCTCCAGCGGCAATAATGCCCCAAGGTATTTTAGCTGGAGGCTTAGCTGTGGTCGATGTTTGAACCTTATATCTTCCAGGCTCCTTAAACGTCCATGTGAACTCATAGTATCCTTCTCTTAAAGTTTCGGTGTCTGCTACGATCTCGTCGTTTATTAGCAAATATATTTTAGCTCCTTCAACTGGCTCCCCGTTTTTAGTTAGTTCCCCATGGAACACGACTGGCTCATTAACATACGCTACTTCTGGACCGTAAAGTGTAAGCTTATATTGCATTTACTCCACCACTATATTATTTTCCAAGGCGAACATTTATTTTTTAATGGCTGAAATAAAAGCGGCTAAACCAGCAGACGCAGCCGCTAAGCCGAGAAGCCACCATACTTCTCTCGGAATCGCAACTGGAAGCTCCTTAATGATCAGGAAGGAGAAAACAGCGACCACAGCTAAACACACTGCAATAATTACCGCGGCAATTACAAGCCCTGACACTGGGCTGTGAACCTTATACCTTACTGTGACAGTGTTATCTGCTGCTTTAATTTCCAAGATTTCAACAGGGTAAACTGCTTCAACAGCTGATTCAAGGTTTTCCCAAAGCCATTCTACAAACCCTGAAGGCAGAGGCCCAGTTTTCATAATAAGCTTAAACACATGGGGAGGCCCGGAACCGACCAGTTGAACCTCATATGTTTGAAATGGAACCACGCTTATCTTCTCAATGTTTGTTTGGAAATCATCCCTTTCTCTTCTTCCGAAAACAAGGTAAACATATGGCCATAACCCATCAAAGTATGCGTACCCGTCATCATCAGTTACAGCTGAAGCTACAAGACTCATCTTTGCCGCAAAAGATACTGGATCTGCTCTGTGAACCTCAACAACAACTCCTTTCTGTGGCCTGCCATAAATATCGATAACCCTAACTGTTAATTGCGGACTCACTTTTTCAAAGCCTCCTCTACTCTTCTCTTAGCAATACCTAGCCCTTTACTAACCTTTTCAACAGCCCACGACCTTACAGCTGGAACATAGATAAATGGTGCCACGAAAAACGTTCCAATAGCAATTCCTAGTAAAACATCCTCTATTCCACCGCCAGGGTACTTCTTTTCCTTGTCAACAACCTCGTATTTTTCATGGCAAACATAGCATTCTACATTTCTACCGTTAACAATTAATGGCGACCCACATGTTTCACAAGTATATGTCGCATATCCTAAATCTAAAGCGTAATGTAGAAGCTCATGTAGAGCAACTGTTTCATTAATAGCCTCCGGAGTAGCGAAATATATTGTCCCCTTATAGTAGCACGCTATGTGCCCATGGCACATGGTTGGATCGTACTTCACTCTTGGCGGAGGTATTCCGAAGTGTCTACATATTTTCCTAACCAGCTCCTCAGCCTGTTTCTCGTAGTCAACGTAGGCCATGCCATCACCTGTTTTAAATATGCTTCTAAAAACCTATTAACCTTACTACTCTAAGCAACATAGAACCAATTCTACATCTCATTTTCTATTGTTTCTAAAATTCTACATTATGTTTCTATGCGTTTTTAGAGCATGTAGACTATGATAGTGTAAACCATATTGTCTATTCTAAAACTTATATAGAGGTTTTAGAAGAATCTATGTTAGAAAAAATATTGTAGAGCTGGGTCTACATGGTTCAGTACAAGTGCCCTATTTGTGACCGTAAATTCCCTAGTAAAAAGAAGCTTAGAGAACATATGGAGAAACAGCATCAGGTAAGTGAGAACCCCCCC
>Ga0190313_1001470_pt1 | contig 12717 bp, 13 predicted proteins | sample 4870071011_MG_FD_169989 | JGI IMG/M metagenome (GOLD analysis project Ga0190313, IMG submission 169989) | Hydrothermal vent sediment bacterial communities from Southern Trench, Guaymas Basin, Mexico - 4870-07-10-11_MG | ecosystem: Environmental > Aquatic > Marine > Hydrothermal vents > Sediment ...
GTCTGATTTAATGTTATAGGTTTTCTGGAATTTTGTTAGGGCAGTTGGGTCGTTGCTTGAGAGTATTCCCATGAGCTGGGCTGTCTGGTTCACGCTCAGCTTTTCGTTTTTCGCAATCCTCACAAAGGAAAAGAATTTTGGGCTGAATGCAAGGGATGAAAGAAAGATTAATAGTATGGCAATCGAGATAAAGAGCCATATAATGGAAGCGTTTGAGTAAATTGCCGCAAACCTGCCTTTCATTTCCTTGCCTTTTGCCAGGAATGCAAAGAAGTAAACAGAGGCTGATACAATAAACCAGAGCGCGTAGTTTTTGAGAGTGTAAGCTATAACTGCAAAAGCGTCAAAGTTAAGGCGTGCCAGGAGAAGGGTTAGCGCGAGGACTATTCCTGGAAGTAACACAATGAAAAAAGAGATGCTGAAGTCAGGTTTTTCGCAGTTTTTTTTCACGCTTGCAATTGGGTGAAACAAGAGTGAAAGAATATTTAATTCCATTTAATGCACCGTTAGATTATTGTTTTTTGAGTATATATTTTTTTCCCCGCTTTTTTTACCTCGTGTTTCCTGCCATTCTCACGTTTTCCAATAGCTTGGCTGCTTTGGGGTTTTTTTCAAAGTGTTCGCGGATTGGAGCGATTATTTCGTTCAGGTAAAAGGCAACTGCTTTTTTGAGGTCCAGGGGGTGGAGTTTTCTGTTCACAAAGGCTTCTTCGAGTTCTTGGTATGAGTGGAATTCGGCGTTGCCGCCAAACTTTTGTGGCCTTTCAATCCTTACCTCTTTAAAATACTCAAAGATTATGTGCTTTGAGTACTCGAGCAATGGGTTGTTTTCTTTTTCGCCTGCTGGGCAGTAGGCGTTTTTTATTTTTTGCCCAATTTCTTCCCTGGAATCGTGAACAAAAATGCTTGAGGTGGGCTTTGACTTTGACATCTTGCCCTCTATTGCGTCTCCCTCCTTTGCGCCCTGCAATCCAAGAAGCATGTGGTGGTGGACCGCAACTGGCTTTTTTCTCCCAAGCTTTGGAGCAAGCTCTCTTGCGAGAATGTTTGCCCTTCGCTGGTCCAAGCCAAGCTGGCAGATGTCAACGTCGAGCATGAAAATGTCCGCAACTTGCATGCTCGGGTAAAAGGTTTGTGCAACAGTGAGCTTTTCTTGTGCGCTCCTGCCAGCAATCATCATTGCCCTCAGGTTTCTTTTCTGGGTTAGGTTTCTTGCAATGCTTAGAACAGTGTCCCAGTATTCAAGTGAGTCCATGAGCTTTGATGCCCAGACAACGTTGATTTTTTTGAGCGGGATTCCTGCTGCCTTCCATACCTCAAGAAAGTATTCCCCACAGGAGTGGATTGAATCCCTGTCTCCATTTAGCTTGTTGTTGACAAATGCAAAGTAGTCTGCAAGGTAGAGCGTGAAGTCAACGCCTGCCTTTAAGAGCTTTTTAATGGTTATGGCGCGATAGACTGCGAATGGCAGGTGCGCGAGGCCTGATGGTTCGAAGCCATCGTATGCCTTTATTTTTTTTCCAGAGTCAAGCAACGAGTAGAGCTCTTCTCTTATCACTATCTCTTCTGCGATGCTTTCAATGAGCTGCATTCTTTCCCTTGTTTCCATGCAAAAAACCTTCAAAGATTAACTAAATAAATGCATAAAAGCCTTTCAGTGTTATGTTTTACTGGATGAAAAAGAGAGTGCTCGCATTTGGTGCATTTGACATTATTCACCCTGGCCACATTTTTTACCTTGAAAGAGCCAGAAGGCTTGGCTCTGAACTCGTTGTTGTAGTGGCAAGGGATTCAAGCATTGAAAGGGAAAAAGGACACCCCCCGGTAAACGATGAAAAAAACCGCCTCATAGTGGTCAGGGCACTGAAGCCAGTTGACAGGGCAGTGCTTGGGTTAAAAACAGGGAATAAGATGAGGGTAATTGCAAGAGAGAAACCCCAGGTTATAGCACTTGGACACGACCAGGCTGTTACAAGGAGTGAGGTTATGCGTTTCCTGCGCGAAAATGAAATGAAGGCAAGGGTTGTAAGAATGCCTCCGTTCAAGCGCAGAAAGTATGCGAGCACCGCTGTAAGGAAAAAAATAAGCCTTGGCATAGACGAACTCTTTCCATTGCAATAATGGCACATGTAGCTTCCAAGTGGCTCTGAGAAATGGCCAATTATGACAAAGCCCGGGCCCTGTACATTAAAATGTTGTCCTTGTATTTGCCGTCGCGCTTGAATGCTTTTGGGAGGTAGCCGTATTCTTCAAAGCCCAGTTTTTTGAAGAGCTCTTGGGCTGCTGTGTTGTCGCACTGGGTTTGAAGCAACAGGATTTCGGTTTCTCTGGGCAGCAGCTCGATTGCTTTTTTGACTAGCTTGGTTGCAATGCCCTTGCCTCTTTGACCTGGCTTGACCATTAACGAGTAAATTGTTGCAATGTGTGAGTGGTGCATTTGGCCAATTTTAACATATATGTGCCCTACAACCTTGCCATCGAGTTCTGCAACCAGCCTTAGCTGCGAGTCCAGGGCAAGCGAGTTCTTTATTCTTTTTTTGCACCTTTCGATTCCCCAGTGGGGGTAAAGCATGGAGAGAGAAACTGCATCTTTTTCTTGTGCTGTGCGAATTGTCAGGGGTGTCATTTTTTCTCCTTTAAATCCTCTATCTTGTGACTGTCGTGGGTTTTTTCCACGTCTATGACAAAATCAGAGTGTATCACGTCCCTGCCAACCAGGACTGGGTAGGCCATGCTGCTCCTGTCAGCAAGCGTGAACCTTACCTTTTTTTTCACACCCCTTAACTCGAGTTCTCCCCTGATGACTGCTCTTCGCACATAGCCACGCGGCTCTGTCTGGCTCTTTACTTTCATAATGCTGGTTATTGGTCCAAGACCAGCTCTTGCAGCTATTAAGAGGTCAACGCTTGAGTGTGTTGCACCGGTGTCAAGCAGTGCTTCTGTTTCAACTGTCCGCTTCATGCCTGTTATCTTTACTTTTTCAACAAGCCCTATAATCCTCTTTTTGTTTTTATGACCTGTTTTTTTCTTGTTTTGGTTCATTCATTTAAAATGGAAAAACAAAAAAGTTATAAATGCAAGGCATTACTACACTATAGTTATTGGGGGCATGTCATGAAACTTCTCATGGTTACAAAAAAGGACAAGAGGAGGCATCCTTTTCTAAAACAGGCGTTTGAAGAAACAGGCTTTACTGTCAAGCACACTGACATAAAAGAGGTGAGCCTCTTTTCTGACATGAAGGGCTCGCGCATTGAAGGACCGAGGCTTGGGGTGAAAACAACAAGCGCTGTCTACCTTGAAGCTGGCTTGCAGCTGACACAATTTGTTGAACCCTTTCTTGACGAGCTCGAGCGAAGGGCAATTTACTGCCAGGTCAGGAGTGGCTCGCACTATGTTTTGTCAAACGAACTTCTCCAGATAACTGCCCTCAACAACTACAACATCAGGATTCCGCGCACTTATATTTTTAGGGACCGCTCCCAGCTCAAGGCATTGGCGGAAAAGCTTTCTTTCCCTGCCCTCTTCAAGACATTTTCAAAGGGTTCAAAGTCGCAGAGTTTCATTGTTGACTCGCCAAAGTCCCTGCTTTCGGTTTCAGATGGCATAAAATATGAGCTGGATGGAATTGTGTTAAGGGAGTTCATTGAGGGGGATGTGGACCAGTGCGCGGTGATTGGGAAAAAGGTTTACTCGCTTCAGAGAAAGTTTGAAAAAGGAGAACTTCAACCCCTGAAAAAGGCAGTGATAACAAAGCTTTCCTCGCAGGACAAAGAAACAGCAGTGCATGCCGCGAATGTCTGCGGCTGCGACATCGCAACAGTTAAAATGTGCCGTGGCTATGTTCTAAAGGTAAAACCATTGGTTGACTTGCTCATTTACAACAAGAAGACTGGCGAGAACCTCTTTGAGGAGGTATCTGCCTTGTTCGCTGAAAAAACTGGTTTGAGAAAAACTGAAGGAGAGCTGGTTTAGGTGAGTGACAGCAAGAAGTCCCTTGTTGTAATTGCCTCAAGCCATTACAACAAGAAAAACAACAAGGTGCTCATTGAAGAAGCAGAAAAGGTATTTGAAAAGTTTTTGTTCGCTCCAATCAACAAGATTAGTATTGTTGAAGAAAAAGGCAAACCAAAGCTCTTGTTCAGGGGGCAGAACCTGTTAGAGTTTGATGCGTGCTATCCGCGCTTTGGCTCCCGGGACCATTTTATGGGTGAAGCGGTTTTAAGCATTCTTGACCGTTCTCCAGTTTACACCCCTGTTTCACTGCGTGGCTTTCAGCTCTCAAACCACAAGTATTATTCTATAAAAAAGCTGGCTGAGGAAAAACTGCCAACCGTGCTGACTGCCCTCTCCATTTCCCCGCTTGTGGTTGAAAAGATTTCAAGAGAGTTCAGCTTTCCGCTTGTCTTAAAGCTCATAAGCGGGTTTGCTGGCAAGGGCGTGATGCGCGTTGAAAATGGTGCACAGCTGAAATCAATCCTTGACACCGTTCACCTGTTCGAGGAATACATTGCAACCCAAAAATACGTTGAAGGGCACTCAAGCGATGTGCGCTGCTATGTTTTTGGCGAAAAGGTTCTAACGGTTAAAAGAGTTGGCGCAAAGGGTGACTGGCGCGCCAACATTTCACGCGGGGGAACTGCAAAGATAATCCGGGGCCCAAAGGCAATGCAGGAGGCAGCGGTCAGGGCCGCAAAAACCCTGGGCTTTGAAATCTGCGCTGTTGATTTTATCCAAACCAAGGCAGTTAAGGAGGGCTTTGTCATAATTGAAGCAAACTTCCAGCCAGGTCCGTTCAGGAAATTCCTCGGAAACCGCGTTCCAATGGAAATGATGCAGTACATCCGCTCAAGGCTCGAGAAAAAGAAATAAGCCTGGCAAAAGCCAAAGAGCAAGCTTTAATAACTAAAGAGTCCTTTTTTTATCATGCCAAACCTAAAAAAAGCATTGCTTTTTTTTCTCGGGTTGGTGGCTGTGTATCCTGTGGTTTTTGCCAGCACAACCGCTTTTAATGATTTGATTGTCCTCTTTGTGCTTGTGCTGCTTTTTTATCCCGTTTTTGCCTGGAATATATTAGTAGTATTTTTGGTTCAGAAAGTTTTCCTCAAAGACTTTTTTAAAAAAATGCGGTTTGATGAAATACTGGGCTTTTTTGCAAAAATAACCATTATTTGGTTTGCAGGAGTTATTCCTGGTTCTTTTTTTATGACACTAAGAACTGCTTTTTATTTGAGCTTTGCAGTTTACGCCCTGCCAATCACTGCCTTTGAATTCCTTTACCTGATGAGAAAAATGTCCAGGAAAGAGGCTGGAATTCTGGCCTTGTCACTGGGGCTGCTGTCTAACCCTGCTCTTTTTAGTCCAGTTCTGGGATTGCTGAACGCACAGCTTAAACTAGTAATGACAACGCTCGTGGTTATCTCTCTTTTAATTATAATGCCAACAGCTGTTCTTTACAGGTTATGGAAAACAAGAAAAACAAGAGGAAAAGACAGGCAGGCTCTTGTCTGGCTGATAATAGTTATAACTTTGTTTTTGGTCTCAGCAGCCTTTTGGTATCTTATAAGCATACCCCAGTCCCCTGCCTATGCCGTGTGCGAAAATTTTAAGACACAAGTAAGCGCCATGTGCGCTGTGAAACCAAACAGGGAGCTTTGCGAGGGCGTGGAGTACAGAACAGTTCTGCCAGGGCAGCTTGGCACAGACAACCAGTGCGTTTGGGACAATGAGCGTGGGCGGTGTGCTGTCAACGAAAAAGAGATTAACTGGAGCGACTCAGATTACTGCAATTAAACCCTGTGCTTGTCGCATGCAAAAAAACCTCGCTTGAAACCAAGCTTTCCCCGCTTACAATGGTCCTTCAGTTCTACAACGAAATAAGAGCTCACACCATATCAGAATTTTTTACCAACCAGAGACTCATATCCACACTGAAGCTAGGCATTCACCCAGACAGGTTTTTTGATAAAGCAGTGCCTGTTTAGGGGAAGCGAGCTTAAGATGCCAATTTAAAGCCAGTCAAGCAAATTAGCTAATAGAGACTGGGTGCTGTGGAAATCATGGAGAGTCTTTATGAGCCAGAGAATTATGCTAAAAGGGTAAAGGGCTTGTTGAGAGAGTGTGAATCTTATGAGATAAGGATTGGTCCGCATATAAGGCTCCAGAGAATGCCGCTACGGCAGATAAAAATTGAAGATGTTTGGTACAACATCCAAAACCCAGAGAAGTTGTATTTTGCCAAGAAAAGAAAAAAATCAAGAAAAAATGAAGAAAGCTACAAGTGTTATTTCAGGGTAAGCGGTCAGCAATGCCACATTTATGGGATAATTTTTAACTTCAAATATAGATTTATAAAGTTAGCCACCGTAATAAAAGATAGGATAAGGTTGCAGAGGGAGTTCAGGTATGAAAAGAAGTGAGTATTTTTACGACTTTAGAGAAGACAATCTTTACTTGTATAAGGAGAAGAAAGCATATGGAAGCATTGAGTTTGGGGAAAATATTGTAATAGACTTTGACAAAAATCTGAACATTGTTGCACTTGAATTCTTCAATGCTTCGAAGGTGTTATCAGCCTTGTCAGGCAAAAAAATAACAAAAAAATCACTTAGCACCATTAAAGAAACAAGCCTAATCTCTGAGAGAAAGGGTGGTCTGGTAATTGCTTTTTTCACCATAAAAATGAGCGAGTTTGCAATCGAAGAAAAATTAAGCTTGCAGGATATAAAATATAAGAGCCCTGTGCTTGTCGCATGCAAATAGCTTTGGGAAAAAAGCAAGTGCTCGTTCAGCTTAATTATAACAGGTTCAGGGTTTCTTTTCTCTTTGGACCGTAGCTCACGATTTTTACTGGCACGCCTGTTTCTTTTTCAATAAACTGGAGGTATGCTCTTGCGTTCTCAGGCAAGTCACTGAATTGCTCTATTTTTTCCGGCAGCTCAAAGCCCTCAAAGGACTCGTAAACTGGCTTGCATTCTTCGAGCTTGAGCGAGTCAGCTGGCACGAGGGAAAGCTCTTTTTCCCCAAGCTTGTATGAAACACAGACCTTTATTTCTTTCAAGCCTGTGAGAACATCTAGCTTTGTTATTGCGAGGTCTGAAAAGTTGTTGAGCAAGTGAGAGGTTCTAAGCAATGGCAAGTCAAGCCAGCCGACCCTGCGCGGCCTGCCTGTTGTGGTGCCAAACTCTGCTCCTGCTTTTCTTATCCTCTCTGCCAGTTTTCCTGAGAGCTCTGTTACAAATGGGCCTGAGCCAACCCGCGTGGTGTAGGCCTTGACGACACCAGTGCACGCTTCAATCTTGTTTATTCCAATGCCTGCTCCCACCAGGACGCCTCCTGCAATTGGGTGAGAGCTTGTGACAAAGGGGTAGCTTCCAAAGTCGTTGTCGAGGAATGCGCCTTGCGCCCCCTCAAACAAAACGTTTTTCCCACTGTTGATAGCATTGTTGACTTTTACAGAGCAATCAGCAAGAAAGTCCCTGAGTTTTGGGGCATATCCAGTGTATTCTTTTATTACACTCTCTGCGCTAAAGCCTGGCTTTAAACCATACAGCTTTTCGAGTTCTGCTGCTTTTCTGGCTGCAAGCTCTTTGACTCTTGGCCTGAATCTTCTGGGGTCAACGAATTCGCAGAACCTCACACCGGAACGAGATGCCCTGTCAGCGTAGCATGGGCCAATGCCACGCTTTGTTGTTCCAATTTTTTTATCTCCTTTTGCCTGCTCTCTTGCCCCGTCAAGTTCCCTGTGCCAGGGCATTATAATATGAGAGCGCGCGTCAATGAACAGCCTGACTGTCTTTCCTGCTTTTTTGACCATTTCAATTTCTTCAAGCAAAACCCGCGGGTCTATTACAACACCTGCTCCAATGCAGCACTCTTTGCCTTGAACTGCACCGCTTGGGATTAAGTGAAACTTGAATGTTTTTTCCCCAACCACAACAGTGTGGCCCGCATTGTTTCCGCCATTGAATCTTACAACAAGGCTTGCTTTTTCCGAGAAAAAATCAACAATTTTTCCCTTTCCCTCGTCTCCGAACTGGGCTCCAATTACAATCCTCGCAGACATCATTTCACCACTTTTAAGACCGCACAAAACTCCTTTTAAAGACTTCCCTAAAAGACTAAATAAAAGGTGATTGCTTGAAAAAGTCCCCCTCACTTGCTTGCTTTTACTGTTTCATGGAAAAGGTGGTTGAATGAAAAGGCCCCTTTGCCTGCATGCTTTTTGTTGCCGAAGGGAGTGTTAGCATGAAAAAAGCTCTTACTTTTGATGATGTGTTGCTTGCGCCAGCGTTTTCCTCTGTTTTGCCAAGGGATGTTTCGCTGAAAACCAGGCTGACGAACGAGGTTGAGTTGAACATTCCTTTGGTTAGCGCGGCAATGGACACAGTGACAGAGTCAGCCATGGCGATTGCAATCGCAAGAGAGGGCGGCATAGGCGTTATACATAAGAATCTCAGCATTGAAGAACAGGCAGCAGAGGTTTCAAGGGTCAAGAGAAGCGAGTCGCTGGTTGTAAGAAACCCCATTACTGTGAGCCCTGATATGAGGCTGGGGGAACTGCTTGAAGTGAGAGAAAAATCGGGTTATTCGAGCTTTCCTGTTGTGAAGGGCAGGAAGCTCGTGGGCCTTGTAACCAAGAGGGACTACCGCTTTGAAGAAAACAAAAAGAAAAAAATCCGCGAGTTCATGACAAGGAAACCGGTCACAATCAACAGGGCTTTGTCTGAAAAAGAGGCCAAAAAGCTCTTGCAGGAATACAAGATTGAAAAGCTGCCGATTGTTAACAGCAAGGGCGAATTGCTTGGCCTAATCACAGGCACTGACATCGAGAAAAGAGAAAAATACCCAAATGCAAACACTGACAGCAAGAGGCGATTGAGGGTTGCTGCTGCAATTGGGCCCAACGATGATGGAAGGGCAGAGGCTCTGCTTCGCGAGGAGTGCGATGTTCTGGTCTTGGATACCTCGCATGGGCATTCAGGGAATGTAATTGAGGCAGTGAAGAGAATAAAGAAAAAGTTTGACTGCCAGCTCGTGGCAGGAAATGCTGCAACCGGCAAGGGGGCTCTTGCGCTTGTGACTGCCGGTGCTGATGCAGTAAAGGTTGGCGTTGGGCCGGGTGCAATTTGCACAACCAGGGTTATCAGTGGCGTGGGTGTTCCGCAGGTCTCAGCAATAATTGACTGCGTGAAAGCAGTTAATGGCGGGGTTCCGGTTATTGCAGATGGCGGGATAAGGTACAGTGGCGATATTACAAAGGCGATTGCTGCCGGAGCTGACTGTGTAATGCTTGGCTCGCTGTTTGCTGGCTGCGAGGAAACGCCTGGCAAGACCATTTTTTTCAACAACCGCAAGTTCAGGCAATACCGTGGCATGGGTTCGATTGGGGCAATGCAGCTTGGCTCAAAGGACCGTTATGCGCAAGAGCACGTGAAACAGAAAGAAAAACTTGTACCAGAGGGCATTGAGGGAATGGTGCCATACAAGGGTCATGTGAGCGAGGTGGTCTTCCAGCTCATGGGCGGACTGCGCTCTGGCATGGGCTTGGTTGGCGCGAGGAATATCCATGAACTCAAAAAAGCCAAAATGATACTGATAAGTTCTGCATCACTCAAAGAATCACACCCACACGATATTAGGATTACAGAGGAAGCTCCAAACTATCCATAAAAGGTGAAAAAATTGTTTTCTTCTATTCCAAGCGCTTTACGTGACCTGAAAAATGGAAAGATTGTGATTGTTGTGGATGACAGCGACAGAGAAAACGAGGGGGACATGCTGGTTGCAGCAGAGAAGGTCACCCCAAAACAAATGAATTTTTTAATCAAGAACACTTCAGGAATAATCTGTGCCCCCATAACCACTGAGATTGCAGAGAAATTTTCCCTTTCGCCCATGACGTATTCAAGTGACAGGTTTGGCACTGGGTTTACTGTGAGCGTTGACGCTAAGAAGGGAACAACAACAGGCGTTTCTGCCTCTGACAGGGTTAGAACAGTCAGGGTGCTGGCCAGTGCAAGGGCAAAAAAGGACGACTTGTTCAGGCCGGGGCATGTTTTTCCGATAGTGGCGAGGCCTGGAGGCGTGCTTGAAAGGGTTGGGCACACTGAGGCAAGCGTTGACCTTTTAAAGCTTGCTGGAATGAAGCCAGTGGGGGTAATTGGGGAGACAATGAAACCGGATGGAAGCATGGCTCGCTTGCCGTTCCTTGAAAAGCTTGCAAAAAAGCATGGCCTGAAAATTGTTTCAGTGTCAGAGCTGGTTAACTACAGGCTGGGGAGGGAAAAACTTGTTGAAAAGGTATCAGAAGCCTCACTGCCAACGGCGTTTGGAAACTTCAAAGCTATTTCCTTCAGGCACAAGCTGAGTGGCGCGGAGTACGTCGCGCTCGTAAAGGGTTCGTGGAGAGAATCCGAGCCAGTTTATGTCAGAGTGCACTCTGGCTGCCTTACAGGGGATGTGTTTCACTCACGGCGCTGTGACTGCGGGAGGCAACTCGAAAAAGCCATGAAATTTATAAACAGGAAGGGCCAGGGCGTAATTGTGTACATCCCGGAACACGAGGGGCGCGGCATTGGGATTGCAAACAAGATAAGCGCTTATGCCCTCCAAGAGAAAGGCTTGGACACAGTTGAAGCCAACATCGAGCTTGGCTTTGGGAGTGATATTAGAAACTATGGCATTGGGGCGCAGATACTAAGAGCACTGCGCGTCAAAAAAATAAGGCTTTTGACAAACAACCCGGCCAAGATTGTGGGCCTGGAGGGTTATGGTTTAAGGATTGTGGAAAGAGTTCCAATCAAGATCAAACCAGACAAGTACACGAAAAAGTACCTGAAGACAAAGCGCGACAAGATGGGCCACTTCCTTGACTGAGGGGGCTCTGTAGAAATGATTTATAAAGGCCTTTTTTTGCTTTCATAAAACAGCTTTTCTTTGTCAATCGAATACAGGTTAGAACTCAATCCAAGGGATTTCTACACCGCCGACTGAGGGGAAAGCCTTTTATTCAGCAAAAACACTAATTTTGGGGGTGGAGTGAATGGTTTCAAAGAAGAAAAACTTGAAAGAATGCATTGAGCTCTCGCAGGAACTGGCTTCGAAGCTGGAGACAATGGCGAAAATTGAAGGCAAGCCAAAAAGCGATTTGCTCGTGAGAGCAGTCAAGCAGTTCATTCCACTTGAAATTGAAACAAAGGACTTGGGCAAAGAGGCTCTTTACATGTTCCTTGACTCAAAATTATCCTACGAAGAACTCGTGCGCATAATTGGCAGAGAGAAGGCAAGCGCTGCAAAGTACACAAAAGACATCAGGGACAAGGGAAAAGAGTTCATTGAAACACTTGAAGAATAAGCGGCGGTTGCAATTGCAACCGCCTCAACTCTCTTAGCAGGCACGTCAAAAGACGCGCTTGAGCAACAGCAAGTGCTGTCAGAAATATTTTCAGCGCGAAACTTAATATACCCAAAGTTTAACACTAATTAACACCCAAGTTGAAAAAGAATTAAAGTCAGAGTTTAAAAAAAGCGAACAATTGCTGTATCTTTAAAAAGGTAATGTCATAGTTAATATAACGGTGGTTTGATTGGTTAAAAAAGAAAAAAACAAGGAAAGAGACTCATTAAAAAGCAAAAAAAATAATTTGTTTAACAACACAGCCCTGGTTGCAGTGCTGTTTGTTGGAATATTTATTGCAGGGGGGATTATCGGTTTTCTTATACCCCATGATAGCCCATCCCAACCGCTTAGCCCAAACGGCAGCGGTAAAGAGATAAATGGAAATAACACGTGCTTGCCTGTTGAACACCCCCAGGGCGTAATGGACAAAGCCCAGGTTGGAAGCAAGGTCAAGTATTTCCTTGAAAACAGCGATTCTATTTTTGCCCAGAACAGCTTAAAGGACAACAACATGTCAGTGAAGGTGACAAGCGTTGAAGATTTTGGAACAGACTTCTACAAGGTCAGCTTTGATGTCCTCAAAGATGGAAAAAAGCAGGGCTCGCTTCAAGCATACACTTTAAAAGACGGAGAAAGCATTCTTTTCAGTGAGCCGCATGACCTCAACGAGCTCATTGTTTACACTGCACCACCAACGCCCACGCCCTCTGAAGCCCTCAAGTGTGAGAACATGGAGAAAAAGGATAACACTGAACTCACGGCATTTGTTGTTTCCTATTGCCCCTTCGGCATTCAAACCCAGAGAATTATAAGCGTGCTGCCAGAAGACCTTCGAGAGCACGTGAAAGTGAGATATATTGGCGCGATTTCAAACGGAAAGATAACATCAATGCACGGTGACAAAGAAGCGCAAGAGAACCTGAGGCAGATTTGTATCAGGGAAGAACAACCAGACAGGTACTGGCCTTATATTAGCTGCTTCATTAAAGCCGGAAAGGGCGAGGATTGCCTCTCAGAGACAAAAGTTGACACAAACAAGCTCAATGCATGCATTTCAGATCCAGAACGTGGTTTGAAGTTTGCAGGAGAGGATTTCAAGCTGCAAAACCAGCTTGGAGTCGGCGGCTCACCAACCCTGATACTGAACGGTAGCGTGGTTGATGAGGTTGCTTCAGCCCAAGCACTTGAAAAAACAATGCGCTCTGCTGCCCACATGCAGTCATTGATTTGCTGCAGTTCAAGTGTCGATATTAATGGTTGCTCTGCAAAGGCGCCAGCGGAATCAGCGGCAAGGAGCTTTTCTGAGACTTACAGTG
>Ga0190313_1001474_pt1 | contig 12692 bp, 10 predicted proteins | sample 4870071011_MG_FD_169989 | JGI IMG/M metagenome (GOLD analysis project Ga0190313, IMG submission 169989) | Hydrothermal vent sediment bacterial communities from Southern Trench, Guaymas Basin, Mexico - 4870-07-10-11_MG | ecosystem: Environmental > Aquatic > Marine > Hydrothermal vents > Sediment ...
CATAATCTACTGTCCAATTGATCTCGACTTTTTACGAGACCATCAAGGTTTAATCCGCTTTTTTTCTTAAAAAAGTAGGAATGTCCAGATCATCATTATCAAGCACGATTCCTTTATACCCCCTGTATGTGGCGCCTGAATTATCACCAACCGCCTCTTGCTGACGAATAAAGGTGGGCTCTTCAAAATTAACGGCTTTTTTTAAATCATTAGGAGTAATATCCCTTACCACGCCCCTTAATGCAATTTTACTGGATGTTATATCCGCAGCAGGCGCAGTCCCGGAATCTATGCCTGTGGCTATAACTGTTACCCTCATTTCATCACCCAGGCTGTCTTCAATAACTGCTCCCCATATTATCTCCGCATCATCACCCACTTCACTGTAAATACGTTCGGATGCTTCGGTCATCTCCTCCATGGTCAAATCACTGGTGGATGTTATGTTCATTAAAACGCCTTTTGCGCCTGAAATTGAAATATCTTCAAGAAGTGGATGTGATATCGCCCGTTCTGCAGCTTCAACGGCTCTGTTTTCACCGCTTGCAATTCCTATCCCCATTATAGCCATACCGGCCTTGCTCATTGTAGTTTTAACATCGGCAAAGTCAAGATTAACAAGACCCGGCATCATAATAAGATCGGTTATTCCTTTAACAGAGTGAAGGAGGATTTCGTCGGCTTTTTTAAACATTTCGATCATCGTGGCCTTCTTGGAAGCCAAGCCTCTAAGTCTGTTGTTAGGTATTGTAATGACAGTATCCGCAACCTTTTTTAATTCATTAATTCCATCTTCAGCCATTTTGCTTCTTTTTTTACCTTCAAATGAAAAAGGTTTTGATACCACGGCAACTGTTAATGCTCCGATTTCTTTGCATATCTCAGCAATAACCGTTGCTGCGCCTGTGCCGGTTCCTCCACCAAAACCTGCTGTAATAAATACCATATTACTTCCATCAAGGGCATTTTTTATTGCCTCCGTACTCTCAATGGCAGCTTCCCTTCCTATTTGAGGGTTTGCTCCTGCGCCGAGTCCCTGTGTCAGTTTTTCTCCAAGCTGGAGTTTAAGGGGAGCCTTGGAAATTTCAAGAGCCTGGGCGTCTGTATTGGCTGCAATGAATTTCACACCCTTAAGATTCGAATCTATCATATTGTTAAGCGCATTTCCTCCTGCTCCTCCCACCCCGATTACTTTAATCTTGGCAGATTTTTCACTGTCCACATAAGTAAAAGCCATTTTTCACCTCCCTTTTTTTATCTTTTATTGTTAAAAAAATGCCTGCCGTATAAACCGTCAAACCACTTCCTTAAACCATTTTTTCATTATACCTAAAATACGGTTAAAAATATTGCTGTCACGAATTCTGATTTTTTTTCCGGTCTTGTTTTTTGCTCCATATAAAACCAGACCTACTCCCGTTGAATACATGGGATTATTTACCACATCCACAAGGCCGGTTATCCCGCGTGGTTTTCCCAGCCTTGTGGGAACATCAAATATGGATTCAGCCAGCTCAGGCAAATCATTCAGTTGAGAAGCGCCTCCTGTTAAAATCATACCGGATACAATTATATTTTCCATTTCAGATTTATAGATTTCTCTTTTTATCAGCGTAAAAATTTCATCCATTCTTGGTTCAATAATCTCTCCCAATATCTGCCTTGGAAGTTGTTTGGGACCTCGGCCTCCCATGCCCGGCACTTCGATGGTCTCTTCAGTGCTGATATTTTTTGAAATACATGAACCGTATTTTTTTTTGATTTTTTCAGCTTCATTAAGGGGTGCGCGCAGCCCTATGGCCACATCGTTTGTAAGATTATCCCCCCCAAGAGAAAGAACAAATGTATGCTTTATGTTACTTCCTGCAAAAACAGCAAGATCCGTGGTGCCTCCGCCAAGATCAAGCAATGCAACTCCCAGTTCTTTTTCTTCACCTGTTAAAACAGCTTCGGCAGAAGCCAGGGGCTCAAGCACAATATCAGCCACATCAAGTCCTGCCCTGTTTACGCATTTAACAATATTGTGGGCGGATGTTACTGCTCCTGTAACTATATGTATCTTTGCTTCCAGTCTTACGCCTGCCATCCCTATGGGATTTTGAATGCCGATTTGATCATCAACAATATACTCCTGGGGCAGAACATGTATTACTTCTCTTTCCATGGGTATGGCAACTGCCCTGGCAGCGTCAGTCACACGGTCAATATCCTTTTGAGTTATTTCCGTGCCCTTTATGGCCACAATTCCCTTGCTGTTGAAACCGGTTATATGACCGCCCGCAATTCCTGCATATACTGATGAGATTTCACACCCCGCCATAAGTTCTGCTTCTTCAACTGCTTTTTTAATGGATTTCACAGTAGCTTCTATATTTACGACTACGCCTTTTCTCAGCCCTATTGACGGATGAGTGCCTATTCCTATGATATTTATAGAATCGCCGGTTATTTCACCTACGACAGCACATATTTTAGTTGTGCCTATATCAAGACCTACAACAATATTTCCACGTTCCTGCATTTTTATGCCTCCCTTTTATTTAAGGTCTTTTTAACAGCAGATGATTCTATTTTTACGGGGTTGGCTACAACTCGGTCAGGGTTGTTTAAATCAATTGATATAATATTAGGAAAATCGTTTCTTTCTTTTATGTAATATAAAATATTTTTAAACCGTTTGTACTTATCTGAAAAATTATTATAACCAAGCTTTATGGTTTTAATGCTGTTGATTGTATGAAGCGTTATGCCTGTCTCCCTGTCTACTCTTATCATCTTTAAGGAACTGTTGGGTATTACGCTTTCCGATTTTTGGCCGAGATGCAGAACCTTCATAACGGCCTTGAAGGAAGCGCTGATTGTCCGACCGTCTGCGTTTAAATCTGAAAATTTAAGTCCGGTTATAACGGGGAGGTGCAAAGGATCTGTTGAACTTAATTCTTTAAACACTTCACCTTTTTTATTTATGACAAATTTTTTCCCAAGATCTATAACAGCAAGGGGTTTTTGCTCTTTAATACTTATATCTACTGTGCCGGGCAGTTTTCTTTTTACCCCTGCATCTTCTATCATGGGATGTGCCAGCAGTCTCTTTCTAACCGTGGACAGGTTTATTGCCAGAATGTTAATCCTGTTATTTTTATTAAAATCCAGCCCTGCCTGCTGCAGGATAGTTTTTTTTGGCAGAATGTCCGCACCGGTTATATTAATTTTTTTTATGTTGAAATACTCACACTGGGTTATACAATCGTACAGGAATATAAAGGAAAAACTTATTAAGACAACAAGGGCTACCCATGATAATAGCTTGAATAATGTTATAGCTTTTTTAAAAAAATCTTTACGGTTTTGAGATTCCGCGTTTTTAAAACGATTTTTTTTCATTATTATTCTCCGATAATCTTTACTTCAGGATTTAAATGAATGTTAAATTTTTTTTGAACTGTTTCCTGTACAAGCTCCATTAAAGAAAGAATATCCCCTGCCGATGATCTGCCCCTGTTAATTATAAAGTTTGCGTGTTTTTGTGAAATCTGGGCGTCTCCTGTTTTTTTGCCCTTTAACCCTGCCATATCTATCAGTTCACCTGCAGTTTTACCTGCAGCCGGATTTTTAAAAAACGAACCTGCGCTTGGATATCCCATGGGATGTTTAATAGATCGCTGTTTAAAAATCGTTTTTGCTTCCTGGCGTAATTTATCCGAATCTCCCATGACAAGCTTAAAGCTGCCTCCAAGTATAACAGTTCCTTTTAGTTCAATATTTTTTTTAAATAAAAGCTTCCTGTATCCGAAATCAAGATTACATGCATCGATTCTTTTTGTTTGCCCCGTGGGCATTAAAACATTTATCGAATCTATGACATCCTGCATTGATCCTTTGTTTGTGCCGGCATTCATTATTATGCCTCCGCCCACGGTGCCGGGAATTCCTGTCGCAAAGTTCAAACCCTTAAACCCATTTTTAATGGCAAAGGAGCACAGTTTATTCAACTTTACACCTGCCATTGCTTCAATAATTATGCTTTTTGATTCTCTTTTTTTTTCAACAATTTTGTTAAGACAATCTTTAAGCAAAATTATAATCCCCCTGAAGCCCTTGTCTTTAACAAGTGTATTTGTTCCGTCTCCAAGTATAAAATAGTCTATCTTTTCATATCCGGCATACTGGATAAGCTGCAAAAGCCTGTCATAGCTGTCCGGCACCGCAAAAGCATCTGCCGGGCCGCCTGCTTTAAAAGATGTATGCCTGTGCATGGGCTCATCAAATTTTATCCTTTCTCCCATAATATGCAGTAGATTTTTTTTTATATCTGCATTAATCCGCATAATTATCTATAAATTCTTGTCCGACCTTCCAGACATTCCCGGCGCCAAGTGTAAGCAGCACATCACCTTTTGTTAGAATTTTTTTTATATGATTTACCCCATGTTCCAGGCTCTCAATATAAAGTACGTTTTTATGACCGTGTGCTCTTATTGCGCTGCAAAGGGTCTGGCTGTCTACTCCCTGGATCTCCTCCTCTCCGGCAGCAAATATGGGTAAGACTATAAGCAGGTCCGAATGATAAAATGCACGGGAAAAATCATCAAAAAGTGCCCTGGTTCTTGTGTATCTGTGGGGCTGAAATACAACAACTTTTCGTTTGCCGGGCCAGCATTCACTCAATGCCTGTAGAGTAGTTTTTATTTCAGTAGGATGATGTCCATAGTCGTCCACAACAGCAATGCCGTTAACTTCGCTTTTAATTTCAAATCTTCTGTGAACTCCATCAAGAGTTTCCAGGGCGCTTTTAATAACATCAAAGGGAATATCAAGCTCAACACCGGTAACTATGCTTGCGAGACAGTTATATACATTGTGCAGGCCTGGAAGATTCGCCGTTACATCTCCAAGTTTTTTTCCATGCCGGTAAACGGAAAATCTGCTCTTTTGACCTGCAAAAACAACATCTCTTGCCTGAAAATCTGCCTGGGCGCTCAATCCATATGTGGTAAAACGTTTCTTTATTTCAGGTATAATATCCTGTATTGCTTCGTTGTCCAGGCATAGAACCGCAAGCCCGTAAAAGGGTATTCTGTCTATAAAACTTAAAAAAACTTTTTTTATTGCGTCCAGGTCTTTATAGAAATCAAGATGTTCCCTGTCTATATTGGTGACAACTGCTATGGTTGGAGAAAATTTCAAAAACGAGCCATCGCTTTCATCGGCCTCGGCAACGATAAATTCCCCCTGTCCCAAACGGGCATTTGACCCTATGCTGTTTAATTTTCCGCCTATTACAACAGTGGGGTCAAGCCCCCCTTTATTTAATACTGATGCTATTATCGAAGTGGTGGATGTTTTGCCGTGTGCCCCTGAAACCGCTACGCTGTATTTAAGACGCATAAGTTCCGCAAGCATCTCGGCCCTTGGTATAACAGGTATTGATGCCTCTCTTGAGGCAATAACCTCCGGATTATCATCGCCTATGGCTGAAGAGGTCACAACAACATCAGCGCCGGGTATCTGATCCTTTTTGTGGCCTTTATAGATAATACCGCCACACTGTTCTAAATGTGTTGTGATATCCGATAATTTTGTGTCCGACCCTGATACTTTGTAGCCAAGGTTCAACAGGAGTTCAGCTATTCCGCTCATGCCTATGCCCCCTATGCCCACAAAATGAATATGATATTTTTTTAGATACATTATCTTCTTTCTCTTTCAGACTGCGGTCCTATTTTTAACAACTTGTAGCAGTCATCTATAATTGCCTTTGCAGCTTCGGGTTTACCGAATTTTTTTGCCTTAATCCCTATTGAATCCAAAACCTGCCTGTGTGAGGCATAATAGTTGATTCTCCTGGCAAGCAGCCTTCCGCCCAGGTCCTTTTCAAGAATCATTTCAGCAGCGCCCTTGTCAGCAAGATGTCGGGCATTTAAGACCTGATGATTATCCGCCGCAAAGGGAAAGGGAATAAATATTATGCCTCTGCCAATGGCTGCTGCTTCCGCCACTGTGGTTGCGCCGGCTCTGCATATAATCAGGTCTGCCTTGAAATACTGAAGGGGCATATCATCAAAAAATGGTTTGACCAGGCTTTTAACCCCGTGAACCATATATGCCTCCCTTACTTTTTTTTCATCTGCTTTGCCGGTCTGGTGCACAAAATAAAAGTTTGTACTATCTTTAATATGTTTTAAGACGTTAATTAAGGCTGTGTTAATGCTGTGAGCGCCCTGACTTCCTCCAAGCACAAGAATTCTGAAATTTTCAGTTTTTTCTGATCCGGTCTTTTTTGGTCTGGTTTTTCCTGGTCTGATTTTTTTGGCATATTCAACTATCTGTCTGTCCACAGGATTACCCGTAACAAGCCACTTTTTTTTCTTAAAGCTTGTGGCTGTCCGGTCAAAGGAAAGATAGGTTTTATCTGCAAAATTGGATAAAATTTTATTTGTAATCCCGGGCAGAATATTCTGTTCACATAAAACTGTTTTTATTCTCATAAGCCATGCACAAATAACCACGGGAAATGAAGAATAACTTCCCATGCCCGCCACTATGTCGGGCTTGAATCTGTTTAAAATCGATATGGACTCAAATAACCCAAAAGGTATTTTTAAAATGGATATTATCTGGCTTGTCAAAGAGCGGCTTTTGATGCCTTCTGCTTTAACAGTCTGAAATTTAAAACCTGCTCTGTTTAAAGTTCTTTTTTCAAACGGGTTGCCTGTATTAACAAAAAGAACCCTGTTCTCAGAATTTCTGGACAGCAGTTCCCTGGCTACGGAAATTCCAGGAAAAAGATGCCCTCCGGTTCCTCCGCCTGCTATTATCATTCTAACCGGTCCGGTTTTCATTTTGCCTCCACCTTTGACCCGGAGTTGTTTATATTCATAAGCACTCCTATATAAGCCATGCTCAAAAGCAGTGATGTTCCACCATAACTTAAAAATGGGAGAGTAAGCCCCTTTGCAGGCAAAAGCCCGAGACCGACCCCGATATTAATACAGATCTGAAGCCCCAGGGCAATTGTAATGCCCACAGCTATAAAAGCGCCAAATGCATCGTCCGCATTTTTGGCAATGCTTGTACCCCGCCATATTATAAGCGTATAAAGTCCAAGAATAACGATAACCCCTAATAGCCCCAGTTCTTCTCCCACCACCGAAAAAATAAAATCCGTGTGGGGCTCAGGAAGGTAAAAGAGTTTCTGGTATCCTTTGCCGAGCCCGGCGCCTCTTATTCCTCCTGACCCGAAAGCCATAAGGGAATGGATAATCTGGTAACCTCCGTCGGCAGCATATCGCCATGGATCAAGAAAACTGATAAGTCGCTTAAGACGGTATTCTGAATTAATCATAAAAAAGAACAAAAAAGGGGCAGCGACTATTAATGGAAGTAAAAGGTGCCATATTCTGGCACCTCCGACAAATAACATTGTCCATGTTATAATACACAGGATAAGCACAGTTCCAAAGTCAGGCTGACTATATATGAGCAAAGCGAATATTATTAGTATAATGGAATGGGGTATTATACCCACTGAAAATTTTTTAATTGCCTCCCGTTTTTTATTCATTGAGTAGGCAAGATAAATAATTAAGGAAAATTTTACGAATTCAGAGGGCTGGAAAGTGAAATAGCCTAAATCCAGCCATCTTTTCGCTCCATTCGCTGAATACCCTAATCCTTTAATATGAATTGCAACAAGCATGGCCAATGCTATTATTATAAAAGGATATGCAAAATATCTGTAAAATCTGTAGGGAAAATGTTTGCAGGCAACCATCAGCATAATGCCTGCCAATGCAAAAAAAGCCTGTTTTTTAAGAAAGTAGTAGTCTGTGCCGAACTTGCTTAAAGCAATGGTAAAACTTGCGCTGTAAACCATTATAAGCCCTACTCCCACAAGCACAAGAACCGGAAAGAGCAGCTTGATATCATATGCTGAACCGTGTCGCATATTTTTTTTATTTGTTGTTTTTTTATCCATTATGATCAGATGCACAGTTTATTAACAATCTGCTGGAAAACTTTTCCCCTTTGAGCGTAACCTGTATACATGTCAAAACTCGAACATGCAGGCGATAAAAGCACCACGTCTTTTGATTCCGAAGCCCTGTGGGCTGCAAAAACCGCTTCATCCATTGAAGAGACAGTCTCGCATGAGATAATGTCCCCAAGAGCTGATTTTATTTCATCCCCGGCTTCTCCAAGCAGGATGAGCCTTTTTACATGTTTTTTAACAGGCTCTGCCAGCATCTTAAAATCATACCCCTTATTGCGGCCTCCCATAATAAGAATTACAGGCAGGGTAAATGACTCAAGCGCTTTTTTTACAGCGTCAGGATTTGTTGCCTTTGAATCGTCAAAATATTTAACGTTTCCTACTGTTTTTATATATTCAAGCCTGTGGTCAAGGCCCTTAAAGCTGTTAACAGCATCCTGTATTCCGGCCGGAGTTCCTCCTGCGGCGGTTGCTGCCAGCGATGCTGCGTAAATATTTTCAAGGTTGTGTGCGCCAAAAAGTTTGACCCTGGAAAGATCTATCTGTGAAATAACTGAATGATTCTCTTTTAAATCCCAGCTAAAAGGAATCTTTTTTGCTTTAATATTTTCAGTTAATTTAATCACAAAAGAATCGGAATCATTATAGACTGCAAAGTCTTCTTCTGTCTGGTTCTTAAATATACGTCCCTTTGATTCAACATAGGCATTAAAGTTTTTGTAACGGTCAAGATGATCTTGGGTGATATTAAGTAAAACACTCACCTTTGGTCTGAAAGTATCTATGGTGTCTAATTGAAAGCTGCTGAGCTCAACAACCACAACCTGGGCTTTTTCTTTTTGATCAAGATAGCCTATCAAAGGGTTCCCGATATTTCCTCCCACAAAAATCTTTAAGCCTGAGCATTTGAGCATTTTACCTGTAAGAGCCGTTACCGTAGTCTTCCCGTTTGTGCCTGTTACCGCAATTATCGGCTCTTTGATGAACCTGGAGGCCAGTTCAATTTCACCTGTGATGGGCACCCCTTTCAGAGCTGCTTTTTTCAAGGGGGATATGGTTTCAGGGATCCCGGGACTTAGCACTATAAGGTCTGCATTTTCAAAACTTGCCGTGGTGTGCCCCCCAAGTTCAACCCTGACGCCAATCTTTTTTAAATCAGCAGCCTTTGAGCCGATTCTGTCTTCACCTGCAGTATCTGTAACAGTTACCATTGCGCCTCTTTTTTGTAGAAACAGCGCAGTTGCAAAACCTGTTTTGCCAAGACCGACCACAGTAATTTTTTTATTATAAAGTTCCATAATTATACGACTATCTAATCTTGAGTGTACTCATGGAAATAAGCGCAAGGGCAATTGCAACTATCCAGAATCGCACGATAACTTTTGGTTCAGCCCACCCCTTTAATTCAAAATGATGATGTATAGGCGCCATCCTGAAAATTCTTTTACCATTTGTAATTTTAAAAAAGCTCACCTGAAAAATCACAGACAGAGCCTCAACAACAAAGATTCCTCCCACAATTATAAGAAGCATCTCCTGTTTGGTAATAACTGCTACTGTTCCCAATGCTGCTCCCAAAGATAGAGAACCAACGTCTCCCATGAAAATCTGTGCCGGATAAGCGTTGAACCATAAAAATCCGAGACCGGCTCCTGCTATTGCTCCGCATACAACTGCGGCTTCTCCGCTTCCGGGCACAGCATTTATCTGGAGATAATTTGCGATTTTTACATGCCCGGCAACATATGCAAAAAACATATAGGTTGCTGCAGAGATTATTATCGGGCCTATTGCAAGTCCGTCGAGTCCGTCCGTCAGATTAACTGCATTTGAGGTTGCCACAATAACTATCGCTGCAAAAATAATATACCCCCAGCCAAGATCGGGCGTTATATTTTTCAGGAAAGGGATAGTAACAGTTGTGGCAAAACCTGAGTATTTATAGATGAAAAAAGCTGCAAATACTGCAACTATTATCTGGAGTATGAATTTGGCCTTTGCACTCAGCCCCTTGCTCCGTTTTTTTTGCAGCATAAGATAATCATCAGCAAAGCCTATGGCACCAAAGCCGGTGATTACAAAAAGTATGATCCATATGTAAGTATTGGTAAGATTTGTCCAGAGCAGCGTTGATACAACAACTGCAAAAATAATCAGCACGCCTCCCATGGTGGGAGTCCCTGCCTTCTGAAGGTGCGTTTTAGGCCCATCATCTCTGATATACTGCCTTACCTGCAGCTCTTTTAACTTTTTAATAATCCAGGGTCCTATTAAAAAACATATCAAAAAAGCGGTCAAGGTGGCATAAATGGTTCTAAATGTAATATACCTGAATACATTAAAACCTGATATTGTTGTATGAAGAGGATATAGTAAATGGTAAATCATCGGTTAAATGCATCCTTTTATTTTTTTTACTATTATCTCCATTCCGATTGCCCTGGAGCCCTTGACAAGCAGCCAGTCCCCTTCTTTTAATCTTAAAGAAAGATCATCCATAATCTCTTTATTTGTGCCTGTGAAAATTTTTTTTGAATCCATGTTCTCACCAAGTGCGCCTTCAGCGACTTTTTCTGCAAAAGAGCCTGTGGCATACAGCCTTGTTATTTTTGATTGTGCAGCCATTGTCCCGATTTTTTTATGCATAAATTCCGCCTGTTCTCCAAGTTCAAGCATGTCGCCTGTAATCAGGATGGAATCGGCGCCCTGTTTTAGATCTTTTAATGTTTTTATTGCAGCCTCCATGGAATCCGGATTTGAGTTATACGTGTCGTCTATAATATTAACCCCTTTAAGAGTTTTAATAATACTCATTCTCCCATTTGCAGGTTTAAAATCCTCTATGCCTGCCTTGATCTCTTCGGCCGTAAAACCGAGGAGATAGCCCGATGCAGCCGAAGCAAGCGCATTTGAAATCATGAACTCGCCTGGAATTTTAAGATCAATGAAAATTGTTTCAAGGGGAAGCTCCAGCTTAAAACATGTTCCCAGACCTTTTTTTTTCACAGATACAGCTTTTATTTCGGCATTTGAACCTCTCCCGAAAAGCAGGGTCTTATTTTCTGTTTTTTTGGCAAGGAGCATCACTCTTGGATCATCTCCGTTAAGAACTGCCGTGCCGCCGGGTTTAATTTTTTCAAGCAGCTCTCCCTTGGCCTTCATTACCCCTTCCAAAGACCCCAGACCTTCGAGATGAGCGGAGCCGATATTTGTTATAACTCCAATATCAGGCATGCATATTTCGGCAAGTCTTCCTATCTCCCCGAGGTGGTTCATGCCAAGCTCAACCACTGCCCATTCGTGGGAAGGGTTTATATTAAAAAGTGTTAAAGGAAGACCTATCTCATTATTAAAATTTCCTTTTGAAGCTAAGGTGTTAAATTTTTTTTTAAGTATTGATGCTGTCATCTCTTTTGTCGTTGTCTTGCCGTTTGAACCTGTAATGGCTATGGTTGAGATTCCTGAACGGGTCCGGTTATAAGAAGCAAGATCTCCCAGGGCTTTTACCGTGTCAGGCACAGCGCAGCAAAATTTTTTTTCCCCCTGCCATTTTGCAATGGGCATTTGCTCTGCGCTTTTGGTGTTAACAAGAAACCCCTTTACCTTTTTTTTTATTACATCATCCATAAACAGGTGACTGTCGTAAATTTTACCCTTTATTGCCACAAACAGATCGCTTTCCGATATCTTGCGTGAATCTATGGATATCCCCTTAAACAGATGTTCTATGCTCCCTGACAGATATTTACCCGACACAGCCTTAATAATTTCAGAACCCGTCCAGGGTATGGGCATATTATCAGTCTGCATAGATTGCCCCATGCTGTAAAAGCGCTTTTTCTGCTTCTTTTCTGTCGTCAAATTCCAGAAAATCTTTTCCGATTATCTGGCAGGTTTCATGACCTTTACCTGCTATTAAAACAGTATCATCAATGCTTGTTACCGCCATAATTGCCTTATTTATTGCCCTGCGCCGGTCAGGTTCAACAGTATAACCATTCATCCCTTTTTTTAAATCAGATATTAAATAAGAGGAAAGAGAGGTTCTTTTTATCCCCGCAACTATATCCTCTATGATTTTATCCGGCGGTTCCGTTCTCGGGTTATCAGATGTGATAACAGCAAGATCACAAAGTTTTCCGGCAATTTCACCCATCAAGGGACGCTTATCCCTGTCTCTGCATCCGCCGCATCCAAAAACACATATAACCCTTCCCTTTGTCATGGATTTTATGGAAGCAAGCACATTTTCCAGAGCGTCAGGCGTATGCGCGTAGTCCACATAAACAGTTCTTTGCTTTCCGCTGGTTTTTCCGGCTTTATCTTCAACCTGCTCAAGGCGTCCCGGGACTGCACGGGTTTCTTCAATACCCTTTTTTATTGCATTCAGATTAATATCAAGGGCTATGCCTGTACCCGCAGCACATAGAATATTTTCAAGATTGTATTTTCCGGCAAGGCGCGACTTAAATTCAAATGATCCTTTTGGGGTTGAAATTTTTCCTGTTATGCCTGATCTGGAGTATGAAATATTTTCAGGTCTGACCATGCTGTTTTCTAAACAACCTACACTAATCTTGTTAATATCAAGTTTTCCCTCAAGCTCTTTTCCCCTTTTGTTCAGGCAGTTTATTACAGCCACGGCAAAGTTTTTTTTCGGGCCCGAGCAAAGATGCTCTGTAAACATTTTTTTTTTTGC
>Ga0190313_1001475_pt1 | contig 12691 bp, 10 predicted proteins | sample 4870071011_MG_FD_169989 | JGI IMG/M metagenome (GOLD analysis project Ga0190313, IMG submission 169989) | Hydrothermal vent sediment bacterial communities from Southern Trench, Guaymas Basin, Mexico - 4870-07-10-11_MG | ecosystem: Environmental > Aquatic > Marine > Hydrothermal vents > Sediment ...
GTTTTAAGGAAAACTCCAATTCCGTCTGAGGCAAAACAGCACAGTTTTAAATACCACTGTTAAAAATTGTCTTTGATGAAGGGAAGGTGAAATTTTAATTACTTTATATATTGAGTATTTTGAGGATTAAAACTTTATGTTTAGGGTTCGCTTAAAATGTAAAGTTATTTTTGAGCGAGCCCTTATGCAGAGATAGAGCATATAAGTGCAGGCTTGGAAAAGGAGGGCGTTTTTTTTAAAAGTGGCTTTTTTTTATTGGCTCAGATAATCTTGTATTACAGCGTCACAGGGATCCTTTGTGCAGAATGCCACCCCTGCTTTTAAGCCTGAAAGGTTTTTTATCTCCACCTCTTTTTTAATTAAAGTTCTTTTCTTGTCATCCAGATTAAATTCAATAATGAGTCTGTCCTTTGTTGTAAAAGTATGTTCTGAATTAAACTCAATCATCATGCCAGTATTGGAAATGTCAGTAATTTTGATGACACCTCTGCCAACCTCTTCGCAAAATTGAGTGCCTATACTTGAAATAATATTAGTGTAAATTGCTGTAATAGCAGTCCGTTTTCTTTTGTCCCACCTTCTTTCCATAATAACTGAATAAGAATGCCCGCATGTACATTTGCATTTAACCTTTGAAGATTGTTCAATGTTTTTATACTTTGAGATGTCCATAGTCATCGACTTTTTGCATTCGGGACAGATAAATGTTGCGATGTTTTTTTCACTCACAAAAACTTTTTCAGGCATTAAGGTATTCCTTTATTTGGGCGGCAATTTAATCTTATTGTTATTATTATAAACATAATATAAGTCAAGGATTAACTTTTTATTACCATTAGGAAAGTCAGTTGGAAACTATTTTTAAATATAAAGAAAAAAACTGGCGGGATATTCTATCCTTAAGCGGAAAAATTCCGGGTGAACTTAAGCGTTTATTCGGATTTGATAAAAAGGGTATGAAAAGCGTGACGAGCCAGTATCCCATGTTGATAAACCCTTATTATTTTTCTCTTATTAAAAAAAAAGATGACCCGATATGGATTCAGTGCGTACCTGATATAAAAGAGGTGCAAGACTGCACCGGAAGCAGGGATCCTCTTTTTGAAGAAATCCAGGCTCCTGTTCCCAACCTTATTCACAGATATCCTGACAGAGTAGTTTTCATGGTATCTGATAAATGTGCAATGTACTGCCGATTTTGCATGAGAAAACGAAGGACAGGTAAGGGGGATGGTGTAACCGGCGATACTGTAAAAGAAGGTATTAAATATATAAGGAGTAAAAAGAGCATAAAAGAGGTAATCCTTTCAGGGGGAGACCCTTTGCTGCTTGAAGATGAAGTATTATATAAAATTTTAAAACAGATTCGTGACATACCCCATGTGGAAATTATCCGTATTCATACCAGAATTCCCTGTACATTGCCCCAGCGTATTACAGAAAAACTTTCCGAAATAATAAAAAAGTTTCATCCTGTATATATAAATATTCATTTTAATCATCCTGATGAAATAACGCCTGAATCTGAAGAAGCATGTTTTAAGCTTGTTAAAGCCGGCATTCCTCTGGGCTCACAAACAGTGCTTCTTAAAGGTGTGAATGACAGCTCGGCAGTCATAACAAGGTTAATGCGCAAGCTCATTAAAATCAGAGTTAGGCCCTATTATATTCACCATACTGATCCTGTTATGGGGACTGCACATTTTCGCACATCAATTAAAACAGGTCTTGAAATAATATCATCTCTTCGAGGATATATCTCAGGAATGTGTGTGCCGCATTATATGCTGGACCTTCCTGACGGGAAAGGGAAAGTTCCTCTTCTTCCGGGATATGTTAAAAAAAATAGTGAGGGTAGATTAATAATTGCAAATTATAAGGGCAAGCTGATTGAGTATCCCCAATGATACCCCAGGGAAAATACAGGGGGTGTCCTGCTTTTTCATCTGTCACAAGTTTTATGTTGCAATATTAAATAAAAAAGACTATAAGGCATATATAGTAAAACTGAATTTTAAAATAAAATTTTATTTTTGAGGAAGGTAATATGGATTTCTGGAGAGTTCCTCTGGATGCTGAAGAAGTAGTAACAACAAAAGGCATTATTTGCATACTCGAAGAACGATGCAAAGGATGTGGCTACTGTATTGAGCTTTGTCCACGGGATTTTCTTGAATTTTCTTCAGGTTTTAATAAAAAAGGATACCATCCTCCTGTCGTAAAAAATATGGGTTCTTGTGTAAATTGCCACTACTGTGAAATTATTTGCCCTGAATTTGCAATATATTCCATTGAAGCCCCTGAATGAAAGAGATTGCTTTATGAAACCGGCTGTTTTAACAGGTGAACATTTTTTAACAGGTGATGTTGCATGCGCTGAAGGCGCATTGGCTGCAGGGTGCCGTTTTTTTGGCGGATATCCCATAACGCCTGCAACAGAGATTGCTGAACATCTTTCAGAAAGACTGCCGGATGTTGATGGCATATATATACAGATGGAAGACGAAATCGCTGCTCTTGCCTCTGTCATCGGTGCTTCCTGGGGTGGAGTAAAAAGCATGACGGCAACATCCGGACCCGGTTTCAGCCTGATGGTTGAAAATATCGGGCTGGGTATAATAACTGAAACCCCCTGTGTTATTGTCAATGTCCAGCGGGTTGGTCCTTCAACAGGTCTTCCAACCCAGGGCGCTCAGGGTGATATGATGCAGGCCCGCTGGGGCTCGCACGGCGATTATGAAATCATAGCGCTTGCTCCAGCTTCTCCACAGGAAATTTTTTATCAGACAATAATGGCATTTAACCTTAGCGAAACATACCGTACGCCTGTACTAATTATGACCGATGAAATAATCGGTCATATGAGTGAAAAGGTCATAATCCCTGATGCTAAGACTATTAAAACCTTGTCACGCCCTAAACCAAAGGGGAAAAAAAACAGATTCAGGCTTTATGAACCCGGCAGAAATGGAGTTGCTCCCATGGCTGCTGCAGGGGAAGGTTATAACATCCATGTCACAGGCTTAACTCACGATGAAAAAGGGTATCCTGTCATGACGGTTGAAGCTCAGGAAAATATGCAGAAAAATCTTTCAGAAAAAATACAAAAAAATCTTGATGATATTATTCATACTGAGAGCTACCTTTTGGATGATGCTGAAGTCGTAGTAATTTCTTATGGCGTTTCATCAAGAACAAGTTTTTCGGCTGTAGATGAGGCAAGAAAGCTTGGAATAAAGGCAGGCTTCTTACGCCTTATAACTGTATGGCCTTTTTGTGAAAATAAAATCAAAAGTCTTGCGAAAAGGATGAAGGGGCTTGTAACCGTTGAAATTAATCAAGGGCAAATACACAGGGAAGTGGAGCGGTGCGCAAAAGGAATGACCAAAACAGTTCTTGTGGGTCATGCCGGAGGTACTATTATCCCGCCTGAAAGGGTAATCGGCGCATTAAAGGGGCTTTTATAAATGGGATCAAAGGAAAATAGAAGCAGACAGATCGTTCATCCACTTGATCACATGCTGCGCACAGACCGCTTGCCACATATATGGTGCCAGGGGTGCGGCATAGGAACAGTGCTTTCATCCTGCCTTACAGCAATCAAAGCCAGCGGTCTTGATTTTAAAAATGTTGTAATGGTTTCAGGGATAGGCTGTTCAGGACGCGCAGCAGGATATGTGAATTTTGATTCTTTTCATACAACCCACGGAAGGGCAATTCCCTTTGCCACAGGCTTAAAACTTTCAAATGATAATCTTAATGTTATAGTTTTCAGCGGAGACGGTGATCTTTTTGCCATAGGCGGCAATCATTTTATCCATGCTGCAAGACGAAATATTGATATTACAGTAATTTGCGTTAACAATTTCAATTACGGCATGACAGGTGGCCAGGCTGCAGCAACAACGCCATATATGGCAAAATCAACGACAACACCATATGGAAATCCTGAAACACCTTTTAACCTTCCTTTAATTGCATTTGCGGCAAGGGCGGCATATGTCGCAAGATGGACAATGCTTCATACGCGGGAACTGACAGACTCGATTAAAGAGGCAATTGCCAAAAAAGGATTCTCATTTGTAGAAGTTTTATCCCCCTGTCCTGTCAACTATGGAAGAAGAAATAAAGAAAAGCCTTTTGACACCTTGAAGATATACAGGGAAAATACAATTATAAAAAATGAAGCAAACCCTGCTGATGTTGATATTGATTATCATGATAATATTGTCCTCGGTAATTTTGTGGATACTGACAGACCGTCATTTATGGACAACTATAAGGCAATATACAATTCCGAATAAAACGTAGGTTTTTTTTGCGAATGCATTAATTATGAATACCGGTAAAAAACAGACTAAAATAATTATTACAGGATTTGGAGGGCAGGGGATAATACTCGCCGGTCGTATATTTGGGGAGGCAGCAGCCCTTGGCGATAAAAAAGAAAGCACCCTGGTTCAGTCATACGGACCTGAATCAAGGGGCGGGTCATGCAGTGCTCAGGTTATTATTGCAGACAAAACCATTCATTATCCTTATATAAAATGTCCTGATATTTTAATATGCATGTCACAGTCAGGATGTGATAAATTTGTTGCAAATTTGATAAAAGACGGCTTCCTGATAAGTGATGAAGATCTGGTTAAGCCGCCAAAAAATTTACGCAAAAACTCTTTTTTTATTCCTGCAACACGAATGGCTGAAAAACTTGGACATAAGATGATGGCCAATATTATCATGACCGGTTTTTCAACAGCAATAACAGGTATGGTTTCTGTAAATGCCGCTCGGAAAACAGTTGAAAAATCTGTTCCGAAAGGCAAGGAAAAAAAAAATATAGATGCATTTAACAAAGGATATGAGTACGGCGTAGCAGCCTTAAAAGGCAGAGAAAAGAAAGCCGCCGGCAAAACAGGAGCATTTGAATGAAGCGAGCCAAAGACAGGCTGCGCAGAGTGATGGTTATAGGCGCAACTCCGTCAGGTATTGCTGCCGCATGCAAACTTAGCGAACTTGGCATTCCCACCCTGCTTGTTGATCTGGATTCGGATCTTGACGCAAAACTTTCATTGGAAAAATGGAAGTTAAAATCAGGGCTGCCTATCAACCATGCCTACCGTTCCAATATTATAAGGCTGATGAAAAGTCCGGACGTAAGATGCATTCTGCCTGCACAGATCACCTCAATAAAACACAGCTTTCAGGGTTTCAGCGTCAATCTGACCAGGCTTCAGACATTTATTGATCCTTCAAAGTGCAATCTTTGCGGAAAATGTATTGAAGTATGTCCTGTTTGTCTTGAAGACGGAACTAAGGCAATAAAACTTGGCAGCAGAAGAAGTATTCCCGGAAGACCTGTAATTGACAAGAGAAGAATGCCGCTGTGCCAGGAAAATTGCCCCCTTGGAGTAAATGTTCAGGGCTATATAGCTCTGTCAAAAGTAAAGCTCTACAAGGAAGCATTGGAGTTGATCAGAAAAGATAATATCCTTCCGGGTATATGCGGCAGGGTATGCACACATCCCTGTGAAGCTGCCTGCAGAAGAAATGAGCTTGATGACTCTGTGGCAATCAGAGATATAAAGCGGTTTCTTGCGGACTATGAAATTAAAAACAGTATAACTCCGGATATTCCGGTTATAACCGAAAACGGCAAAACTGCTGCTGTCATTGGCTCAGGTCCAGCAGGTCTTGCAGCCGCAGCAGATCTTGCATTATACGGTTATCAGGTTACTCTCTTTGAAAAGAAAAAAAAACCAGGGGGACTTCTCAGGTACGGAATCGGGAAACATCGTCTTCCGGAAGATATTCTTGACCTTGAAATAGATTATATTAAAAGGCTCGGCGTAAAATTCAAGACTTCCTGCCCCATTGATTTTTTAAAACAGTTTACTGATTTAAAGGAAGAATTTGATGGAGTAATTATTACTTCAGGCACATGGTCAGACATGAGGCTTGGCGTACCCGGAGAAAATCTTGAGGGTGTAAACGGCTGTATCTCATTCCTTACAAGGATAGATGATGAAAAAACAGGAAAACTTGATGCTAAAGTCGCTGTAATCGGCGATGGAAACGCAGCGTTTGATCTTGCAAGAACACTTCTTCGTCTTGGAGCTGATGTCACAATTTTATCATGGTTTCCTGAAAACCTTATTCCGGCAGACAAAGAAGAAATTACTGCTGCAATTGAAGAAGGTGCTGTTATAAAAGAGAGCCTTAAAACAGTTGAATTTAAAGGGGAAAATCAGAGACTCAAGAGTATCGTTTTAATGCCTGCAGAGCTGGGGGCGGCAGACTCAAACGGTATCTGCTGGCCGGTGGTCATGCCTTCTGCCGAACCTGTTGAGCTTGAATTTGACATGGCATTTGTGGCAATCGGACAGAAAGGCGTTCTTAAGGAAAAAGAAAAGATAGCGGCTTTTAAGGTTACAAAGAGCGGTTATATTCAGGTGGATGAAAATTTTCGGACGGATATTGCAAATGTTTTTGCGGCAGGTGATGCGGTTTCAGGGCCGACATCGGTGGTGGAAGCCATGGCATCCGGAAAAAAAGCAGCTCTTTGCTTTCATAAGGATATGCTTTGCATAGATCCGGAAGAATATTATAACCCATCGCTCTCTTTACGTCCTTTAAAAAAGGATTATCCTGCAATACCCGATGATATGCCATCGCTTTCACGTCCTAAAATGCCTGAAAAACAATCTGCTTTTAGAAAAAATAGTTTTTCTGAAGTAGCCCTGGGATTCAGTGAACCACAGGTTGTATTTGAAACTGAAAGATGTTTGCAATGTGGAGTATGTTCCGAGTGCTTCCAGTGTGTAAATGCATGTGAAGCTGCAGGCGCAATAAACCACCTGGAGATGGAAAAAGAAATAATCGAGCATGCAGGAGTAGTAATTGTTGCAGATCCAAAGGCTGCCCCGTCTGCTAAAGGGGAAGATGTTATAAGAGCATACGGCCCTAAAATAGCAAAACCGGATATTTATGCCATGATACTCAGAGGTTTTGCATCTGCTTCAAAAGCCATGATACTGCTTGGTGAAACTCTCCAGCATAAAGGTCATGGATTCTCATTTTCACCCCCTGAGCCTGGTTTAAATGACAAATTGCGCATTGGTGTTTTTGTTTGCAGTTGTAATAATTCCTTAGGCTGGCTTGATGAAATGACCTCATATGTAAAAGATTTAATTCAACGAGAGGACGTTGTGCATGCCGAGGTAATATCTTCTGCATGTGTGGAAGATGGCACGGCCAATATCATAAGAACCATTCATGCCAGGGGGATAACCAGGGTAGTGCTTGCATCCTGTGTATGCTGCCCCTTGAACTTTGTCTGCAGCGCCTGCACGGAGCCAAGAAGCCGTTTAAAGCATGCCCTGTTTAACAGGACAGGTATCAGCCGTTCAATGGTGGAGACATGCAATCTCAGAGGAGAAGTCCTGCGTCTTATAGAAACTGATGCCCAGCTTGCCTTTACAAGATTTACAGGTCTTATAGACCGTTCAATGGATCGAACAAAAAAGCTTAAGCAGCTTCCTGTGCTTGCAAGAAATTATAATTTTACCACAGCAGTAATAGGAGCGTCTGAAGCTTCGCTTTACAGCTCTTATACACTGGCAAAAGCAGGATATGAAGTATTGGCCTTTGGTATTGCCGGAAATTTTTCGGCAATGGAACTCTCTCATCAAAACATTCATTTTTTTAAAGGTTCAGATGTAAAAGAGATTATTGGCTCGCTTGGTGATTTTCAGGTAATTTCCGAATTAAACGGACAGACTCGAAGCATGCAGGTTGGCGCTGTGGTATTAGATGAAAAATCGAGAAAAAAAATTAAATTTATGTCCCAGCATTGGTTGCCAGGCAGTACTGTATCATCGGCGATACAACAAAAAGATTTGCTTGGAGTCCCTTTTTTTAATCCTGGAGAAACTGCGGTTTCAGGACTTTTTTTGTCGGAACCACCTGGAATAAATGCCTCTAACCGTCAGAAAGGCGAGGCTGCCGCCGTACATACTGCAGCCATTATGCCAAAGGGACCGCGCCAGAGCAGGGGGTATTACTCCATGGTGGATGTGAATCTTTGCCGCGGATGTGGCCGCTGTGCAATGGTCTGCCCATACCATGCAATATCCTTAAACAGTAATTCTCTCGGAGGTTTGTGTGCTGTGGTTGATGTTACTCTATGCAAGGGGTGCGGCAACTGTATTTCGGTATGCCCCACAAATGCTCTTGACACACCATACCGTGACCAGACTTATCTGGAACAGACACTGGAGGAACTCTTAACTTCGTGTCGATAACATTTTTATTTTTGAGCGAGCCATAGATAACGGTTTTTTTATAATATGAAAAATATTAATATAATTCTATTCCTTTGCAACTGGAACCCCCACGCAGCCTACCAGACTCTTCAGGACATAAAGGCTGAAATACCCATGTCCATAAGAATGGTCAGAATTCCATGCACGGGAATTATCAGTAAGGCGCTTCTTATAAAAGCTTTTGAAATGGGCGCCGATGGCGTGGCGCTTGCGGGCTGCAAGTCAGGTTCATGCAGATATGGAAGCGGTACATTTACTGCCAGTGAAAATACCGAAGATATCCGCAATATTCTTGAAATCTTGGGGCTTGGCAAAAAAAGGATGCGTCTTGAGACTTTTTATCCTGATGATTCAGAAGATCTCCTTGATTTTTTAAAAGAATTTTACATGGAAATAGAATCGTTAGGGCCAACCCCTGTAATTTATAAAAAGCAGAAGATTGCTCCTTCAATTGACCATAAGGCGCTGTCTGATATTGCTTCTTATCATGATGTATTTGCCTGCCAGGACTGTGGAAAATGCACATCTTCATGTCCACTGGCGCTTAGCGGCAAACCTTTTTCTCCAAGGGAGGTTGTCGGCTCAATCCTAAAAGGTGAAGTAGATTCAAAAGCTCTGGTAAGCGATATATGGTCTTGCCTGACCTGTGGTTTATGTTATGACAGATGCCCGGCCGCTGTAAATTTTCCGGAGTTTATAAGGGACGTAAGAAGCTTTTTTAAGATAAATGAACTTGACGTTCGCGAGGCCCACGGAGGTTTTTTTCAATCCGTTATGCGGACTATGACCTGTAAAGAGCTAAGCGGTGATCATTGGGACTGGTTAGACGATAAAATCAGTACGGATAAAAAGAGTAAAATTCTTTTTTTTGGAGGATGCGCTCCCTATTTTGATATATTCTTCAGAAAATTTTTGGGTACAAATTCATGTAATATACTTTCAGATTCCTTGCGTATTCTTAATTTTTTTGACATTCAGCCACAAATTTTAAAGGATGAGCGATGCTGTGGTCATGATCTTTTGTGGTCAGGGGACAGAGAGAATTTTATTAAACTTGCAAACCTTAATGCAGAGTCAATGAACAGCCTTGATATTGAAGAGGTTATTACGGCGTGTCCTGAATGTTACAGAACCCTTTCCCATGATTACAAAGAGTTCGGAATAGATCTTAACTTCAAGGTAACCCATATATATGAATTTATTGACAGGGAGATTAATAAGGGGGCTGTAAGTTTCAAGAAATTAAACAAAAAAATTACATACCAGGATTCATGCCGTTTAAGCAGGTTTGAAGGAAAGGCGGATCTTCCAAGAAAGCTGATAAGCTATTTGAACACAAATGGTTTTTGTGAAACTGCAGATTCCGGTAATGCGGCAATCTGCTGTGGAAACAGCGCATGGACAGGCTGTGATTCATACAGCAAGGCTCTTCAGATGAAACGTTTAAAACAGATAAATGAGACCGGAAGTGATCTTCTTGTTACATCGTGTCCCAAGTGCCAGATACATTTAACATGTGCAATGGAAAATTCCTTTTTTGATAATAACTCCGGCATAAAGATGTCGGATCTTACATCGATTATTGCTAAAACAATTTACTGGAAGTAAACTAAGGATAAATAGATTGGTAAAGTTTTCAGATAATATTGCATCAGATAATGCCGTGCGTTTAGGTGTTTATGTATGCCACTGCGGGCTTAATATCGCCCAGACAGTGGATTGTAAAGAGGTCGCTGAAAAAGCATTACTTCTTGACGATGTTGCTGTATCAAAAGATATAGGCTATGCATGTTCCGAACCCGGGCAGCAGGAGATAAAGGAGGATATCCGCAAGTTCGGTCTTAACAGGATTGTCGTAGCCTCATGTTCTCCAAGACTCCATGAACCAACATTTCGTCAGATGCTGGTTGCTGCTGACCTTAATCCATATCTTCTGGAAATGGCAAATTTAAGGGAGCAATGCAGCTGGGTACATATGAACGACACAGGGGCTGCCACAATAAAAGCCATGGAACTCGTTGAAATGGCAGTTGCCCGTGCCCGGCTCTTAATGCCCCTTGAAGAAAAAAAAGTTCCTTTAACAAAACGAAGCCTTGTCATTGGAGGAGGAATTGCAGGAATTCAGGCAGCTCTTGATCTGGCTGATAACGGTTATGAGGTCGTAATGGTTGAAAAAAAACCATCAATCGGCGGCATAATGGCACAGCTTGATAAAACCTTTCCCACAATGGACTGTTCCATCTGAATTCTCGGTCCGAAGATGACGGATGTCGGTCGGCATCCTAAAATAAAACTTTACACCTTAAGTGAAGTTTCAGATGTTAAGGGTTATGTGGGTAACTTTGATGTAAAAATCAAAAAAAAGGCCCGTTATGTCATGGAAAATGAGTGTACTGCCTGCGGTGAATGTGCAAAGGTATGTCCTGTGGTGCGGCCTGATGAGTTTAACATCGGACTTTCTTCACGCAAGGCCATTTATTCTCCGTTTCCCCAGGCTGTTCCCTCAGCCTATGTAATAAATGTCAATGAGTGCTTGGGGCATAACCCTGTTGTCTGCTCAAAGTGTGTTGATGCATGCGATAAAAAATGTATTGATTTTCACATGTCCGATGAAGAGATTGTGGAAAAAGTCGGGTCTATAATAGTCGCAACAGGTCTTGAGCCCTATAATCCTGAAGAGCTTGACGAATATGGATATACAAGGTTTGAAAATGTTTTGACAAGCCTTGAGTTTGAACGCTTGGTGAATGCAGGTGGTCCCACAAAAGGTGAACTCCTGCGCCCCACAGACAGACAGCACCCGAAATCCATTGGATTTATTCAGTGCGTTGGCTCCCGTTCAGCAAGAAGAGGAAAAAGCTACTGCTCGAATATCTGCTGTATGAATACAATAAAAAGCTCCCTTGTTCTAAAGGAGCATTATCCTGACATGGATATCAAAGTATTTTATATTGATATACGCGCATTCGGCAAGGGCTTTGAAGAACTTTACCTGCGAAGCAGGCGTCTTGGAGTTAATTATTTAAGGGGGCTTCCAGGAACCGTAGAAGAGCTGCCTGATAAAACTCTTAAGGTGGCTGTAGAAAATACTGCCACAGGAAAGATTGAGCATTACTCCCTTGACATGCTCGTTCTTGCCCTTGGTATAAAGCCGGCCAAAAGCACCCAAAAACTCCAGGAAATGCTTGGTCTGCAACTGACACCTGACGGATTTTTTTTAGAAGCACATCCCAAACTGCAGCCAGTGGATGCAGCAACAAGGGGTGTTTTTTATGCAGGCTGCGCCGAAGCTCCAAAGGATATAAAGGAGAGTGTTACCCAGGGTTCAGCCGCTGCCATGCGGGCTGTCCGCCTTATGCACGATGGAGAAATTACCACAGAACCCATTACTGCTGAAGTAATTGAAGAAAAGTGTACATCGTGTGGAAAATGTGCCCTGGTATGTCCCTACAACGCAATTTCCGTGAACGTAAAAAGTAAAACTCCTGCGATTATAAATACTGCCGCATGTTCAGGCTGCGGCACATGCGCTGCAGAATGCAGATTTGATGCGATTGTTATGAATCATTTTACAGATGAACAGATTCTTAGTCAGTCTGATTCCATGCTCGCAAATGATCCGGAAAGTAAAATTCTTGTATTTGCCTGTAACTGGTGTTCCTATGCAGGCGCAGACTATGCAGGTGTTGCCAGACTTCAGTATCCGGCAAATGTTCGCCTTATCCGTGTGATGTGCTCCGGCAGAGTGGACGAAAAGTTTATCTGGAATGGATTTTCACAAGGCGCCGGGGTTATTCTTGTGAGCGGATGCCATATTGGAGACTGCCACTATATTGATGCCAACCATTGGACAGAAAAAAGAATCAAAAGAATCCATAAGAAAATGGAAAAAATAGGTATACGTCCGGAAAGGCTTCAGCTTGAATGGATAAGTGCCGCAGAAGGTACCCGTTTTGCAAAAGTAATGGATCAAATGGAAGAACTAAGAAGGGGTGTTACAGAAAAAGAAATAGGGATAACAATGGAAACTCTAAAGAGCAGTCGCCGTGAACGTCATGGGTAAGCTGGTGCCTACTGCGCTGGTAAAGTGCTTCAGAACTGCTACGAGTTCGATGCGCAGTAGGCGGTCAGCTTGACCCGCATGATACTGTTGATTGCAACCATGCTGGATGCAAAATACCTTAGAAATGAGGGAATGATTGCTTTCGGTTAGAAACGGATATTCTTCTGTTTGTGCGTGGGCTTCTCACTAGATACTGTTCTGTTTTGCCTCAGACGGAATTGGAGTTTTCCTTAAAACATGTTAGTTGAAATATATGGAGGAAAACGAAATGGCAAAAAAACGAAAGAATTACACACCAGAAGAA
>Ga0190313_1001476_pt1 | contig 12690 bp, 15 predicted proteins | sample 4870071011_MG_FD_169989 | JGI IMG/M metagenome (GOLD analysis project Ga0190313, IMG submission 169989) | Hydrothermal vent sediment bacterial communities from Southern Trench, Guaymas Basin, Mexico - 4870-07-10-11_MG | ecosystem: Environmental > Aquatic > Marine > Hydrothermal vents > Sediment ...
GCAATATATAGTGGGAGGAAAGTAGAGCCTCTAGGAGAATACTATGATGAAGCTAGATTATTCGTTAAGGCTTTAGCGGAAATTCTCTATGAAGGAGATAGTCTTGGACAACCATTTACATTCCCAATACCAACGATCATGGTTACAGCTAAAATGATATGGGATGATCCAGAGATACATGAAGCAGTCTTTAAAACAGCTGCACATCGTGGAAGCTTTTACTGGCTAAACACACGTCTAGTAGATCCAGATGCGAGCTACAGCATGTGTTGCAGGATCAGTATAGACCGTAATGAACTACTATTAGCATATAACAATAATGTAAAGGGATTGGGACTACACTTTAGTCTTAAAAAGGATATTGAGGCTCAAAGGGAGGAGATGATAAGGACTCTTGAGAAAAAGCGTTTTGGCGGCCTATGGGCTGTACCAGATATAACTGGCTCTATTAATGTCACAACGATTAATCTGCCACGTATAGCTCTAATGGCTCGTGGCGATGACACGAAGTTCTGGGAGATCTATGATCATGTTTTAGATATTGTTAGAGAGAGTGAAGACTGGTTTAGAAAGAGATATCTGAAACTTATGAGTACCTATCCTGCAATCTATAACATGATTATAGAGTATTTAACTGAGTTTCCAAGAAGCCACTTCAATACTATAGGACTACTTGGATTACCTGAAGCAGCAGCCATATATCTACAGGATCCAACTCTATGGACTGAAGGCTCTAGAAGAGATTGGCTAAGAGCTACAGATGTTATGAAGAGAATTGTAGAGTATGCAGTAGACTATGCAAGGAATCTTATGAAAGAGACTGGTATACCATGGAATGTTGAGGAAGTACCTGGAGAATCAGCAGCTGCAAAACTAGCTCTTAAGGATATAAAGAGGTATCCTGAAGTAGTTGACTACTTAAGCGATCCCGATAACCCAATATATAGTACTAGTATAGCTCCATACTATGGATCACTTGAGCTTCCAGAACGTATTGAAATAGAGGCAAAGGTGCAGAAGATATTTACTGGCGGGGTCATGATGCATATATTCTTAGGCGAAGAACCGGATCCAGAGGCACTTGCAAAACTTACTAAGAGGCTTATGCAAACAGATCTTGTATACTGGAGCTATACACCAGCTATAACTGTTTGTAGAAGATGCGGTAAAAGCTTTACAGGACTCTATAGAACGTGTCCATCATGTGGTAGTAAAGAAGTAGATATTTGGAGCAGGATCATAGGCTACTACCGTCCACTTAGAAACTGGAATCCGTATAGGAGGAGAGAATTCTGGACCCGGAGGCACTATAGTGGCTAATAGCCTGTGCTTTTCTCCTTCTCTCATTTTTATATATAATAGTGTATTAATTATTTGGACGTGTATAAGATGGATCCGTGTAAACCGTCGGTAGAAATACTTACATATACCGATAAAGCTCCAATAATTATAGCTGGTACAGCTAAGCTTACATTATCAAGTAAGCCATTAAATAATATACTTGAAACTATGGAAAAGAGTGAAGTATCTAAATGGCTTATGGAGTTGATTAGAAGAGGCCATGGCTCGCCGTTAGAACATGGAGTATATAGTTTTGAGATAATATGTAGTCGTGTAACAAGCCACCAGATCGTTAGGCATAGGATAGCTAGTTATACACAGTTGAGCCAGAGAAGAGGAGATAAGTTACTAAGAGAAGTCGTTAAGTATGCATCTATATATCTAGGTATAGAGTACCCGGGTAAGCCTATTAGAAGAGAAGAATATCTCTATTATGTAGATATACTTAGTGAATTACTTGAAAGTAATCCTTCATGGGAAGATCTTTTAGAGATAACTTGTAGAGGCTTTATTGTCCCTCCAAAACCATATAGGGAGAGGGATAGGGATTTTCTAGAGAGACTAATTGGTTCATTAATTAATTATTATAGAGCACTTGCAAAAGGCTATCATCCAGAAGATGCCCGATACCTACTACCCCAAGCTGTTAAAACAAGGCTTTATATAACAATGAATGCACGTGAACTAGTTGAGAATTTCTTACCATTGAGAATGTGTGCACATGCACAGTGGGAGATTAGATATATTGCATGGAGCCTATGGAGGCAATTATCAAGAATACATCCAGAAATATTTATGTACACTGGGCCTAGATGCGTGTTATACGAAAACCGTGTTAGAAATGAACCGTGCTCATTAGAAGAATTCATTAAGGGAGAAAGAAGCTTTACTATAGAAAGATGCCCTGAACTTGTATCACGTGAAAATATATCTGGGTGTTTAAGAAACGCGTCAGCCGATCCATGGGGTGATTAATGATGATACTCAGTGACTGGGATATACGTGTATATATTGAGAAAAAACTCCTAGTCATTGATCCATTATTTGAAGATACTATTAGAGAGAACGGCGTAGACCTTAGGTTCGGATATGAGTTCTGCCGATTCCGCAAAAACTTTAGAGGAATAATAGATTCTAAGGAATATGACCCAAGAGATTTTCTTGAGTGTATAGATGTAAGTGAAGATAAAGGATTTGTCATACAGCCATTAGAGCATATATTGGCTACAACACTTGAATGGGTAGAACTACCACATGATCTCATAGGCTTTGTTAATCTACGGAGCACGTTCGCTAGACTATCGCTTTATATTCCTCCGACAGTTATTGATGCTGGTTTTAAGGGACAGGTTACTATTGAGATTATTGGTGGCAGCTTACCTGTAAGAGTATATCCTGGCCAGAGATTCCTACATGTAATATTTGCTCGTACCAGTAGCCCTGTATATAGACCTTATCGTGGCAAGTATCAGGGACAGAGAGGAGTTACTCCTTCAAAACCAGATTAGATCATTTATTGGTTAACTCTATAAACTACTTTTTATACTGATTAATCTAGGGAATAGTATGTTAGATACATCAGTATACTTTACACTATTATTGACAGGCTTTGTACTTGTATTTATTGGTACATTAATTGTATTTCTGGGCCTAATGGGTCATGGTAAGGGTAAAGTTGAGGGAGGAGGCGTTGTGATCATTGGTCCCATACCAATAGTATTTGGTACTTCACAAAAGATATCTATTGTACTACTTATCCTAGCCATTGTACTTACAATACTTGTCTTAATAATGTATGTAATACCATTAATGACTAGGTGATTATATGGAAAGAGATCTTACAACAATCGGATTCATCATAGTCTTTATAGGTATAATGGTCATTATTATAGCATCTATACTCATGGTATTTAGTCAGCCAATACAAGATAGTGGTGGCAGAGTTAATGTTGGAGGATGTATAATAATAGGCTTTATACCCATATGCTTCGGCTATGGCGATCCATGGGTCATGGTGCTTGCAATAACTCTGACGATAGTACTGGTTATAATATTACTTCTATTACCATACATAATCTATAAGAGAAATATTAAAGCTTATCCATAGCATGTTTTTCCAGGAAACATTCTTTAGATCAATTCTTCTGTATCCAATAATGTCTGAGGTAATTTTTTGTATTAGAGGATTTAAGAAAATATATTGTATAGAACAACTTTGGTCTGGTGTGGTTCTTTGCCCGAGATCCTACTCTTAGATAGTTCCACATTAGAAGAACTCTTAAAACCAGAGATCTTGATTAATGAAATAGCTAATGCGTTTAAACTCTATTCTGAGGGTAATACAGTAACTCCTTCAAGGACTGTTATGTGGGTTGAGGGTAATTGGTGGGGTATAATGCAGTCTTATGTACCGGGTTATGGTGTTGGTGTTAAGATAGTGAATGTAATTCCAGCCAATAGACAGAGAGGATTACCTACAATTCAAGCATTAGTAACACTATTTGATCCCGTAACCGGCACTCCTCTTGCAGTCTTAGAAGGAGGTGTTTTAACAGCTTTAAGAACTGCTGCTGCATCAGCTGTCTCTGCAAAGTACATGGCTCCTAAGGAGCCAGGTGCAATTGCAATAATAGGGACTGGTTATCAAGCTAGGTACCAGTTAAGATTTGTAGCTTCTATTTTCAAGCCTGAAGAAGTAAGGATATATGATGTAAGGAGAGAATCTCTTGAGGGTTATGGGGAATTCGTTAAAAGCCTTGGATATAAGGTATATAAGGCTAAAGACCCCGTCGATGCAGTCCGTAATGCTAGAATAGTTATTGAAGCTACTACTACGGAAAAACCCGTAGTATTCGGAGATGCTCTTGAACCACCTGTCCATGTAATTAGTATTGGTGCACATACACCTAAGGCACGTGCATTAGATGATGCTGTTATTAAGAAGGCTGAAGTAATTGTTGTAGATTCTAGGAAAGCTGTTCTAGAGGAGACTGGTGATATTAGAATTCCTCTTGAAACAGGAATGATCAAGATGGAGGATATTGCTGAATTAGGTGAAGTTGTAGCTGGTAAGAAGCCGGGTAGACTAGGTAATGGAATAACCGTGTTCAAAAGTGTTGGCTTAGCCATACAAGATGCTTGTACAGCGGGTTTAGTATATAGACTTGCTCAGGAAAAGAATAAAGGTTTTAGGGTAAAAATATAGAGTTTCCAAATATTATAAATTGTTTAGAGATCCTTCGAATTAATAATAAATAAGTTTTTATTTTTCCACCCATATTATAATTATGAGGTGTTCTAAGTTATGCCCGCCGATGCTACCGCTGCAATACAATTCTTCGTAATACAGATAATATTCCAGCTAATTGCAATGGTAATATGTCTATGGCTATCCGATCTATTTAAGGAGGAGTGAGGAGGTAGGAAGTCATGCCTGTCCAGGTTACACCTGAAGCAACAACTGTCATGTTTGCATCATTAGGAGTATACTTTGCATTAGTATTGATAATAGGTATAATTCTAGAGAAACTAGTAAAATCTATATCAGACTACTTCTTAGGCGGTAGAAGGCTGGGACCATATGTAATTGCATTTAGTGAAAGAGCTAGTGAGATGAGTGGTTGGGTAGGCTTAGGTCTACCAGGCGAAGGTTTTACATCAGGTATTAATGCTACATGGAATACCATTGGATGTTTCATGGGAATAGGCGATCTAGGCGTATGGACTCTTATGGCTAAAAGACTAAGAAGATATACCGAGGTCATTGGAGCACTAACTATACCCGCTTATCTAGAGGCTAGATTTAATGACACTAAGGGTGTTCTAAGATTTACTTCTGCCGTAATCATCATATTATTCCTAACAGCATATGTTGGTGCGCAGTTCACTGCTGCAGCTAAAGTATTCTCAGCCATTGCTGGCGGAGGAGCTGTACAGACATGGATTGTTGTAGGAGCAATAATTATGATCATATATACAGTGCTTGGAGGATTCTTTGCTGTTTGTTGGACAGACTTCATACAGGGATGGTGGGCCTTAATAGGTCTCTTCATTATAACAGGTGTAGGACTTGCTAAGTATGGTGGCTTCGGCGGATTATTCCAGAAGATGGCTGAAACAGATCCTAAGCTAGTAAGCCTCAATAACTTCTGGGGATGGGAGTACGCTGGTGCATTATTGTTAGTAAATATATTAGCATATATTGCCATAGGCTTTGGATGGCCCGGCAACCCACATATTATCGTAAGGTTTATGGGTATTAAGAGAGTTAAGGATCTAAAGAAGGCCGCTGTTACGGCTCTCCTATTACTACTAGTAGTCTATTACTTGGCTGAGTCTGTTGGTTGGTTAGCTAGAGTAGAGTTTGGCAGTGCTGACAACCTAATAGCTCCTGATCCAGAGTACTCGCTACAGTCACTGGCAATTGCATGGCTACCTCCGGCTGTAGCGGGTATCGTATTGGCTGCGCCACTAGCCCTCATGATGTCAACTGCCGACTCACAGCTACTAGTTAGTGCCTCAGCTATTATGGAGGACATTTACCATAGATTCATTAATCCAAAGATTGATGAGAGGAAGCTAGTCTTATGGAGCAGAATTGTTACACTTCTGCTAGGTATTGTTGCTCTATTATGGGCATTATTCTTCGGCGAATCAGTATATCTATTCGTATTATTTGCATGGAGTGGTCTAGGCTCTGCATTTGGTCCATTAATGCTATTGTCACTTAGATGGAAGAGAATTACTACTACAGGAGCATTTGCAGGAATGATTACTGGTGCAGCCGCAACCATTATCTGGAAGAGCTATGTCAAGAAACTAATATTCCCTGCTGAAGCCATGAACCCGAACTGGTGGGTTATAGCTATAATGCTACCAATAGTGGTCTTTATATTAACAGCTATTGGTGCAACGATAATTGAGGAAAGCACTGCTAAGGGATTAAAGGCCGCGGTAGTCGCTACCATTGTATCAGGTATTGTATGGATACTATGGTGTTATGCAAGGCTTGTAGTAGACCCGGACTTTGCTGCTTGGTGGTATGAGCTTTTAATAGCATTCCCATTAGCATTACTAACTACTGTTATTGTAAGCTATGTATCAACGCCATTAGACAGGGAATTTGTAGAAAAGACATTTAAGTACATGACATCACCAGCTCCAAGTGAACAAGCCGAAGCCAGGACTGCTGCAGCTGAGAGTGCACCTGCTACAAAGATGTTGATTGCTAGCGAAGTCGATGTTGTCAAGGCATTTATCAAAACAAGGATTCCGGGAATCCTTAAACATACATAAACTATTGTAGAGATAAAATAACATATCAATATTTTTTATAAACTCCCGGCCCATATCTTATCTTAGCATCTAAATTAGAGGGTTGGTTTTTGACTAAAACAATTACAGTTGTAGCTCCACTAGTTAAGATTAATGAGCCATTCATCCTTGGAAGAATTTATTATCCATATATGTTCTACCATGTTGAAGTATTGATTAAGGGGATTCTTAAGGAACCTAAGAAGGTTAAGGGATATGTAGCAATAGATCTTGTACGTGGACTAACCTTTATGACAGATTCTATGCCTAAAACGTATGAGGTTGATGTTGATGAGAAGTACATTGTTCCCCCTAAAATTACTATAGAACATAGTGAACATCTTGCTAAAAAGAAAATGGTCTATATAGCTATGAGGAGAATTAAGGCAATATTTCCTGCAACAATCAATATATTGTCTAAAAAACTCGCATATAAACAATTTATAATTGCCAAGAGGGAAAATAAAGTAGTCATAATAGATACTGTTACGGGAGAATATGAGGAGCTAAAGTAAATTTGATGTGATGCTTAATGCTTAAAGTAAAGGCATTAGCAATAGGTACACTAACTTCTTCCATAACAGGATTTATTTCATGGTATCCACTTATTGCAATACTCTTCCTTACAAACGATATATGGTATATCGTGCCAATGTTCATAATATCTTCATTGATCTCTTCAATACTTACATTACTACTACACAACTATATTGTCAAGGCTCATATAATAAATACGGTCCTCGCCACGGCATCTATAATACTATATATTGTAACGTTATTCTTTAACCAGATCTATTTATGGATAATACTTCTTGGTCTGCTTGTTTCTCTATCAGGATACTTAGGAAGAGCATACAATACTATTATAAGTTCATCATATGGTTTTCCCAAATCATTGAAATCAAAGATTTTAGATAAGATCGTATCTAGATCCTGGATTTTTGGATCCATAGGTTGTCTACTAATGACTCTACTGGCCATAAGTATTGGTATGGTATATACTATAGGCATAATAATAATTCTCTCAACCATATCATTAGCTTCATCATTATTTTTTAGGCCTTATGTTAGTGGGAAAAAGATGGTTGATACAGATATTAAAGAGCATAGTGAGGCATATAGAGTATTACTTGTCTATACAGCAATGGTTGTATTCGGCTTGAACATACTATATCCATACATGCCTGCTTTCTTAGCCCTAGAACTGAATAAGACTCTTCTAGAAATAGGTATATTCTATGCATCAATTATTGTTCTCTCAAGATTTCTTTCATCATTAGCACAGTTAATTGTAGCTTTAAAGGGGCCAGTAACTTCTTTCTTTATTAGAAGCCTCATTTCAGCTTTAATGCTCTTAACTGCTTCAGCCTCGGATCAACCTTTATTCACTATAGTTTGTCTGGGAGTAGTTCTAGTTATTTCGCCATTCCATAGTATAGCCTATAGTATATTTGCTAAAACTCTAGGTGTTAAGAAGATAGTACGGGCAGAAATACTGTATACAGTCATAACCATGTTAACTGTCTACATAGGATATAGGCTATGGAGTATAGATTATAGATTATTATTGATAGTACCTTCATTTATACTATTCTTTACAATATCTTTTATAGGCAGTTTAAAGAAATATGAGAAAATGGTGTTAGAAGAAGTTACTAAGTAAATGGTATGACTGGTGATCAATGCAAAAATATATTTTCCAGATGGAGAGGTAGCTGGTACGGTTATTGACTTAATATTTAAAAGTGATGGGAAGATAGTTGCTCTTATCGCATCTAAAATGATTATTCCCCTATTTAGAATGGGACTGATCAATATAGTCTTACCATACAGTATGGTTCGTAAGATTAGGGGCAAATACCATGTCTTACTTCCGAAAAGCCTATTATTTGATAGGAGGCTATTATCTATATATCTTGATCCTAGAATTATAGTATCTGCTTTTAGATACAAATTGAGGAGGATAATGATCGTTATAACATATATTTTAATAGCCATATTACTACTTGTTCTATCAATAATGTTTAGGAAGATAGGGACGATAATCTATCTAATAGGAGTAGCCTTATTATTTTCAATGCCTTTAGTTTTTGAAGCTTTTCTAATAATAAAGGTTCCAGGATACTATAACTTGTCTCTACTAAGGAATTCTAAAGTATATGATGCTAATGGATACTTAATTGGCATTGTAGCTGATGCAGAAATAGATTATACTAATGGAGTAGTTAAGAAGATCATAATTGTAAAGCCTCCAAAATTTTCAACAGAATTTATTGAAAGGATCTATAGCTATAAAAGCGAAGTAGGCATTAGACCTAATCTAATAGAAAAATTTAGTGCTAGAAGAGTATATCTAAGAATCAGTTATAAAGAGCTTATTTAAGATGGATATAGTTTGCAGAGTGGTTACCCGTCTATCCACGGGCTTGGTTCTAGAACCCGACTTGTACAAGCACTATTACTAGATACATAAACTCCTCTCATATTAAGTTCGATAGTTAATACCCCTCTTTCAACATGTGGAAAGCTTATCTTTACATTACCAATAACTTGTCTATCTTCAGAATAAAGAGACCTATACGGACCTACTTGTTTATAGCCTTTAATACAAGTGATCCTATTTTATCCATGGTTATTTCCTAAGACTATAGCTGTTTTTATGTATACGATTAATAATACCTCTTCCTTATATGGTATTCGTGGTGTAGGGTATTGGCTGTAAGAGTAAGGTTTGCTAATGGAACTACTAAAGATTTGTGTGTTAATGGGATTAGTATTAGAGAGTTATTTAAAATACTTAATTTATTACTCGAAGAGTACATTATTGTTGTAAAGGGCCGTGTTGTTACTGAAGACTATATTGTGAGGGACGGGGATGAACTAGTTTTATATCCGGTGGTGTCTGGTGGTTAATTGCAGTATATGTGGTAGGCCTGCAGTATATATCATGAAGGCTGGTGGCAAGGCTTATTGTGAACATCATTTTCTAAGATACTTTGATAAGAAAGTTAGGAAAACTATTAGGAAGTACCAGATGTTTAGGGATAAGGAACATATTGTTATTGCTGTATCTGGTGGAAAGGATTCATTAGCGCTTCTCCATTATCTAAATAAGCTGTCAAAACGAGTTCCTGGCTGGAGAATATCTGCATTATTAATTGATGAGGGGATCAAGGGTTATAGGGAAAAGACGATCAAGGACTTCCTTAGAATAGTTAATGAACTAGGTATTGAATATAGAATTGTAAGCTTTAAGGAGGAAATAGGCTATACTCTTGACGAGATCGTTAAGATCGGTATGGATAAGGAGCTACCGTATCTACCATGTAGTTACTGCGGGGTTTTCCGTAGATATCTATTGAATAAAGCAGCACGTGAAATGGGTGGTTCAGTACTTGCTACAGCCCACAATTTAGATGATATTATTCAGACTTATTTACTCAATATAATACAGAATAGCTGGGACAAGATCCCTAAATTAGCCCCTGTTTCTAAAGGACCTTTTCATCCAAAGTTTGTACGTAGAGTTAAGCCTTTTTACGAGATATTAGAGAAGGAAACGACTTTGTATGCTATTTTAAATAATCTTTATCCTGAATTTATAGAATGTCCTTATGCTACTTATAGTGTTAGATGGAATATTCGAAGATACATCAATGAGCTCGAGGAAAAACATCCTGGTACAAAGTATTCACTTATTAGATCGCTGCTAAATATTGTTGAAATACTTGATAAACTAGGCTATGGTAAAGACGGAGCTATTGGAACATGTAGTATTTGTGGAGAGCCTTCTTCAAATAAGGTATGTAGAGCATGTATGTTTAGGAAGGAACTAGATATACTTACATAACTAGTTATCGCTATCCTCATTAGTATTTATATTGGTAGTTTATAGGGTTATAACAATATAGCTATGTTATACAACTAGGTGATCCCATGGCTGATGATAGAATAGCGCTTAAAGTATTTGCCAGTGTACTTGAAATGATGCTACATATTTATCTAATGCCACTCGTAATACTAAGATCCTTATCGACAAGAGCTTATGAAGTATGGGCAAAACTTGAATACTTCAATCCATTTAACCATATTATAAAAGACAGGCCTGTATAGAATATGATTATTAAGGCTTTAAAGGAGTGTATTGAATACAATAAATTATATGAGGCTATATCGGGAAATGTAGGCATCACAATGGCTTGTGGTCGCCCATACCCAAAGTAATTCCGAGTCTCCCTAGTAGCTATTGAAAGCTGCAACATCATATTAGTTAAAAATGATTCAAGAGATGTAGCCCTATTTATAGAGCTTGCTAGAGCCACCTATAAGAAAATGGCTCAAAACTTATTATGGGCAACGGGTTATAACTCATTCACCATACCTTTAGTAGCAGGTTTACTATATAATTACGGTATACTTATACCTCTGGCTATCGGAGCATTATTCATGAGTATAAGTACTATCATAGTAGCATTAAATGCCAATCTTCTAAGGACCTGAGTTTAGTCTTAACATAAGGTAGAGTATATTGAGCTCTGATAAAGGTTTTTCAACATATTTATTCACTTCTTCTTTAATCCGTCAATATTCGGAGTTAATAATATCACCTGCATATTATTCCCGATCTTATATAATTCGAACTATAACGATATAAACTATAACTACCTTATAGATTATAGGGTAGGATAACTTTGAAGACGTTTTGTGAAATAGCGTCAAAGGATATAATTCCTTCAATAAGGGCATTAATAGCTTTGGTTCTTATAAATAAATATAATATGACACAGGTTGACGTAGCTAAGAAACTAGGTGTAACACAGCCTGCTATAAGCTATTACTTTCATTCAAAGAGAGGCAGGAAAGCAATAGAATTTCTTAGAAGTAATAAGAAGATCATGGCACTTATAGAGGATGCTGCAGGAAAAATATATAATGATGTAGAAACCCCCGAGAATATATTATGTGATATATGTGTTAAGATAAGAAAAGATCCTGCTTTGCTAAGAGCCATAGCTAATTATCTAGGTACAGATATTCCCGTAGCAATATTATACTGATTAGAGCCTATGATCCTATATAGAATCTCTGTCTTTATAGACTTCCTATATGCATTTAGGAGTCTTTTCTTAGCTATTAATAGTCTTGGATGATATAGCCAATCAAATACCGTACCCCTTGCTTTATCAATACCCATATGCTTTATGAGGTTATGAAAGAATCCATGAGCTATTCCTTCTCCAACAATAGCATATCCTTGTGCAGCTTCCTTAGATATCTTTGCTCCCGGTAATCCCTGTATTTTTGTTACTGGAGCTATGTCTCCCAATAGTTCCTCTATAGTTTCTCTTATTTCAGGTATTCTTGACAGTCTCCCAGACAATATGATTTCTCTAGGTTTTTCCAATGATTTATTAATGGCATAGACTGTCTTCACAATAGACTCATACATGTTCTTAAAGGCATCTCTGCAAGTATCTTCTTTCAATGCTTTTTCAAGCGCCTTCTCTACATTATATTCATTACATATGGTTGATACACCTCCATAGAATACGTCGCTTTTACTCCATGATCTACCTGCTACAACAGCTTCAGCATCAATAGGTCCTATGGTTAAGAAACCAGTTGGTACAAGAGTACCCCCATATCCATCAATAATCTTTCCCTGATCAACTGCCAAGACCGCATTATATCCATAGCCCATTTCAATAAGTATAAAGCTTGTCTCTTCATAGCCTATCCCAAGTCTCCTACTCTGATCAAATACTCCCAATACAGCTATAGCCATCTTATCAGCAGTACCCATGTCAATGCGGTTAATCTTCCTATAACTGGGAACCGTGGGTAATAATATAACAGATGGAATATAACATACTCTAGCCTTCTTTTTCCACAACACAGCTACAGTATCGGCAAGAGCCTTGTATACAGCTATACCCGGTTCTCCCCTCTTCATACCTTCTTCAATATCTTCTCTACTAGTTAACAATAGTATTTCAAGTGCAAAAGTATATGGATCAATAATATCTTCATTACATA
>Ga0190313_1001478_pt1 | contig 12675 bp, 9 predicted proteins | sample 4870071011_MG_FD_169989 | JGI IMG/M metagenome (GOLD analysis project Ga0190313, IMG submission 169989) | Hydrothermal vent sediment bacterial communities from Southern Trench, Guaymas Basin, Mexico - 4870-07-10-11_MG | ecosystem: Environmental > Aquatic > Marine > Hydrothermal vents > Sediment ...
CCGGAAACGTTGTCATCAACTTGAACCTCCCTCTTCAGATGAAGGTACTGGTTTTTTCTTTTTAATCTTAAACTCTATGCTTCTCCTAGTTCTTGGATCCAAAATGTCTCTAAGAGCATCGCCTAACAAATTCCAACCAAGTACTGTAAAAAGTACTATGGAACCAGGTATAAGTACTAGCCACCAAGCACGCGGAAAGAACTGGCTACCATCATATACTATTCTTCCCCAGTCCGCAATGGGCGGTACAGCGCCTAAACCTAGAAAGCTTAATCCTGCCTCCATAAGTATAACACCACCGAAATCAAGAGTAATACATACAAGAATAGGGCCTAAGATGTTAGGGAGTATGTGTTTAAACATTATCTTGAAATTGCTAAGTCCCAATGCTTTAGCAGCCTCAATGTATAGGCTTTCACGAACGCTTAATGTGCTTCCTCTAACTATTCTTGCATACATAGGCCACCATACTATGACTAATGCTAAAATAACTGATAGCAATCTTCCTAGGTTTCCTACTTCCCTTTTATCTAATGCAAATAGCCAAAGAAATATTTGTTGAAGCCAAGGATTATTGGACAGTAATGCATCTATTCTTTCGGGTAGAACAGCAGCAAACGCTATTGCCAATATTAAAGCAGGAAACGCTAGGAATATATCAGTAATTCTCATTATTAATTCATCTATTTTCCCGCCGTAATAACCCGCTATTAACCCTAAAAGGATGCCTAAGGGTACGCCTAGAGTCATGGTAATTATTGATATTACTAATGAGACTCTAGCACCATATAATATTAAGCTCAGAAGATCTCTACCATAATGATCTGTGCCAAGTATGAACGTTACGGTTCTGCCAAGAGATTTTAAATATACTGTGGTACCAGGTGGCTTTACAAAAGTTTCTTTAGGAGCTTCTAGCGATGGGAAAAAATTATATTTAAAGGGAGCTATGATAGGGCCTATGATCCCTAAAGTTATAAATGTGATAACAATGATGAGGCCTACTATTCCCAAGGGTGATCGATTAAGCGCATAAGCCATGAGTTTCCATTCCTTCACTCGAGACCTATTTGTAAAGTACCATCCTGGCTTAATTTTATCTATTATTTTTGCTAATCCATCAATTAACTTGTCAGAAATTTTGTCAAGAAATTTCCTCTCATATTCCTCTGCCATTTGCTTACCCCTCAATATCTAACTCTGGGATCTATTATTCCGTATAGTATATCTATGATAAAGTTTATTGTCACATAGATTAGCGCAAAAACTAACGTTATACCTACTATGGCTGGAAAATCTAAGAATATAATAGCCTGTATTGCATATCTTCCTAGACCCGGTAACCCAAATACCGTTTCCGTAATTGGAGCGCCACTAAGAAGGCCCCCAAACTGAAGGCCTAATATTGTAATTACCGGAACTAAGGCGTTCTTAAAAGCATGTTTCCATAGCATAGTCCTTGTAACCCCTTTTGCTTTGAGAAATACTATGTAATCTGAGTTTAGAGCCTCCAGGAACGAATTTCTAACAAATCTTGCTATAACTCCTGAACCCATGAAACCTAAGACAAAACCGGGTAGCCAGAATCTTTGCACATGTTGTGTAAATGTCTTAAAGTCTCCTATAAGCAGGGCATCTATTACAGGTATACCTATTATTGTCCTCTCAGGTGGTGGGGGTACGCCCGCTAAGTGAGTTACTCTGTACGTCACAAAGAAAACATAGATTAACAGGTATCCAAGCCAAAACACAGGTGATGAAACACCAACTAATGCTAAGAACCTAATTAAACTATCTATTATGGTGTTTTTCTTCAAAGCAGCTATTATGCCTAATGGAATCCCTAAAGCTAAAATGAACATATATGCAAAGAGTGTTAGTTGTATTGTTACAGGTAATCTTTTAGCAATATCATACATTATAGGGTTTGAAGTTCTTGGATCTATTATAGTATTGGTTATAAAGCCTTTTACAAAGAAAACATATTGTGACCATAAGGGTTCATCTAGGTGATACCTCTTCCTTATAAGTTCAATAGCTGCTTGTGTAGCTTTCTCTCCTCCCGCCCATGCACGTGCAGGATCAGCAGGTATTACGTAAGCGATAATAAACGCTATTAAGGATACCCCTATTATGGTAGGTATGAAGGTTACTGTTCTTCTTATTATGAAATCTCTCATACTACCCATGCTATTCACCATGGACGTTCAGAGGCTAAACATGGTTCTCACATAAATTAATTTACTAACACATTAGTAGTTAGTAGTATAAAGAAAAAACAAATATGTGTTTAAGTTTAGCCTTTGAGCTCACCTACAATAATTACGGCATCGTCTGTTTCAATCATTGTCCAGCTCTTTAACTTCTCAACAACTTCTTCTGGTGTTACATCAGCCTTTATTGCTAGCTCTTTGAACTTCGTAGCTCCATATAAGAATGGCCCAGCCCAGTTATCTGAGTCTAGATAGTCCGGCACCCAACCTACAATGTAAATATCGTATTCGCCATGTTCTGTTTTACTTAAGTATACAGGCCACTCGTAGCTTCCTACAGTTACTTGGAATCCTAGCTGACTGAGCGTATTTTGCAATAACGTAGCTATTTTCTCTCTAGCTACGTTACCTGCATTATAAATTATTTCAATCTTATACTGTGTTGGATCTATTCCTGCTTTCTCTAGTAATTCTCTTGCTTTTTCTAGATTGAATTCATACTTCGTTATGTTGTATTCTGTCCATCCAGCCCAACCTATTGGTATACAGCCATAGTTCCTCTTAAGCATTCCAGCAAATACTGTTTCAAAAATTTGCGCGTAGGGTATGGCCCAAGCAATAGCTTGTCTTACATACACGTTGTTTAGAGGTTCTCTCTGGTAGTTGAGAACAATAAATAGCTGTGTTGGTTCTGGTATTTCCTCGACTATGGATTCAAAGCCGTTCAGCGTTATACCTTTTACATCTTCTAATCTCTCGTGAGGTATATAGGCTGTATCAACTGTTCCCGTTTGATACAGGTTAACTCTGGCAACAGCATCATCGTTTATCACCCATATGACGTACTTATGGAAGGCTTTATCGCCGCCGCCATATAGTTGATCCCATAGTGTTTTGTTCCAGTAGTGTGGGTTGGCTTCTAATACTATGTAGCTACCCTCCTCATACTCCTTTACAAAATATGGTCCTGTGCCTACAGGGTATTTATGCATTAACTGGTGTGTTGGTTCTTGTTCACCTAATCCTGGCTTCACAAACTCTGCCCATGCAGCCGGGTTCTTTCCGTAGTTGCTGGCTTTTAATGCTGCTTCGTATTGGTCACCTAGTAGGTACTCCATAGGCAGTACTGATAGGAAGGGATCAGCTAATATGCCAAGTATTGGTGCATAGGGCGCATATAGTTTTAGCTTGTATACGCCAGCAGTTTCTCCCTCATAGCCGAAGAATTCTAGTAATTCTTGTAGTGAGTGAATTTCTCCCGACCTGCCTTTGTATTCTACTTTTAACGGCTTAGTTTTCAGTAGTTCATCAAACTCCTCCTCTGTCAAGGCTATTGAAGCATTTACATCAATAAATGATGATACCATCCATGATACGCTATGTCCTATGGCTGGTACACGCCAGAATGTAAAAGCTACATCTACAGCATCTATTGGATATGTTTTATCATTCCATGGATCATAAGCTACTACACCTCCTCTAATTACAAAGTACCACTCTGTCCTAGAATCATCGAACGCCCATGCTACTGCTAAATCTGGCGAAACTTCTTCTGTTTCTTCTTTCCAGTATGTTATTAAAGTATCGCCTATTTGGTGCCATATGTTCCATCCAAATGTCTCATAAGTATATGCTGGGTCGAAGCTTTCAGGCCACCCTATTGTAGCCATAGCTAATGTAGTAGGATTATTTTTATACTCCTTTATTCCTATGCTTATCTCAGGTGCATTTGGATCCTCCCATATTAAGTCGTATCTTTCAGGGAACGTTGGATGATAGTATCTACCCTTTAGCCAGTTCCAGTAAACTCTAGGAGCAATATATTGGCCAAGTATTATTTCTGGTAAGTACTTATTTGAAAGTATATGTAGTGCCTTAAATAGCTCTGTTCTGACTGAAACATCAGTCACTCTTCTTGCTCCTATTACTAGTGCGTCAACTACTGTATTTCTAAAGAAAGCAGGGTTTATTGCTCCGAAACCTTGTCCTGCCTCCATTAAGCTTTCAACAGACTCTGTTTTCTCGGCATCTACTACATACCCTACTAGTATTGGTCTTTTACCTTCAGGAAATACTGGTAAGCCCGGTGTTGGCGAAGGAGACGGTGAAGGACTAGGAGACGGCGAAGGCGATGGTGAGGGGGATGGACTAGGAGATGGTGAAGGACTAGGTGTTGTTGGCGGTGGCGTGATAGCGTAGTATAGTGCGGCTACGACAACTATTATTATGATTACTGCTATTGCTATTGCAGCTGTTTTTGAGATTGCTTTTTTCAAGCTCATTTTTATACACACCCTTGAGCTTATGCCCACTTAGTATTCACTCAATTTAGTTAAGGGCGTACTTAAATATTTTGTGTATGTATGTATTTGCTCGATTCAACATAATTTAAAACATTATAGTAGTATAATTGTGAAAACTTTAACGACTACATAGTATCATTTTAAACTGTAACCAGAAGTAAGAGTATTTTAATAGTTAATAATTTGTATTATGCTCCAAGTAATGTGGTTTAAAGCACTTAAGTAACTTTACTTTAAACTATTTTTTCCTGTTTCTCTTCATGTCTTTTAACATACATATATGAACTTATTCCATACAGTCCAATAAATAAACCTGCAAGGTTTATTCCATACGCTAATATTATAAGATACATGTTTTCCTCAATAATCTTAATAACAGTTAAAAACGCTATTGCCCATCCGCTAATTAACATTAGTGCTCCAATTACTGTTAAAATTTTAGGATTATTTGCGGGCATATAACCAACACTTCACGTAGTGTTCCTGAAATATTCTTAACATCGGTGGTTCTTTTTCCTTGCATATGTTCATTACATAGGGGCATCTTGGCGAAAGCCTACAACCAGGAGGAGGATTGGCAAGACTAGGCGGTTCGCCTGGTAAGGTTTCTTTAAACACGAATCTGTTTTTAGGATCAGGATCTGGTATGACCTTTATAAGATGTGATGTATATGGATGTTTAGGGTCACTTATTATTTTCCTAGCAGGCCCCAACTCGACTATATGGCCTGCATACATTACACTTATTCTATCCGAGAAATACTTTGCTGTTGAAAAGTCATGTGTAATGTAGATTACAGAAACCTTATGCCTCTTTTGAAGCTCCTTAAACAATATAAGGGTTTCTACTCTAACAGATGCATCAAGCATAGAGACTGGTTCGTCAGCTACAACTAACTTGGGTCTCAGTATAAACGCTCTAGCTATAGCTACTCGTTGCAATTGACCACCACTAAGCATGTGTGGATATTTGTTAAGGAAATCTTCAGGAGGTGTTAACTTAACTTCCTCTAGTGCTTTTACTACTCTCTCGAATCTCTCTTCTTTAGGAACACCATGTATTTTTAAAGGTTCCTCCAATATGGTCTTTATCGACATAAATGGCGGCATAGCTCCATAAGGGTCTTGTTGTACGATTCCTGTAACTCTCCTATACCATTTAAGTGCTTTACCTTTAATATGTGCGACATCTTTACCTTCAAAATATATATAGCCACTGGTGGGTTTAAGCAGTCTTAATATTCCTTTGCCAAGAGTTGTTTTACCGCAGCCGCTCTCACCAACCACACCGAAAATTTCTCCTCTCTTAACAACAAATGAAACCCCATCGACAGCTTTTACGTATCCCACTATGCTTAGAAACTTCCGTATAGGATACCATATTCTTAAATCTTTTACTTCAAGGAGGTTTTCCTTGTTAGTATTGATAGGTGCCTTGCTTATTTTAATCACCATGCCATCTATTTTTCAGCGTAAAGCCAGCATTGAACATAACTTTCCTTACCTATCTTAATTAGTGGTGGTTCCTTCTCACATATTGGCATCGCATTTGGGCATCTAGGTCTAAATCTACAGCCTTTCGGTGGATTTATGAGGCTAGGAGGAGTACCAGGAACAAATGTTGGTATTCTTTCTTCATGTAAACGTGGCACGCTACTTAATAGAGCTTTAGAGTATGGATGTAAGGGGTCCACATATGCTTGCTCTGATGGTCCAAACTCAACTATTTTACCTGCGTACATAACAGCAACTTTATCAGCTAGCTCGCTTGAAGTACCTATATCATGCGTTATAAATATGTACGTTAGTTTAAGCTCTCTCTTTAACTTTTTGAGAAGATTCATAATATTTGCTTGTGTCATAACGTCTAAAGCTGATGTAGGTTCATCGAGTATAACAATATTAGGCTTCGTTATCAGAGAAAGTGCTATTACTACTCTTTGTCTCATACCGCCACTAAGCTCAAACGGATACCTATAAAGAAAATCTTCGGAGATGCCAACAAGTTTCAACATTTCTCTAGCTTTTTCCACTGCAACCTCTTTAGTTGCCATACCTCTCAATATGAGAGGTTCTATTAGATGATCTACAACTTTAATTACGGGATTTAAGCTGTTCATAGCTGCCTGAGAAACGTAAGAAATTTTTACCCAACGAATTTTTTCATCAAACTCTCTATCACTAAGTTTCATCACGTTTATTCCATCAATAATCACTTTTCCCCGATAAAGTGATACGTTTCTTGGAAGATACCTCATTAAGGCCCTAGCTAAAGATGTCTTACCGCATCCTGACTCGCCAATTACTGCCAAAGTCTCCCCACGTAGGATACTAAACGAGACACCATCAACAGCTTTCACATCCCCTCTTGAAGTTCTAAAATACAGGTAAAGGTTTTCTACTTCAAGGATTTTATCCATATCCTACATCTCCCTTAATTTAGGATTAAATACTCTATCAAGAGTGAAGCCCATTAAAGCAAAGCCTACAGAGATTAATACTAGACAAAGAGAAGGCGCTAAAATCCAGTGGTAACGACCCCAGTATAGTGCACCACCTGTGTAAGCTTCATCCAATATTTTACCCCAAGTAATTGCTTGCGGATCGCCAACACCTAATATTGCTAATGCTGCTTCTAAGAAAACGAACGATGGCACAGATAAGACTATGTTGGGTACTATTGTTGGGAGAACCTTTGGCACCATGTATCTCAGTATAATCCTAGCGTTACTAGCGCCATATGCTTGAGCAGCCTCAATGTATGGCATTTCTCTTACTTGCAGGAACATAGCTCTATAGGTTTTAATTCCCGGTCCAAAAGCGCTAAGGGCTACAACAACTATAAGAAGAGTCCATATGCTAAATCTATAGAAGTAAGATATCATTATTAGTAAGGGTAAAAATGGAATAATCATTACGACCTCATTTATCCTAGATATTAAATGATCAACCCAGCTACCGTACCAAGCTGCGATAGCTGCAATGATCATTTGTAAAAGAACTGTGGCAACCGATGCTAAAACTCCAAAAGAGAGAGCTAGAGGAGCACCCCATAAGATACCTATTAATAAGTCTCTTCTCTTATCATCTGTTCCTAATAGGCCATAGACCTTACCGTAAATATTTATTTTCACATCTAAGTTAGCTTTAGGATCTCCTGTTCTGGCTTTTATTTTGATTTCATATTTACCTTTAATAGGCGTAACAGTTTCCTTATCTAGGATTGTCTCATCTTCTTTTGCAAATAATGCTATTTCACTAGATATCTGGTAATTTGGTTTTTTACCAAGCTTATTTATAAGCCTTGATTCATACTTGGAAATGAATTCAAGGTCTCCTGTTAGTCTATAGTACTGATAACTGCTTAATACTTCTCTATACACCGAAACCTCTGTTCCATCAGGTTTTATCCACGTAATCGTTATTAATATGGGCTCTGTTGTGTTAACATAGAACCATAATGCTATTTCCGAAGGAAAATCTTCGTATTCGTAAGTGAATCTCATATTTATGTTTATTAAAGTACCTACTCCACCAAACTCAATCCTTTGAACAGACTTGGTAATTCCTAACTCTGTTTTTCTAGAGTCAAGTATTATTGTTCCTTCAGGTAATTTCTTAGAGGAAAAACTATTCACCCATGTTGGAAGAGCTAATTTAGGATAATCTTCCCAATACTCTATAGAATTCCACATGCGAATAGCTTTATCATAAGGTATGGTCACGATAGCATACACAGATAATATTACGAAAAACATTATTATAAATAAGCCTATGATAAACGACTTATATCTGAAGAGTGTTTTGATTAATTCTCTTAGACGTGCTGCCATATTTAACCTCCTACTCTAATCCTAGGATCGACAATTGCATATACTATATCTAAGGCAATAACACTTATAGCCAATAGGTATGCGTAGATGGTAATTACACCTATGATAACTGGTGCATCATTAATGCCTATAGCTTCTCTCATGAGTGTACCTAGCCCTGGCCATGAGAAAATTCTCTCCGTAACCATAGCTCCCATCCATGAAACAATTAATGTTAAAACAAACGAAGTTATTATCGGGGGGAGCGTAGGTCTAAGTATATATCTTCTTTCAATAATCCTCGGAGGAACACCTCTAGCTCTAGCATAGTCCACATAGTCTTCCATGGAGAAAAGAAGAAAGAATGTTCTACGAGAGTAAGCCCCAATGGGTATGTATGCTATAAGCCATGAAGCTAAAGGCAACACCATATGCTTCAATACACTTAAAGCATATAAGTGAGGTTCTTCAGGTGGAGGAGCGTCGACCATGCCACCGTAAGGTAATACTCTGAGCCAAGCAGCAAATATGAGTATTAAAAATATTCCATAAAACCAGCCTGGCATTGAAGATAACCATGCAAACCCTACAATAGCTTTATCAAGTTTAGAACCATATTTCCTAGATGCAGCTAATCCAATAAATATTTCTACAAAGAATATAAGAACATTTGCTGTTGTAAATAGTAAAACTGTTGGCGGCAAACGTTCAAGAATTATGTCCCATATTCTCTTGGAACCTCCTCCACTAGTTATATATAAAGCCCTGCCCAAGTTAAGCGTTAGAGCATCTTGCAAATACTTAAAGCTTCTTATGATGAAGGGCTGTGTTAGCCCTAGTCTCTCTAGTTCTTGTTGTATTTGGCTTTGCGCTATTCTTTCTCTCTCTTCCGCTGGTAAAGCTTTCCATGTAGGGTCATTTCTTAGCCTTGCATATACTCTAAGCTTAACCTCAGACTCCATTATCTTATCTATATGACCGCCTATATTAGCTACGATTATTGTAAGGTAAATAGCTATTATAAGAGAAATAGCCACTGTTAATGCTCTTATACCTATAAATCGTATAATGCGCTTAATTTCTCGAGATCTATTATATTTTAGCAATACTATGACCTCACCGCCGAGGACTAGGATATTTCAGCTAGGCAGATTCATTCTCTCTTAAAACTAAGGCGAGGAATATTTAATTGTTTCGCCACAAACAAGTTCAACTTTATCATTATAGTTATTTAGAGGGAATTAAGATGGTGAAGAAAAAGCTTATTTTGTTTAAAGAAATTATCTTCTTCTTCCCAGAACTATAGCGATAATGCCTAGAATAATGCCTAGAATGCCAGCGCCGAGAGCACCATAGACTAGCGAACTTACGCTAGCAACATTGCTTTCCAGACTGCTTATAGCTGTCCTTATATCTTCAAGAATTCCTTCAACGCTTCCTACACGTGATTCAAGACTTGATATTTCGCCTCTAACAGCAGCTAATTCCTCACCTACATATCCTACGACGCTTCGTATGGTAAACGCTGACTCGGTAACTGTGGGTTTACCAACAAGCTTTGATACGGCAATTACTATTAATTTGCCAGCACCCGGCGTTAATGATGCTGTTTCTTCTTCAGATAAGCTAATCTTCCATTTCCCATCGGCTACAGGAGTTGCTTCACCTACAATTTTTCCTCCTGGATGAATAAGTATATATTTAACATATTCCATGTCAGCTACCTTGTAAGGTTCACCCTTGTGTGTTATTGTTATAGTGAATTCTGATGGTAAACCTTGTGTAACTACCTCGATAGGTTCAATAGTTGCCTCAGGTATTAGCGGTTCTGAGAATATTAGCCACTTATCAGCTGTGTCGATGTGTTCTCTAAACGCTTTTAACACTAGTTGTTTGGCTACGACGTCTACTTTATCTAAATAGAATGGACCGTTACCAACCCAGAAGTGTCCTTTTTCTTCATACCATTTCTTGAGGTTCTGATATCTTTGTAGAGCCTCATCTTCACTAATGTATTTGCCAAGTACCTCTTTGTATGGTATGAACTTTTCATTTATAGCTTTGTCTAACATTTCAGCAAGTATGTCGAGTGATGGGCCTGCAATGTAGTTTGTCCTTTCAACCTTCATAGCGTCAGCTTTATCTGCTGTGAAAGCCAATTTACCTTCAGCCTCAGCTAACCAGCCGATAGCCACCATATGCCATGGAGCTACGCCAAAAGAATAGAATGGCCAGAAATCGTCGGCTACCTCTCCAACTATCCATTCAGCATCTATATACCATAAGTCAGTATAATACTCAACAACTAATGGGTCTTCGCTAACTATTCTGAAGCCTTTGAACATTTTCATGAACGCTTCATATGTAGGAACATATGACTCATCGTATACCGGGCTCTCTGGCTGTGCTCTATCGTGGGTAAGTATGAAGTCAAATACTATATCAGCTAGGTCGAAGGGGCTTCCATCATGCCATTTGTACTCTCCACTAAACAGCTTTTCATCGTAATGTATGACTACTTTAACTAGTGCCTTTGCTCCTTCTGGAAATTCTTCGCCAACTGTTTCTATTTTCTTTGTAGTAGCGTTCCATTGATACCAAGTATCAGGAGGTACTGTGATTTCTGGGACAAACTTTAAATCAACCCAGTCTAAGGTTTTCTTAACTGGTAATCCTTCAACAACATAGACTTCAGCCTTTTTAATTCTATGTGGCCAGTAAAGTCCAGTATATGGGTCAGGTAGTGCAGGAACTTCTCCTGTAGCTCTTATAGCAGTCATATCGTATATCCAGTCGCTGCCTCCAACAGGGTTCCATGGCTCCACAATAACCGTGGGCATAGCAATTTTTACTGTTCCGCCAACTTGTCCTTCATATCTTAGGGTCCATGGCCATAACCATGATCCAGAATAGCCTCCAGCTAAATCACCAGCGATCCCTATTTCAGGTCTTCTTGGCCATGGTGCGATCAGGTTTACTAACCATATTCTTTGCGATTCCTTCATTGAAAGCCATAAAGCCTTCTTCATTAGTTCGTCTCTTTCCTCTATTGACGTAAACGCTTTATTCCATAATCTCTCGGCTATGGTGTAAAATTCAGGGTCGTTAACGTATGCTTGCCATAGTGGTACGGGCAATCCAAGTTTAGTATAGAAGAAGCCGAAGTTGTCAGACTCGTCCCTAGATATTAAGGTGGTGATCCATCCACCAGTGTATATATGCCATGTACCTTCAGCAGGATCTCCATATATCCAGTATGGTGCTAGTTCTCGGGCAGTCCCATACTTACGTATAACTGTGAAACCTAGTTTTTCTAGCTGCTCAGCAACATATTCGCCAATTTCTTTTCTTGCATCATCGGTTCTAATCAAGAATATTATTTCAACAGGTTCTCCATTATAGTACCATTTCCCTTCAGCAGCACGGTATTCTGCTCCTAATTTGGTCATTTCTTCAAATATTATCGCCTTTGCTTTATCAAAGTCATATTTGTATTCCTGTTCAATCTCATATATTGTATCATAGTATCTAGCATAGTCTGGAAAGCTAGGTGTAATAGCTACGTATCTGGGTACAGCTAAGCCTCCTAATATTTCGCTAGCTATGTAGTTTCTATCAACAAGATAGTTCATAGCTTCTCTTATTCTTGGAACTGCAAATGGATTAAGTTTACCAGTAGTATTGAATACTGGACCTACGGGGTTAAATGTTAGCTCATAGTATAGAGCATATGAGAACCATACTTCTAAGCCATAGTCTAGCATTCTTTGATATTTCTCTGGTTCTGTTATTTCATCGAAATATATTTGTATTTCATTGTTTTTCAACATTTCTAGTACTTTGTCATGATCGCTTTCCTCAATAAAAACTACTTCATCAACCCAAGGACCTCTAGGTACTTCCTGAGCTACTACGGTATGCGATAGAGTAGCTAAGCAACTTATCGCTAACATAGCTAGTAGAATGGGAATCAGCAATTTAAATGATGTTTTCTTCATGTTCTCACACTCTAAGGTAAAGTATATTCATGACATATAAATATTTTATGTATATTAAATCACCTAATAAACATAATTTTACATTGCATAACCATACTTATTGTGGTTTTTCCGACAACCATTTAAATATCCCTAAGGAACTATTTTTATGGTTAAGAGGGGAAGAAAATGCAAGCGATAAGAGTTACTAATCTTGGGAAATTTTATGGAACGTTTGAAGCGTTAAAAGGAATATCCTTTACTGTCGAGGAGGGAGAAATTTTCGGGTTAATAGGGCCTAATGGTAGTGGTAAAACTACGACTCTTAGAATCTTAGCTACAATACTTAAACCTAGCTATGGAGATGTAA
>Ga0190313_1001479_pt1 | contig 12665 bp, 14 predicted proteins | sample 4870071011_MG_FD_169989 | JGI IMG/M metagenome (GOLD analysis project Ga0190313, IMG submission 169989) | Hydrothermal vent sediment bacterial communities from Southern Trench, Guaymas Basin, Mexico - 4870-07-10-11_MG | ecosystem: Environmental > Aquatic > Marine > Hydrothermal vents > Sediment ...
GGGAGGGGGGTATGGGGGGAGGGGACGCAGTTAAGCCTACCTAGAAATATCTTGGACACGATTTCAGACGGATGCCTTGCAGTGTATAGAAATAGCTATCGCTAAATTTGCAAATTTTGGGTTGTTGCTCTGAAACGGTTGTGGTTAACATTGATCCAGAATCGCCGTTAGAGCAAATGTCCAAGAACTCATACCATTGCGCCTGATTTGATTGCCCGATGTCCAAACATGTCGGAGGGTAATTTTGATACGAGTGAAAATTTTTTGACGAAATCAAGTTGCAAATAGGAATTAGTTTCAAGTAGATTTCTTGGACATTTTTTGGACATTTTTGTTGGTGAACTGCAAAGGCGGGAAGAAAAGAATACCCGCACCGACATGTTGGACATGTAGCCAGTGCGGGTATGTTGGACAGGTTTAGCTTCGTCTGCGTCGCCTTGTTAGACGCAGATTTTCTTCTGGTATCTTTCCATGTTTTGCTTCATGCTGCTCTACTAGTCTTTCAAGAATAGTCCTGAGATACACCGCTAATGTTGGACACCTATATCGCTTTTTGGCTATATAGACCAGTTTGGCTTTGACATCGGGTCTCACTTTGATCGCTAGGACTTCTGTGTTTATGGTATCTCTTTTTTTCCCAGGCATGCTGTACCTCCTTTTTAGAGCCTAACCAAGATTTTTGTCCTATCAGCTTCTGAACTTGCAAAATTGTCTGATATATTGGACATCTTTTTTGCAAATTTGTCCGCTATATTGGACATCTTTTCTATCATTATCATTTCTTCGAGTAGATTCATTGGAGGTTTCTTGTAATCCTTTAGAATTTTGTAAGAAATGGAGTCAGGGGGTAATATGCTGAGTACATCTTCATAGTCTTTTATTTTGCCTATCCCCCAGAATTTGTAGTTGCTGAGATTTCTTGCGTCTATATCTAATGGGATTATTTCTATGTAGTAAGCTTTAGGGTCATCTGGGGAACTTAGTTCGATGTATATCGGAATGTAGAATACGGACTTCCCATTAATTGTTTCTGAATAGAATATTTTTAGCAGTTTTGATGACGAGGAATACACTGGAATTTTCTGCAAGCTTCTGTATTCCGACGTTATGAATTTGATAATCGGTGGGAACACTAGTGGCGATTCTTCCTTTATAATGTTTATTTGTTTAGCTTTGGTGTGAATTAGTTCTTGATAGCCTTCTATTACAAAGAGAAAGAATTTTATGGCGGACGTATTTCCCCCAGTGTCTGAGGGTAGTTTTTTCGTCCCGCCTTTGAAGCCAAAATAATACATTTGTGCCTCCTTTTAGTTTTTGAAAATTATATCATTTTCTCCGAATTTTTTCAAAAAAAATCGGTGCAAACGTTTGCACCGATTTCAATAGCTTCCATATGAAACTTTTCCGTGAGAAAAAACAGCTTATTTGTTCACAATGGCTTTTTAGAAAAACCTCTAAGCTTTTTCTTCAGCATTTCTTATTGATCTCACGATTTATGCGGGCTCTTCTAGGCAAAAACCATCTATTATACCAGTAATTTAAATTTTCTTTTAGTGGTAGTAATTTATCGCATACATATACACCTCGCTTAGTTTTCGGGATCTCGAACGATAGTTTATAACCATCGTTTTGTAGGTGATCGTACATTCTTATTATATGTTCTGCTAGAGCTGATTTTTTTATTTTTCTATGAGGATATGCTATACGATATGCTCTTTTGATTTCTTCAATCTGTTTTTTCGTAAGTATAGAGTGGTAGCCTTCAGATAAACCCAGATAGTCAAGGTTTCTAACTCTGTTATAAAGAGAAGACTTGCCAAATATGGAAGTAGTATAGACGACTTCTATGTTGGTATTGTATTTTTCATCGAACAGTTTCACTATTTCTTTCGATATTGATACAAAAACGGCTAGTTTGCCACCTAAATACTTTGTTATATTACCAAAACTGATGCAAACAGATAAATCGACTACTTTCTCATTCAGTAATTTAAAATTGAAATCATTGAATTTGTGATGTAACCATTTATTTAGAGGTCTATTCATCACAGGAGAACCGTATTGTATATAAGCTAGAGGAACATCACTGTAATAAACCAGCAAATCTAATCTTCTGCCTACTCTTCCTTTATAATACATAGATGAGATGTTATTTATGAATTGTTTTTTAGGAAAAGGTAAATCGTAGTTTCTGACGGAGATACAGTCTACATCAAAAGTTTCTATTATTTCTTTTTGTCGATCGCTTATGGCTTCAACCCAGGCCACGATATCTGGATTTACCGTTTTAAATTGCCTGTAATAATTTCGCAATTTTTGCTTGTAATCGTCCATGTGTTTGTTGTGCTCCCTCCGTGCATTAGAATTTTACACATTTATTTGGTCAGCTTTGTTCTATGGACGATGAAGTTGAATTTGCGCTGGCGACTATATTAACTTTCGTCAAGTTTTTGGTTTGTCAAATTTTCAGTCCATTGATTTGCGGGTTCTAAAGAAGTGCGCAATCCTCCTAAAGCATTAGGGGGTAGAGATTCCAGACCTTCCCTGGATATTTTAGAACCAAGAGCCATGCCTATACCTTGGAATAGATTGACAAGCAAAGGCACAGGTAAATCCGCCCAGTCTTCATCGTAGGGTTCTAAATTCAAACCAAAGTTTTTATTGGCATATTCGATTAGTTCGTTCATGGAGAAAGGACCTGCTTTTATAAGCTGCGGGAGTATTCTTATCACGTCTTCTGCGCTTTTTATTACAGGATTTCTAGTTACGAATTCCAGCGACGTGATTCCCAAATCTTTTACGATTGTGTTGTTTATCACTTCGTCGAATTTCCTTCTTTCGGGGATAAAAACCTGTTCTTCCGCAGTTTCTCGACTAATTTTCGCAGTGGCATAGTTTAGATTTTCGGTAGCACCTAGAAATAGTTCTGGTAGCCTGAATCCGATTTTTCTGATGTATTGTTCGGCGTGGGTCATATATTTTTCGAATAGCACATCTTCTTTTCTGTAACTGGTTAGATCTTCTATCTTGATTTTCGGTACGGCTTCCTTTCCCTCTAATGTAGTTGTGGTGGAAATAGCTTCCAATAGTAATACTTTGTTGAAATTCTTAGCGCCTTTGGCACTTTGAAAGAGGTTGTATAAATCTTCCAAAGATTCCTCTGTTAGTTCCCCGCCTTCTACGGACACTATACACGGGGGAATTCCTTGAGAATCAAATAGATCATAGTTTATAAATTCAGCTAGGTTAATACCCAAAGCAGTTTTTATAATCTTTGCCCATCGTGGCACTCCATAAGTACCAGTGCCGATTTTGAAATGAATCAATTCTGATGCGGGGATGAAATCTTTTGGAAGCTTTTTCTTATCCACAGTCTCACCCGTTAGAGCATTTACCAGTCTTGGATCTCCATATTCTTTGAAATACCGAAGTTCTCCATTGGAATTAAGCATCACGAAGCGCTTAAATTGTTTTAAAGTTCTTACTTTTACCAAGCGCCCTCGTCTTATAATGGATGCTTCTATTTCCACTGGTTCTTTATCTACATCTGCTATTCGGACTCGTTTAGCATCTGCCCAAAATAACATTGAGGGTTTTCCTGAAGTATCCCTTATCACTTCGATAAATCCATTTCCACAAGTTTCTCTGTCAAATAGAACTCGTTCTTGAATAGTTGAAAAACTTTCAAAAGGATTCGGGTGTTTGAAGATTTCTTCCAGCATGGTTTTTTGGCTTTGTTCTTCTTCTGTAAGATCGTATGAAGTCTTTTTTACTGGGGCTATCATATAGCCAAATCCGCATATATTGGAAACGTAGGCGTCTATGCAAGCTCCTACGACTCCACTTTCTTCTACCAGTTCGTAGAGTTTTGCTATGTCGTAGGGGGGTTTTTTTATTCTTGTGTTCTTTTCGTATATACGATCAAACGGGTCTGAATATTCCACTTGCCTAGAGTAACTGGATAAACGTTCTTCTGCTGCTTTGTTTACTACTACTAGAAGTTTACGTCTATTCTTACGCATGAAAATCCTCCATGTGATATAAGTCTTTTCCTATGGAAGCATCTGCTTCTAGGGGTATGTCAAAGTCAAATCCAAAATCCCGCTTCATCGGGACATGAATGTTTTGCATTAGATCTAACATCTTTTCAGTAAATTCTACTGCATAATTTTCATCTACTTCAAATATTAGCTCATCATGAATAAATAATACCAATTTGGCTCGGTTGTTGTCTATAATTCCAGTTCTATGTCCTTCCAAAGCGGCAAATAATGTCATATCATTGCTAGAACCTTGAATCGGGGTATTTACAGCTATTCTTTCGGCACGTTGTCTTAGATAGCTATCTTTGCTGTTTATTTCTGGAACAAATCGTTTAAGTCCAAAAGCCGTTTTGCAATAACCGTATCTTTTTGCAAATTCTATTTTGCGGTGTTGCCATTCTTTTACTTTTGGATAGAGTTTAAAGTACATATCTATGTATTTTTCTGCGTCTGATGTAGTCATATCAAGAACGCCATAATTATTTATAGCATAATCTTTCAAACCTTCAGGACTCATCATATATACTATACCAAAATTTACAGGTTTTGCCCGATTTCGTAATTTTTTTAGTTCTGCTGGGTCTAAATCGTCTGGGGAAGATTTTCCTATGAATCCCAAAGCAGTTCTAAGATGAATATCCTGCCCGCTTTTGTAAACATTTATCATTTCTTCGTCTCTGCTTTCAAAGGCTATCCATCGAAGCTCCGCTTGAGAATAGTCTATGGATACTAGCACCTTACCTTCGGGCGCAACAAACATTGGTCGCATTATTTTGCGCATGTTTTCATCATGTTTTGGAATAGTTTGTAGGTTTGGGTTGGAGCACGTAGTTCTACCCGTAGCAGCTGCTTTGGCTATGGACGGGTGGATTCTTCCGTCGGCTCTTATAAATTTATAGAATCCGTCCAAAAAACTACTTTTCAGCTTTGCTAAACGTCTAAAAGTTAAGATGCCATTTATTATTTTGTAGGCATCCGATTGAGGGTCTAGCTGTCGTAAATAAGCTTTCAAGACATTCTTTTTGGCGGAAGGTCTCCCACCTTTAGTTGTTTCCAGCGGGGTTAAGCCTAATCCTTTTTCGTCATACAGTATGTCCAAAATTAATAAGTCTCTACTCAGTTTTAGATTTTCATGTTTGTCTTTTATTTCGTCGGGTATCAAGGCTAATACATTTTTTTCTACTTCTATTAGTTGCTTGCTGATTTCTTTTTGAGCAGTTACAATACGATTTACATCTATTTTGATTCCGTGTTTTTCTATATTGAACAGAACAACAGAAGTAATAGGATGTGCAAGTTTACTGTAATAAAATAGCAAATCCTTATCTTGAGCAAGCCATTTTCTTAATTTCATACCACATGCACGAGTAACGGCAGCATCTCTGCAAGCATATTCTACCAGCAGTTGGGGGTTTTCCTTACTTAGAGATAACATATCAGATTTGTGTTCTAAAACTAAATCTTTATGACCTATTTGTTCGGGAAATAAAACAGATTGTATGGTTTCTAAAGATTCTTTTTTGAAAGCGTCTGGGTTTAGAACTTGCATAGCTAATTGAACATCAATAACATAGCTGTTGATGTCAGTTAATCCTAGCTGGTGGAATCTTAGCAGATCGTAGTTGCCGTTCATCATTATTTTCTTTATATCTTTCCGGCGAAGCAATTCTGCCAATTCCTGGATTTTCTTTTGGTAGTTAAAACATTTTTTAACATATATGGTTCTTTTAGTCTTTTTATCGTCGTAAGGCCAATCTATTGTGAAGTCGTAACTATCTGTTTTGGGATCGACTTCTTTTAATAACCAAATATGATATGCTTTATTGTCTTCTGTGGCTATGGAATAGGAAATTACCACAGAATTTTTATCAACGAAATCCAATCCTTGAGTTTCAGTATCTATGCCCAAATACAGTGGCGGGTCATAGGTTTTGTTTAGGATAAAATCTATACTATCTACCGCTTCGTATTCTATATCTTGGTCAGCTTTTAATGTATCCGAAAGCGGGTTTTTTACCAAAGTAGCTGCTTTTTGAATGTCCGCTCTAAGATAGTAGATATGATTTTTAGACCGTAAACAAAAAGCGGGGTGAAAAGTTGGGACTATATAGCAGTCAAATTCATCACTGTAAAACACTTTACCTCGAATAGATGATATTTTTTTGATTTTTGTTATGTTTTTCAACAACTGCTGGGATGCGATTTCCCCTACGGCTAATATTACGTTTGGCTTTGCTACTTTTAGTACGTGTGCTAATTTAGGACGACAGCATTCCAAGACTTTGTTGATTTCCTTTGTGGACAACTCGTCTTTGGTAAGAAGACATCGGCAAGCATTTGCGTATAAGACTTTGGTTGTGTCTATTCCAGCCTGTGTTAGTAGGTCTTCTAATAGTTCTCCAGATGCCCCGACGAAAGCTTTGTTTGATGCCATTTCTTCTACGCCGGGGGATTCCCCCACTATCGCCAGTTCAATTTCATTAACATCGCCTGTTCCACATCTGTATTTTACTTGGCGGTATTCTATACCGCATCTGTAAGGTTTTCCCCATAAAGCCCTTAAAGGACATTCTTCACATGCAGGGCGGCTCATATTCCCTCCTTTGTGCAAACGTTTGCACTAACGTTTCTTCAGAAAGAACCCTGCCACCGTAGCGATGGAGGCGAGGGTTTCAAGGTTCTTTCTGATTTGCTTTTGCCTCAGCCGAGCGTAATTATACATTATCCGTTCCACATAATCAATGGTCTCATCAGAGTGTCGCCCTGTGATGAATTTCAAGTAGTGTTTAATGCAGTCCCAAAGAAGGTGGTTGCATTTTTTATCTTTTTTCGCTAATTTTTGTGCTTTCAAAATGTTACCCAGCCCTGCATTGTAACTAGCGAAAACAAGTTTCAAACGTTCTATCCAAGGGCGTTTAGCAATCCAGTTATCCCACAACTTGCGATCATAGTATATTCCCATCATAATGTTGATTCGTGGATTGGTGAGTAACAACTTAGTTCCCAGTTCCTTAGACAATTCTTTGCCAGTGCTTGGCATTATTTGCATAAGCCCGACCGCTCCTGCGGGGGAGACTGCGTTGGGGTTTAACGATGATTCTGCCATTGCTTGCGCTTTAAACCATTGCCAGTCGATTGCTCTCGAAAAAAACATTATGGAGTATTTTCTAAACCAAAAATCGAATTGGGCGTGTTTGTAAGCGGGGTAGGCGTTTGCTGTAACGTTAAGACCAAAAACAAAAAATAAAAATATGAATAATCTGAGAACATGAACCATCTTATACCTCTTTGAAAAATCAAAAATCTTTTGCGGGGTTTGCCAACAGATGTTCTATCACGGTTTTCGTCAATTCTTTCAAATCGTGGAGGGATTTTTCTAATCTTTCTATGTCGTTTCTAGTTGTTTCTTTCAATTCATCTAAAGATTTTTCTAATCTTTTAATGTCATCTTTTGTGGCGCTGGTTTCTTCTAATCTAAAAAGCCTTCCATTTCTAAATCTATCGGCGTCTTCACTCGCCTTTACCATGGTTTCGAGGGATTCCCGACACATGGTTTGATGCATCTTTAGTGCTTCATGAAGTTCATCTTTATCCACGAGGCGTTTGGTCGAGAAGACGTATGTAAGAGAAGCTGTTACGCTGGATATTACTACTCCTAGTAATGTTACCTCAATTACGGTCATCTGCGCCTCCGTCGTGCTTTGGCGGGGTTTGTTCTAGCCTAAGAACCTGGAAATTAAAATTGAAATTCCTATTATGTACCCAGCTACTACTGTACCAACAGCAACATTATGCCTTTTCAGTTCGGCTATTGTATCTATTTCTTTGATTAGATGCTTATCGACCAGTCTAAACACTATCCCAGCCATTACTAAACCCAGCAGGGCGTACAGTGTGTTTATTACAAAATTTACCAAAGTTAGTGTGGAAATGTTTGAATACATTGTTCTACCTCCAACCTTAGTTGCGACTTTCTTTCTCGACCATTTCAGCTATATCTAATATTCCTGACAAAATTCTTATCCATGCTTTTCTTTCTTCGCTGGATAAAATTTTATCTTCGTCTAGCGTTACTTTAGTGGAAACAAGCAAAAACATTGTATTTATTAGATCTGAAATCGCCGCTTTTACATAAATAGGTTTGTCTTTGGTAATGTCAAAAAACGCATCTTGTATAGCTTCGTGAACCATATCTTCGGTATCGTATTCTTCTTTTTCAAGTGCCTTTATGATCGGGTTTAAAACTGTTTTAAAATCATCTGCATACTCAGGATTACCGTGTAAAAACAATGCGGTCGAAGACCTGAGTACAGTTCTAACTATTTCTGCGTTTTTTAGAATGCTGCTTCTAGTTTTTTTGAAAGTTGTTCCCATTTTCCTCCTCCAAAGCACTATTTATTCTCAAAAGCTGGGTTTCTATTTGATCGATTAAAAGAAAACAATTCGGGTTGGCTTCTTTTTTAAGTCTTTTTAGCAAAAATTTGCAACACAGCAAGGCATTTCTAATCTCGTGTTGCTGATGCGGGGTCATTGCGCCACTTCTGGTAAGCATGTTTACCAAACAACCTTACAGCCCAAAACATAACAAATCTTTTCCATTTGGCAACACCTAATTCTTCCATAGCATGAAGAAATATTAAATCGCTTATTTTTCTGGTGAATAATCCGTGGCGGTAACAATAATCATGAACAACCGCCGCTTTTGAATACCTGCCTACAGGTGGAAGAATTGGCCAAAAAATTCGGGGAATTGACGCAAAATCTGTCTTTGCGCCTTTTGGAACTGTTATTTTAATATCGAGCTTATTGTCTTGATAGGTAAGATCTTCGTATATTTCCCATTCAAGAACTGCTTTTTTGTATGTAGAAAACCAAAGAAATCCTGTTCTAATAACTTTTACAGGCAATTGTTTTACAACTAACTCACCTATAAAAGGCATGGGCAACTCCTTTAAATATTCTTTTTTACTTCCATAGTAGTAATTTTTCCTCTTCCGCTCCAATTAGTTGTTTTTACCCAAGACTGTATATAATAAGTCCCGTCTATATCTAGATCGCCCTCTTCTGTAATATGGTAGATTTCAGTAGTTCCACTCTTAGGTGTGGCATCCCATATAGCTTTACCCTTTCCTTGTGTCTGTTCCACCCTACGGACAACCATAGAACGTAGGTGGCAAGCCTCTCGGCTCTTTTACACCATCGGTTCATTTTCCCGATGGGAGCTTATCCATTTATCAAAGACCACCTTGGGCTTGAACCCAGATCAGGTTCATTAAGTCTAAACTAGACCTAACCTGGGTTCAAACTTCGAATTCGTAATAAGGCATCACGGGAGCTTTACTTTTTATTTCGTTACCTATGACAAAAACTCTATCTCCTATATTATAACCGCTTCCTTTCGCCCGCATAGAGCTTCCCGTATGGGTTGTGATTGTATATATTGTACCGCTTGGATCTACTGCTGTGATTTGTCCATATATTTTAGCTGCCGTGGGTTCTATTAGTGATCTGAAGTGTTTCCAAATATTACTCATAATAGCGCTCCGTATCCACCACCTGTATTACAGAAAGTTTTCCTGTGTTATCAACAGTTGCTGATATTTGTACGCCTGTAACAATACTTTTTATGCGAGTTCCTTCTTCTACGATTTGTATAAAATCCCCAGGCAGGCAAACTCCGGGGGAGCTTTCCATAAGTGGAATAGCCAGAGATATTTTTTCCCACGTTCCTGCTGAGCTTAATTCGACTCGCCCCCGCTCTTGGGCTGCGGTGGAGTCGGTAATTAGGGAATCCTGAATCAAATTTTCTGGATAAACATCTCCCGCCGTTCCGCTTCTGTAAATCTTTGCCAGGACTCCATTTTCATCGCTACCCGCCACATATACAGCATTATATGGGTATCTTCGTTCATATTCATTTGAAAGTTCGTGTATTATGCTATCTGGTATTTCATAGTCTGGGGTTTCGTTATTCCACAGCCAGGGGGAATGTCGATAGCGTTTTCGGACATGTAGTTCTTTGTTTATCATATCGGTGTTAACAAATGCTCCAACGGCGTTTGCGATGGTTGTAATCGCTTTCATTGGGGTAACATTTGTTAGTGAAAATGATTTTGCTTTTATTAACCAATCTACTGTATCCCATACACCAATTGCCCAGCCTGTATTTTCCAGTATTTCTTTTGCAAGTTGTCTGGCTAGAATGTCTTGTTCATTCAAATGGTTGCGTCTTGGGGCTACTGGATCAGCCAGAATCATGCTTGGACTTCTGCCTGTGATTCTATATACAGTTGTCCCAAACGTTCTTTGTCTTCTCCACTTTTCTATGAGAAATCTCCATTTGTGTGAATTTATTTCTGCTTCTACTTCAACGTAGTCATCTCCTGATGGGATTATAGCATTTAATGAATCTTTATCAAGTAGAGAAGCATCAATAGCCCAGCACCAACTGTCCCAATCGGTGCGTATTGAAATGCTATCTGTATTGAGTATTTTCCCGTCTGAAACTCGTCTCAGCATAACATTTGCTCCGATAATATACGACCTGAGGCTGGGAATCCCTGGAATGTCTCTAATAACGTAAATGTATTTGTGTCTGTGCCCTGATGGTGGCCACCAATCGCAAACAACCGGATAATTATGCGGATCAAATTGAATAAAAACCCGACCGATATGAATGCAATGTGATATGCAAAACCTTGTTGCCAGATTTGCGGGGAGTGTAGTTTCTCGAATACCGATTTCGGGGGAAATTTCGAACGAATAAGAACCAGCATACTTCGTTCCCACCAATATAGCAGGTTCATATAGAACATTGCACGGTCGTTCTTTAGGTCTGAGTATGTTTTTTCGCAGTAACACACTCTTAGCTCCATTTTACAATTAGTTGTATCTGCACTGCGTGTAGTTCTGGTTCTGGGGGAATGTCCTGGTAATATTCACGCTCCTTTCCGAAGGTCAATTCCACAGGTTTTTCTGGGTCTGGGTAGATATATCTATGTTCGCACTGCGGGAAGTATATTTCCCCGCCCCATTTTACTTCTAAATATTCGTCCTTTTCGTCTGGACGAATGTATTGATCTGTTGAATCTCTATGGTAAAAGTCTAGTAGCTCAAATAGATATTCAGTGTAAATATCTTTTTCTGGAGGATATGTATATCGAGCGAGATCATATATATCATCAGGAGTAAGAGCTTCAAAGAAACTGAAATTATATACATCGTGCGGGGTGGGATTTATATACCCCAGCAATGTATATAACTCTAATTCATTCAACAGTTTCGAAAGCATCTGCCTGCTTAAATCTTTATTTGGAATTTCATCAAAAGGCGCTCGAATCCGTATGGAAGGTTTGGTAAGAGATAATGGTTTAATTTCATAAGAATATATTTTTTCACATCTGATTGCATCTATCCATACGTTTTTATCAGGTTTAATCTGATGTATTGCTTGGGAAAAAGCGGACATAATGCCAGAACTCTTTTTGGCGGGGAGTCGCTCTGTGTCTGTATCTACAACAAACTGCTTCAGCTCATCATAAATTTGTAGTGCAACCGTTTCAACGAATGCTCTATCTGTGCAAACGTTTGCACGTTCTAGCCAGGTCAAGTTTTCTATGTTTCCGTTCGTTACTGTTACCGCAATTCGTTCGATAGTGGCGCTTTCTATTCCAAATCTTACGCCTGAACTTTTGGGGGTTACTGGTAATATTGATATTAACAATGCAATAGATAAATCAGAGCGGGAGCTTAAATCCCCGCCAATAACATAAGCTTTTATGGAGACAGCAATACCTTGCGCATCTGTTAAACTGCCTGCTGATGTGCAGTTTAATGTATAGGTTGCCGAAATGTATCCAGCAGGGTATAGTCTATCGCAATATGGATATCTAGGTCGTAGAATGTTTGTTGTTAGAGAGGCTACCGGAATATACCCAGCGGGGTATAGTCTATCGCAATATGGATATCGAGGTCGTAGAATGTTCATCTCTTTCTTTCAAAGCGGGGTAGTTGGTTATTCAGTTTCCAAAAATTCTGCTCCTGCGATGTCTGTGTCTTCTCCATAAGTTCCCTCCAATGCGAATACCACTAGCTTCTTACCAGATTGCACCTCCGCTTGCCACGTACCATCTTCTGCATTTGATGCTGTAACATTTTCGACTTCTTTTGTGTCTTTATTTAGTACTATCACATCAACAGATGTACCTGTTATGATGTTGCCGTTTTTGTCGCACACTTGACCGGTGAGTGTGCCGGGAGGCCAATAGCCTTCGGTTTCAGCAGAAATAGTAATAGTTGGTTCGTTTTGGACTAATTTCGTCACGTAAATATAATCTACATAAAGATCTCTAGAACTGGAGGCGCTCCACGAACCGACACCACACGACATCAATCCATCAATAACTACGGAATTGAAATTACCTAATAATTGGCGGGATTGGTAACCATACGTAGAACCGTCAGGATATCTGTATATTTTATAAGATTTGTTGGTATGTAGTATACTATCTCTGTTGTTGTAATCGGTAGCGGCGAATTCACCATCTAAATATGATACTAATCTCAGCGTATCATATATTCCAGAATAGTAGTCACTATTATCTAACTCATACGTAGTATAGT
>Ga0190313_1001480_pt1 | contig 12665 bp, 14 predicted proteins | sample 4870071011_MG_FD_169989 | JGI IMG/M metagenome (GOLD analysis project Ga0190313, IMG submission 169989) | Hydrothermal vent sediment bacterial communities from Southern Trench, Guaymas Basin, Mexico - 4870-07-10-11_MG | ecosystem: Environmental > Aquatic > Marine > Hydrothermal vents > Sediment ...
CACTTGCATGGACCACACCAAAGCAGGTTGTTGTAAAGGAAATAGTTAGAACTGAGAAGAGAGAAGGTCTATTAATGCATGAAGCCCATTTAATTAACAATACGATCTATGGAGATTATCTCGTTAGTGATTATTATCCATCGTCACTTATGAAAGAAATAAACTTAACTTACCACTACGATTCCACGAATCCCGAAGGCAAGTACAAGATCGTTGGTGTCGTTGAGTACAAGACTAAAGTTAAAAACGATGAAATCGTCCTTTGGAGAGACGAATTCTTAAAGAGAATTGGAAGATTTAACGACGGAACGTTTGAAGAATTGTATACTTTGAATATATCTAATCTGAATGAAAAAATCTCGGCAATTTCAAGCGAACTTGGCGTTAAAAGACTTGAGACTGTAGTAGTTTTCAATATCTTCGTTAAGAATGGAAAACTGTTTAATCATACGGTTAAAATGGTTGAAGATCCTACTGGATTAATATACTTTGAAAACGTTAAGAACGTTGATAAGGAGCCGATATACAGTGATAAAGTTGTGAAAAATTCGGTTAATATAATGGGTTATCAAATGGATGTCGGCTTCGCAAGGTTGGTATTTTTAGTGCCTCTATTGATACTACTACCCTTTACGGCATACTCCACGGCTTTACAAATCAAGAATAGGAAACCTAAATTGAAAGGTGTCGATAGATATGTAGTTAACTGCGATAAACTCAGGATGAATGCAGATAATATCGTAATCCTCGAAAGTAACGATGATCTTAAGAAAGTTTTAGAGATGATAGATAAGCCCATAATCAAGAGGAGAAATTATAAATTTAATGAATATATGATTTTAGATGAGAATGTAGCTTACATGTATCGTGACAAAGTAGAGTCATAATGATTTAACAATTTCTAAGTTTTTAATTTTTAGTTTTATATAATTTTACGTCACATTCACTTAAAAAATCTATTCCAGTTGCCAATTTAGCAAAAGTCGTGGGGAGTGGCGGTAGTAAGCCCCCTTCTGTTTTTAGGCGGCATTGGTCTAAGCGGGCTTAACCCTTGCACCGGCGGGGACGGCACGTTTCATCCCGCTTGGGTGACCTCAGCCTTTCGGCCTCCTTGCATTTCCCCAAGCGGGTGTCGTTTCTGTGCCGTTGCCGTGCCTCTCGGCACACCCCCTTACGGGGGTCCGCCTTTTAGCGGTGGGGGGACTTTCCTCCTCTCGGACAGCCGCCCACCGCCACTCCCCAATATATCTTATGTAAAAACTCGTATATTTACTTTGCCCTCGATCCTACAATTCTTAGACTAAATATAAAACCGAAGAATAGATTGGTGTAGTATGTTATAAACCTCCAAATTGCTACCAATGCACCCAAAACGTTTTGTGGGACGAAGTTTGAGTAAAGATAGGCCATACTACCTTCAGCAATTCCACTACTTCCAGGTGTTAAAGGTATTAAGGAAACTACAACGATTATTAGCTGTGATGTTATCGAAAGGAGATAGAAAGGATCACATCTCATAGCGAGGAGTATAAATGATGGAATTAAAAAGCCCAACAGCCACATGATCACTGTTATTAAAGTAATTGCAATTGTAAACTTTCTTTTAGCCTTTATGATATCTACAATAGCTTCTCTAAAGCTTTCTGCCTCTCTAACCATCTTTTCAGTTATAATGTCCACTCTTTTCCCTAAAAATTTCCCTAAAACCCTTCTGTTAAACTTAACGATAAACATCTTGAGCCTTTCGGGACTTTTAAAGAGTAGATAGAGCATTGCTAGGAAAGCCAATAGGAATACAGAAAATATACCGGCTATCCTAAATCCAAATCCGACTGCAAAGTCTGTCAATATTAAAAATATTGGTAAAGCTATAGCAAAGAAGACTGCATCTAAAAGTCTCTCAATAAGGACTACCGCTGAGGAGACTCCATAACTTCTGCAAATCTCCCCTATGAGTTTGACTCTTATAGGTTCACCTCCAGCAGATGATGGTGTTATGGCTGCAAAGAACATGCTCGAAAGTGTAACCTTGAATGAATAGGAGTAACTGATGTCTTTACCAAGAGCTTTTGTAATTAACTTTAGTCTTAAAGACCAAAGAAGCCAAAATGAGAATTGCAGGAAAAAGGCTACGGTGATGTAGCGAAGATCAAGCTTTTTTATATCTAAAAGAGTAATCTGAACGTTTGTAATTTTAAATATAGTTATTATAGTTAGTAAACTTATTGTAATAGCCAAGATTGCCTTAAGCAAATTTCTCATTCGACCACCTCATATAATATATTAATGCTTTTATTGAATAAAGTGAATAAATTATTATACCTATCAGAGGAGCCAATATGTAAAACCAATTGAACTTTTTAATAAACCTTTTCGATTTAACTCCCAAATACATTGCTATCAAAGTCAGCATGAGAGAGTATACGACAAGAGGTAGTGGATCAATTAAGGCTAAGAGAGAAAAAATCAATAGTACAACTACTACCGCTGACCACGCAACAACATCGTAAGGTTTAAAGCCTATAAGCCTCAATGCCTGAGCAACACCCTTAGCCCTTGCATCTTGCCACAGTAAGATTTCTTTAAGAGTCCTTGGAAGCGAAATATGTACAATGGCATTTGTTACATCGTGTTTTAGATTTACACCATTCTTTAGCAGAAGTAGGCTAAAACCATAGTCTTCAGCTCTAATACTCGGTGGATACATCACTTTACGGTATATCCAAGTCTTTTCAGCTTTGTTGTTTCCTGGTATATGTCTCTTGTAAAGCTTTGGCACAACGAGGTGTATTGCATGATACCATGCAAATGCATGGTCAAAAAAGCTTCCTTCAACCACAGGAACTCCTCCAACAACATCGCAATCTTTCAACTTTTCCAGAACTTTTGCAACGTAATCCCTCTCATAAACATTTTCAGAGTCTCCCCATATCACAACATCGTAACCCCTCTTTATTGCGTAAAGACAGCCTTCTATCCTTGCAAATCCCGTCCCACCCAATCTCTCTTGAACTTTAAACTTCACACCAAACTTTGAGAACTCCTCTGCCACACCTCTTGAATTGTCAGTTGAAGCACCATCTAAGACAAGAACATCAAAATCTCTTCCGATCTTAGCAGTTTGATTAACAAGGGAGCTGAGACATTTCTTAAGGTTTTCAGCGTTGTTCTTGTTCAGGATTACTACAAGGGCTTTCATATAACCAACCTCTCGACTAGATCCTTGGCACATTTCCAAACTGCATCTATGTTTAGATATTCCCAACTTCCAAATCTACCAAACGGGATTACACCTCTCTCTATGAGAAAAGATCTCAACCTATCAACAGCCATCTTGTAATCGTGGTTGTAGACTATGTACGCGTAATCCCAATGCCAAATTCCATAAACCTCAACATCGAAGTTGAAGCCCATCCTAGCTAATCCATCCAAAGCCTCATCGAGCACATCTTTAGGCTTCTCGTCAGGCCTTCTCGAAATCTCGAGTATTACATTTGACCTGTTCTTGGGACACATATTTGGACTGTAATTGTGAAGGAAGGCCATTCTGTGAAACACTATATCCTTATTTGGAACGTAGACCCAATGAAAATCTGGAGTTTTACCTCTAACACCCAAACCGACTACGGTTAGGGAGTTATAGTCCAACCGCTCAACAAAACTCTTAACCACTTTCCAGTCTTTAAAGAGCTTCACGGTAACGTCTATTGGAGCTGTAGAGATTACAAGGTCGAATTCAAAGTGATTGCTTCCTTCAAGAATAACCTTTCCATCTTCCCTTCTAATCCTCCTGATCCTTTCATTCGTTCTTATTGGAAAGTCCAAGTTCTCAGCTAATTTCCTTATCAGCATCTCTATTCCCCCCTTAAGGGGATAGTAGAATCTTAGTTGATGTGTATAACCCTCTGTTGGAATTCCAACGCACGATTTTAGAACATCTTCAACGGGAGGATTTGGAACTCTGTTACCAACCCATTCAAGTGAAATATCTTTTAGATCTCTTTTCCATAACTTCTCGTTGTAGGGTTTGAGATACTTCTCAGTTATCGCTTTTCCAAACACGTAGTAAAACCATTCAAGCAAATTTGACGGTTTTTTTAACTCCCCTTTCTCCCTCTTTATGACGTTCTGAAAAAAGTCAAATAGTATCTCAAATCTTTCCTCCTTCGGTAACATGTAAATTCCATTTTCAAATGGATATTTGATAAATTTATCTTTATAATATATAAATGTTCTTCTCCTATGCTCAACCACAGCGCCTATAACATTAACAATTTCTCTTAAAACGTTTTGATCCTTGGAAAATATTATGTGAGAACCTCCAATGTCAAATGTATAACCATCCAAAGTTTCACTTCTGAGCAATCCACCAATTTTATCACTAGCTTCAAATATTTCTACTCTACAATTTTTGTTCTTGAGCATGAATGCTAATGAAAGTCCCGAAAGTCCAGCACCTATTATACCTATATCCATGGAAACTCTAAAATCTCCATCTTTTAAATTTTGATAAAACTCTTGATTATGTATTCTGCCCACTTCAACTTCTTAAGTTTGATACCCTCAGCCCTTCTAAAGTCAAAGCCCACGAGTTTTATCGATCTCGCACCGAATCTTTTGGCAATCAAAACAGCTCTATCTCCATCTGTAAATCCAAGGAAATTGTAGATTCTGTCAAATGGTTCAACTTGCGTGGTTCCAACAAAATTTCTTAAATTTGGAACCACCTCCCTTATCCTTTCAATGTTATCCCCGTGAGCGTGTAAAACAAGAATACTGCCTCTTCTCTCGAGTTCCATTAAGATATCCTTACCCTCTTCCATATCCGTAACATGTATGTCTGGAGTTAAGTAGTCAATCACCCTCAGAACACTCTTTCCAGCTGTTATTATTAAATCACAGTCCAAATCTACCAAGTCTTCATACTTCACGGCACCACCGATCACCGCAACACTTTTACCATCTATAACCTTTAAAACGTCTGCAGGCAAAAGCTTGTCCTTTCCGAGCTTGTACATTATCATTGCAGAAATTCTATCCCTTTCTGGATCTATCCCCAAATCCCTAACGATCTTGGGATATATATCTTCCAACCAAACCTTTAGCTCGCAAAACGCCATAATCCTCTTCTACTTTCAAAAGCTTCTCTCTCAAGCGTTATATATTGTTCAAGTTTCTTAAACTTGGTTAAATAAACCCTCGCGTATCCCTCCTTCAGGAGTAAAGCGTTAAAATCAGTTCCATTGACATAAACATATACCAGCATTCTACCGTATCTATCTCTATAACCAGCTAACTCATCAAATTCAAGCTTAACAACTTTACCCTTAAGCCACCTCTCCGTAAATTCTTTAGCTTTCCAACCCCACTCCTCCAACAACGTTAGGTTTGTTATGTTGTCATATTCGTAAGGTTTATTCTTTTCAGCCTTTAGCTCTGGCGTATCGACACCTATAAGCCTAACCTTCTCAATTCTACCATCTATCTCAACGATTATCGTATCTCCATCCACAACTTCGATGACTTTAGCATACGTGTAATCTTCCTTCTGGATACACAAGTCAATACATAAGCCTAAGACTACTATTATCAGTAGGATGCAGGCCCTCATGGATGCGTATAAACCGCTTTTAATACTCCGTTAAAGGACTCGAGTTTGCAAAACGCAAATCTCTCAAACTGAACGACTTTCCCCAAATCATTCAAAGCGTTCGTTTCTGCAAAACCTTCACGGCTAACTTCACCTATAACTTCACATCTTACAACATCATCTTTAGGTAGCCAGTGAATTATTTTCCCTCTCTTCATTTCACCGATTTCAAAGCTAACAAGCTCAAAGATCTTTTTGTCTCTATCAGCAAGTTTAACATTGCAGAAGTCTTTAAGTCTTATCACATCCCCTTCTTTAAGCCTGTTGAAGTCATCACCGCAGATAAGCACAGATTTACAGCCCTTAAGAACTCTAAAACCACCTCTTGTCGGATTCAGTGGTATCTTTACCTCTACTTCCTCCTCAAGCCCTTCAATGTGAATTTCAACTGGATTCCAGACAAAGAAGTATCTGTTTGCAATTGGGTCTATGAGCTTACGGTTTTCTGCATACAAATTCTTTACACTTACAGCTACATCGTTTTCTCCAACACCCAACGAGAGAATGAACTTCCTGATAGCTTCGGGCTTAAATCCTCTCCTTCTTAAAGCCCTTATCGTTGGCAACCTTGGGTCATCCCAACTTTCGTATTTTCCGGCCTCTATTTCCCTTTTAAGCTCACTCGTCGAAAGCTTTCCGAATTCGTGGATGCTGACTTTACCCCAGTGCTTGGTAATCGGATACTCCCAGCCGAAGTATTTATAGATGTACCTCTGTCTAAGCTCAGAATCCTTCAAATCCTTTCCTCTAATTATGTGGGTTATACCAAGTAGGTGATCCTCTATAGCTGATTCGAAGTCTAAGGTGGGCCAAACACAAAACTCATCACCTACAAGGGGGTGATCTTCGTAGATTATTCTAAAGGCAACCCAGTCCCTTATAGCCGGATCTTTGTGCTTCATGTCAGTCTTTATCCTTATAACAACTTCCCTCTCCTCAAACTCACCGTTTAACATCTTCTCCCATATCTCTAAGGCATCTTCAGCTTTGGTATTGCGGTGAGGGCATTCAATTCCATTATCTCTATACCTCTTAAACTCCTCTCTACTGCAAAAGCACGGATAGGCTTTTTCCATCTCAAGCAGTTTTTCGCAGTATTCGTAGTAGATCGGTATGCGCTTAGATGCGTAGATAACCTCCTTAGGCTTGGCATTTAGCCACTCACAATCTTCTAGATACCAGTCATAAGCCTCAAGCAGAGGTCGTTTGGTGCGGGGATCGGTGTCGTCAAAACGGAGTATGAACTTGCCGTCGTACATCTTACAGTACTCGTCGTTGACTATAATTCCACGAGCGGAGCCTAAAGTTGGCGGTCCATTTGGGTTAGGGGCAAAACGCATTACAACCTTACCCTTTTCAGCTCTTTCAAGTGGTGGCAGTTTTATCCCCTTGGTTTTCTCTTTCTTTACCTCAGCAGTAGAGTATTTGTTTATAAGCTCCTTTTTCTTTTCCTCACTTAGAGATTCAAACTCTGCAATACATTCCTTTACGACTTCGAGAACCTCTTTAGCCTTACTCCTCAACTCTGGCATTTCAGCCATTATCTTGCCCATTACAGCCTTTTCATTTGGTTTTCCATATTTTAGAGCGTTTAGAACTACGTATTTCATTACAACATCCTTCACAGCTTGAGAAAGAATTCAAAGTTATAAAACTATTACTCAGTCGTTTTTGAGTTTAATCCTCTTGATTCTAAGTTTATCAAAAACAGAATCTGAGCTGATTATAGTTCCACCGCAATGAACAGCATGGAATGCATCAAAAACTCCAACGTTGTAATCCCTGATGTAAATTGCCGCTTTTAGGAGCTTTTCGTCATCGATATTGCAGATTGCCATGACGCTCGTAGTAATTTTGACTGGATCGAGGTTGTAACGTTTGGCAAGAAGCATGAGCTCGATAAACGTAATCTCTGATGTTGTAATCTGACCTTTGTATTTGTTGAGGATGGCTTCAGCCTTATCGTTCAGCCAGTCTTTGGGCTTCAGCAAAGCGAGAAAGAAATCTGTATCAGCGTAGATCATTCAAGCTCCTCCATTGCCTGTTTTAGGATTTCCTTCTTAAGTTCTTCAATAGGTTTGTCTGGTAGAGACTTACCGATTTCTTCGAGTTCTTTTAAAGGGTCTTTAGGTTTTGGAATTACGATAATTCCGTCATCCATTTCGACAATATAAACCTCATTGCCGAGCTTTTCCCTTATTTTCTTGGGGATATATAGCCTACCCTTTGAGTCAATCTTAGCCAACATTTTTCCACCAGAAATGTATAAGTGGGAATAATATTTGAATATTACCACTACAGCTTTAATGAATATGTTTTTAAAAAGAAGTTAATTAAGTGATTAAGTGTTATGAATTTGGAAAGGAGTATTGAAAAAATTTGGAAAAAAGATTTAAAGCATGAACTCTTTGATAACTACAATTATCTTCTGTGGGATGAGAAGGGAATAGTCGCTTTAATGTTTTCATACTTAAAAAAGTGCTTAGATGATTACGGAAGAAGAAGTCTATTAGTGCCAGAATACAGACCTACAGTTCCCAGATACATTAAGTGTAGAATTCACAAACAGACTTTAGAGAAGTATAGAGGCAATGAAAGATGGAAAGTGGACTTGTGCATTGTTAAATTTAAGGATTATTTAAATAAGATCAAATTTAGCGAAGAGTGTTGTTTGTGGTGTGTAGAACACAAACCGATTATTGCAATGGAATTTAAATACAAATCTCTTTCTACCCTAAAAGAGAGAAAAGGGGAACTTGAGAAGGATATCAACAAGCTGGAGACAATGATAGAAAAACGAAATACAGAAATAGCCTATTTGTGTATAGTAACTGATATAACTGACAAAGAAAAGTATAATGAGCTTTTAAACTTGATAAAAAACATGATCAAACACAAAAGAGAAAAATTCAGAATTGCAGTAGGATCGTGGGAAAAGAAAAATCAAGAATTTTGGAATATTGAAACTTGCTAATATCTGTCTGTGTTGTCATATTCTGCTCTTCATCAGAAGTTACTTCAGCCAACAACAGCTTCAACCATTATTGGCGGTGATTTCTCAGAAATTGCAAAACCCTTTTCGTAGCCAATCCTTTCAAAGTGCTCTCTACCAACGGCTTTAATCTTTTTTAAAGCTTCCCTTATTGGCATCTTTATCACGTTTACAATCACAGGACAGACGATTTCTCTATTCTTAACATACCAGCAAACTTCTGGATAGATGTACAACACCTCTTTTTGAATTTCGGCTTTTATTAAGCCCTCAGCAATGAATCCCTCCTTAATCTCTTCAACCATCTCATCAAGTGTCCACTCACTCTTCTCAACGTATAAATTAGTTTGTAAGGCTTTTGGAATTGTGAAAAGTCCTCTTCCATTTCCCATAGGTACATCTCCAAACTTGTAGGCCGTCTCTCTAGTATGCAAGTAATAGACTATCTTCCCATTGTCAATCAGACATTTCTCTCTAGCTAAAACTCCTTCATCATCAAAGTGATATCCTCCAAACCCGTTTGGAGTGTCGTAAACTGTTATGCCTTCCCCATTCTCCAAACTGCTCAAGACATCTGCTTCAAGTCTGTGGACTACTTCATGAACAAATGCACATGCACATTCCTTAGTCAACACAACATCGAACTTGAATCCCCTCATGAAAGGATTCAGATATCTTGCACTTTCCAAAGCCTTCAATCTATTTTCAAGCTCCTCCACAATCATCTCAAATTTCTCTTCGATAACTTCAAGTCCACCCAATCCACCAACATGAATCGATGCCACAAACCTTCTAACAGCACTGACATTCAGATCTATCAAAGCTTTTTCCTCCCTAGCATCTGCACCATCATTAGTCTCTATTTCTCTAATTGACCTTTCATAGGTTAGTATAGCTTCAACGAAGCTAAATCTCTTCTTAATATCTTTCAAGATCTCGAAAGCATCACTCTTATCAAAGTAACCTATCTCAAACTTAAAATCACCTCTTGCCAACTCCGCTTCTGCAAGTTCTATACCCCCTTCCCCAGCCATAGACTTGGCCTCATCAATTAGATGATCTATCTCATCCCTGTTTGTCGATAGGACAATCCATCTCTTTCCAGCCACTCTCACCGATTTTATCCTTGTTGAATTCTCGTTGCATTCCAACGAGTTACCTCTGATCGCAATTTCAGCTACATCACTCTCAATCGTGCTCACCTGAACATGCATCGAAAGATATTGGAACCAATTTAAAAAGATACTTTTGCTCAATAAGCATCGTATAACTTCTCTTTTCTCAGATATTCTCCTCTATCAATAAGATTCTCAACAACAACTCTGTTCTCATCAACCTCATTATACCTTTCAGAATTGAACCTACTCTTTCCCAAACCCAATATATCTCCGCTCTTATTGCAAACGAAAACAATGTCATTCTCCCTAACATCCTCAGTAACGCTAACAACCGATCTGGCAAAAATGTCTCTACCATAAAGAAAAAGCATCTCTCCTTTTTCATCGACATAAACTCTCTTCTTTTCCTTCTTGACGAGGTAGAATGTACCTTCAAGAGAAAATCTAAACCTTCTACTTCCAACCTCTCCTAACTTTATACCAATGCAAAAGTAATTGAGCTTAAATCTCTCGATAAAGTTCGCTAAGTCCTTAGAAAGACCAAAGACTTCTTTTTTATCATTTACTAAAAGTATATTATCATTTAGAAAATTTTCGGATCCAAAAACTCTTAAAGCCGATTTCAATACTTTTTCTTCCCTTCTCTTTGGATTTCTAAGCATTTTCTCACCAACGAAGCTAAATTGAGCTTGAAAGTCTCTACAGTATTTATCATAATCTCTCTTCCCAAATACTTTCCAAATACTTCTTTCAAACTCTCTGAAAATACGACTTCACCATTTTGTGAGAATTCATACCCTTCCATGTTTGGCTCAAGCCCGACTATAAGGTAACTGTCTCTAAAGAAGAATGGTTTAACCTTTTCACTCAGCAATCTTATCTTTGCATACGTCTCGTTTGCAATAATGGACGTGTTAAGCTCTATAGCTTTCATGTTAATACCTATTTCGTTTCTCTCAAGCTCAGAACTAAATCCACCTATTTTGCTTAGATACATGTCAGCAATTATCTCAATCGGATAGTCAAACATCGATAAATCGCTTAAAATTACTTGTTAATATCGCTTTTGGTTGAAATTAGCTTCGACAAACAACTTTATATTGAACTGCAATACAGTTGATTTAGTCAACAATCTTAAGCTCAATCTCGTTACCATTCCTGTCGTAAAAACGCCAACAACCCCATTTGAATGGATAGCAAATAATAATGTGAATCAATCCATACTTTGAAAACATGTCCAAATCGGCTTGAGATGGCTTACAACTTGGCGAGGGATGACTGTGAATAGTTCCATAGATTTTATAACCTAAGGGAAGCATGTCCAAGTGAATTATAGCTGAGCATTCTCCACTTTCAAAGGGTAAAAAGAGCAACTCTTCTATTATTCCTTTTTTGCCAGTTAACAATGCTACGAACTCCTTTGGATAACTTTCCTTTGCAATTTCAAGCGCAAACATTAAAACATCCCTTCTGATCTTCATTTTAGAATCTCTATCAAGATTGCCTCAACCTCTCCGAGCTTATCAGCTATAGTCCTGATCTCACCTAAGCCTAGCTCACCCTTCTTCCCCACTTTAGCATCTACAAACATCCCTTCGCTGATATGACCACTGAATTCCTTAGGAGGAAGATACGCTATTACCACATAATCATTAGGCTTAAACTTCTCGGAGTTTGTTACAACGTTTATCTTGAAACCACAATCTACGTTGCAGAACCAGAGTCCGTCTATACTTTTCCTGTTAGTAATTACACCGCTGAAGAACCTTATAGCTTCATAAGACTTTGAAATTTCACCTCTCTTCATAAGTTCTGGTAACTTTTCTATATATTCAAGCCAGTAATCTGCTACCTTCCAGTTGAAATCTTTTTCAGCCTTACTTAAAATTTCTCTAAGTTCTTTAGCCGTATCGACAAGCTTGATAAAGCTCTCAAAGTTTAGAATCTCATTCAAATCTAAATACGACCATTTAACTATTTGAAGGTCGTTCTCCATCTCCTTAATTTTCTTTATTAAATCCCTTCTCCTCTGAACCTTCACAGCATTCATAACCCTCTCTAGCTCCTTTAACCCCTTCTCAGTAAGCATTAACCTGAAGTCTTTGGATGTGTCCATACGAGTTAAACATTTCTACACTTTTTCACGTTTTCGATCATGAAAGAGTTAAGAGAGTTTAAAAGAAAGGATATTCCATATTCAAGAGTTTTAAGTTCCATGTGCACGATCCCTCATCCAATAGCAGTTAAGGCTCACATCGAATTCATAAACGTGAATTTAGGCGATCCGGCAATATTCAGAGGTTCTGCGGAGCTTGAGAAGGTAGTTGTAAGGATGATCGGAGAACTTCTGCACAATCCGAATGCTAAGGGTTATGTAACGAGTGGAGGGACCGAAGCAAACATCCAAGCTATAAGAGCTTTTAGGAATCTAAAGAAGATTAAAAGGCCAAACATCGTAGTACTAGAGTCTGCACACTTCTCATTTGATAAAGCTGGAGATGTATTGGGTGTTGAAGTTAGGAAGGCGAAGCTCGATGAGGAGTTTAGGGTTGATGTTGGCAATGTAGAAATGTTGATAGACGAAAATACAGTTGGTATAGTTGGAATAGCTGGAACTACAGCCTTAGGCCAGATAGACCCTATAGAAGATTTATCTAAGCTTGCATCGGAGAAAGACATATTTCTGCATGTGGATTCCGCATTTGGCGGTTTTGTCATACCGTTCTTGGACGTAAACATTAAGTTCGATTTTGAGCTTAAAGGAGTGAGTTCTATGACGGTTGATCCACATAAGATGGGCATGGCAACAGTGCCAGCGGGATGCATCTTATTTAGAGATGAGAGGTTTCTAAAGACATTAGCCGTGAAAACACCCTATCTCATAACAGAGGAGCAGTTTACATTA
>Ga0190313_1001481_pt1 | contig 12653 bp, 11 predicted proteins | sample 4870071011_MG_FD_169989 | JGI IMG/M metagenome (GOLD analysis project Ga0190313, IMG submission 169989) | Hydrothermal vent sediment bacterial communities from Southern Trench, Guaymas Basin, Mexico - 4870-07-10-11_MG | ecosystem: Environmental > Aquatic > Marine > Hydrothermal vents > Sediment ...
TACGGAATGGATATTATTGACATGGGAGTTCCAGTCTTGTCAATGCACTCTCCGTTTGAGATAATTAGCAAAGCAGATTTGTATTCAGCTTACCTAGCGTTTAAAGCGTTCATTGGGAGTAAGCTGTGATAGTTGTTATCTGGTGGTTGAATGTCAAAGCAAACTTCGCTCATAGTAAAAAACGCAAAACTTCTTGGCTCCTAACGAGTTACAACAGAGGAATGTTTATTAATCTTGGATTCTCTTAACTTTTTATGCCTGGCAAACCACTTAAAATATTTAGGACAAGAGGGGTTGAGTTAGCAGGAAGAAGGATTAGAACGAAAAGAGATCTAAAGAAGGCATTTAAGGAAAACCCCTATGCTGTAATTGGAAATCTTAGAGAACTTAGAGCCAACGGTCTTGAAGACGCGATAAAAGAAATAATTAAACCCGAAGACATAAGGCAGATATTCAATGAGATGCCAAACATTGTCCTAGATAATATTGATGAGCTTCATGAGTTGGGGCTAGCGACTAACATAAGATCAGAAGACATATTGAGTGCTTTTAATAGGAACCCTTATTTTGTGTTGGATAATTATGACAAAATTAAAAGAGCAGGAATAAAGCCAGGGTTGTCTCCAGATGACATAAAAAGAGTTTTTGAGGCACATCCCAGAGCCATTTTGGACAACATACCTAAGTTGGACAGGGAATTGCTTTCACGGATAACTCCAGACGACATAAAAAGAACACTTAGTAGTAATCCAAAAGCCGTATTATCAAATATAGGAGATATACATAGGGTAGGACTATCTAAGGCATTATCTCCCGATGAGTTATCTAAACATTTAAGTGAGCATCCAGGTTCGCTAATCAATTACATACATCATATTCCATCAATTGTGGACTCAGATCTTCATAGGGCAGTTAAACCAGAGCACTTGAAGAGGGCGATAAGAGAAGATCCAACTATACTTGAGCATTTTCCGACTTTACATGAACTTGGTCTGACTACTAAAGTCACACCAGATGATATACACAATATTTTCAAGGAAAATCCCACACATGTCTTGAGAAATTTTGGAGCTTTAGAAAGAGCAGGTCTGACTGAGCGGATATCTAAAGAGGAGCTTGATAAAGCAGTAACAGAAAATTTGGCAGCAGCTCAGACCGGCGCCCTTAATTCTCCTAGCCTAGAGAGGCTCGTTAGAGAGAAAGTGATTAAGCGCATAAAACACTAACAATTTTAATATCTGGTCTATCTAAAAATCATCATGTCACTCATAGTAAAAAACGCAAAACTTCTGCGTCCAGATTTTGGCATATCAGAAGGAAACGTCTACGTTGAAGACGGTCGCATAGTAGAGGTTGGGAATGCAAGCGTTGAAGCAGAGGAAGTTCTAGACGCTAGGGGAAAACTAATCATGCCTGGACTGGTGAATCTTCATACTCATTCACCAATGTCCATAATGAGGGGAGTCAGCGATGATTTGGAGCTGATGCCTTGGCTTCAGAAAATATGGAAAATAGAGCCAAAGCTCACAGAGGAGGACATGTACATAGGTTCTAGCTTAGCCATCCTAGAAATGATAAAGACAGGAACTACGGCTTTCCTTGATATGTACTGGTATATGGATGGCGTGGCAAAGGCAGCAAAGGAATTAGGCATTAGAGCGTTTCTAAGCTGGGCAATGGTTGATCCAGACAAGAGCCAAATACCACATGCCAGGCTAGCTGAAGAGTTCATAAAAAGATGGAAGGACGATGAGTTGGTTAAGCCGAGCATTGGACCCCATGCAGTTTACACATGCGGAGAAGAAACGCTGTTAAAGGCTAAGGACATAGCAGAGAGACATGACACTTTGATTCATTTTCACTTGGCTGAGACTAGAGAAGAGAACGAAGGACACGTGAAGGCAACAGGAGAGAGGCCTGTGCCTTGGTTAGAAAAGATTGGCTTCCTCTGCGATAGACTGGTAGCTGCTCATGTAATTTGGGTAACAAAGGGGGAGATAGGAATATTAGCTAAGCATGGCGTAAAAATAGCTCACAATCCCACCAGCAATATGAAGCTAGCCACCGGAGGAGTAATGCCATGGCCAGAGATGAAGGAGGCAGGACTGACAGTTGGTCTTGGAACAGATTCGGCTGTATCAAACAACAACCTTGACATGTTTGAGGAAATGAAGATAGCTGCTGTCCTGCAAAAGGCTCACAGATGGAATCCAGAGATAATGAAAGCAGAAGACGCATTGGGAATGGGCATCTACGAGGGAGCAAAGGCTTTAGGCCTTGACTACGGCATAAGGGAAGGAGCGCTTGCAGACTTTATACTTGTGGATTTGAATCATCACAAAATGATTCCACATATAGATCTAATTTCTAATCTGGTTTACTCTGCCACTGGGGACGTAGTAACAGACGTTGTGATCAATGGAAAAATAGTCATGCGTGATAGACGAGTGCCAAACGAAGAACAAATAATAAAAAGAGCTTTGGACAGGGCAAAAGAGTTAATTTCTGAAAGCTAGTCTATATGGCCTAGAACTTTCCCATGCTCTCCTATAACTGAGTCTCTAAGTTTGACGTTCTCTATCACTGCATTATCCGCAATTATACAATTCTTCAGATGGGAGTCCTTAATTCTTGCTCCAGGGAACACGACACAGTTTTCTAGAATGCTGTTTTCTAACTCAACGTCTCCGAGAATCACAACGCTTTCTCCTGAGAATTGCCTATTAGCTTCTATAAACATCTCTGGCGATCCAATATCATACCAGTATCCATCAAACACAAACCCCTTTACTGGCCTTCTATCCTTTAGCCATTGAAGGAAATAACCCGGTGCATCTGGGTTATTTTTGTTGGCTAGGTATTCACTAAACAATGGAATGACGTCCTTTGGGAATATGTATCCGGCAGCTGAAGCTAGGCTAGATTTGGGGTTCTCTGGCTTCTCTTGGAATTCCTTTACAAATCCGTTCTCATCCAAAACAGCCACTCCATACCTTTTCTTTGCAATGTTTGGATCTCCAAGATCATACAATGCGATCAGTGTATCCTTGTCAAATGCCTTCACAAATGAGAACAAATCAATAGAAGATAGGTTGTCTCCCGCAATTACGAGATAGTCATCTTTTCCTTTCCATGAGAAAAGTTGATTCAATGCACCTATACTTCCAAACTTTTCTTCTTCTTTCTTTGCCTCCTCAACTACTATTTCCACAGCCTTATTGAAATCTCTATGTGCAAGCCAATCATTGAAATCATCTTCAAATGCCCTATTCGTAGACACATAGACAGCTTCAATATCTGGAATTTTTTCAATTCCTTCCATTATGTAATCTACTATTGGCTTTCCCCCCACGGGTAGCAACGGCTTAGGCTTTCTCAATGTCAGTGGCCATAGCCTTTTAGCGAATCCTCCAGCTAGAATTATAGCTTTCATTCCAACACCTCTTCATAGAATGATTTGTAATCCTTCACAATCTTATCCCACGTAAAGTTTTCCTCAACCCTCTTTCTAGCTTCCTTCCCCATCTTCTTTCTAAGCTCTGGGCTGGATAGCAGCAGAGCTAGCTTACTGGCCATGTCGGCTGGGTCTCTAGGTTCAACTAGGAATCCAACTTCAGGGGTGACTATTTCCTTCAAACCACCAATCCTAGATACAACCACTGGTTTTCCAGATGCCATTGCTTCCACAGCCACAAGGCCAAACGGTTCATACAAAGACGGAAGTGCAAATATATCAGAAGCCGCGTACATCTTTGGCAGCATATCTTCAGGTATCCTTTCAGTGACGAATATCACGTTTTCCTCAATTCCAAGCTTTTTCACCCGCTTCTTCAATGATTTCTCCTTTGGACCTCTCCCGAGTATCACTAGCTTCGCATCCAACCCTTTCATGGCTTCTATTAGGTACTTCATCCCCTTTTGCTCAACCAGCCTTGCAACGCTTAGTATCATTACTTCATCTGTTAATCCAAGATATTCTCTAGCCTCTGATCCATCAACTTTTGGATTAAATCGCTTCTCATCCACACCATTGTATATTACTCTTGCTTTATACCTCAGTTCCTCTGGAACCGTTGTTATTAGTGTATCCCTAGAGACAGCAGTTATATGGTCACATGTTTCCATTATTATCCTACCGACTGTGTCATCATACGCTGTTCCTAGGAAGTCCGTTATTGGATCTATCCCCTCTGGCCTAGCATTATGCAGCGTTAGCACTAATTCTCTACGCAATTTCTTCACTAGCAAAAAGTCTATCGGGTTATAGTAGAACCTATTATGAAAATGAACCACCCTATGTCTTTTAGCCTCATCTCCCAGTAGCTTTACCTTTTTTGGAGCTATAGGGTAAGGAGGAGGCAATGGATGGGGAAGCTTGTTCAATATTAGCGCATTGGTTCTGAGAACTCTCATTCCCTCAATTTCCTCTTCCTTTGGAGTTCCTTTCATTTTCGTAGTAAGCACTGTTATCTCAAAGTCGCTAGACAGTCTTCTGCCTATTTCATATATGACTTTCTCTGTGCCTCCCCAATACGGGATGAACATCGGATTTACCATTAAGATATCCATTTAACATCAACCCAGTCCTCAGGGAAAGGATATCCAAAAACCTTTCCCTGTTCTATCAATTGAGGCAATACATCTCTGACTATGTCCTTCCCCTCTTTACACATCTCAAGCACTTCTGGTTCCATAAGGTAGATCCCTGCATTTACTAGATTAGTTACAGGCTCCCCCTTTTCCACAAGCTTGGTTACTGTTACTCCCTCTAGTTCCACGGATCCGAACCTGCTTGGATTATCTACGTTCTTCAACGCCATGGTGACAATTCCATTGTTCTTTCTGTGGAAGCTGTAGAATTTCTTCAGATTTAGATTTGTGAATATGTCTCCGTACACCACAAGGAACGTTTGGCTCAGCTCATCTTTCAGTTTTGCCAACGCCCCAGCTGTTCCAAGTGGGCTTCTCTCATCCTGAATGCGCACATCATTTGGAACCAGATTTGCAATCTTCTTTCTCGGGCCTGCTATTATTATTTCATCTGCACCATACTTCCTTATCCAGTCCACCAAGTGCAGTAAAATCGTTTTTCCATGGTAGATCTTTCCAGATCTAAACTCCTTTCTACCTCCAGCCAGTATCACAGCAGTCCTTGGACCCATGCCCAGTGCACTCTTTATTAGTCTCTCTATTGCATGGCTCCTGTTCCTAATGTCAGCCCCGTCCACTAGCTTATCTATTTTTTCCAGTAGTTTCCTAGACAGGGTTATGGTTATTCTCTCCTTCTTATCTTTCTCCATATTCATCCCTTTATTCTTAGAATGGTATGAATTTGTATGAAGTATTATTAAACCCTTTTGCCTTTATATATGCTGTATCTATACAATGCCACATAGGGGATAGAGATGGAGGACTACATATTTAGAGCCTACGACATTAGGGGGAAGGTTCCATCTGAGCTGGATGGAGATGCAGCCTACAGGATAGGTCTAGCCCTAGCTGATAATTATTCATCCACCACCCTTTCTCATGACATTAGGAAGACAAGTCCTAGTCTAGCCCTAGCGTTTATGGCAGGTTTCCTAGAAGGTGGGGGTGATCTAGCTTTTCAAGGGGTGGCTAGCTTTGGAGTAGCTCTCTTTGCTGGATGGAAGGAGGATAGAAAGACTACTGCCTATGTAACCGCCTCACATTTGCCTCCAGAGTACAATGGGCTGAAATTTTACTATTCGGATGGAGTTGGATTTTATGAAGACGATCTGGCAAAGATAAAAAGGCTTTCAATAGAGGGAGCGTCAAAGAAGTCATGGAGGGATTATGGTAGTTATGAAAGCGTGGATTACGCAAAGGACTATGTGGATCATTTTTCCTCAAGGTACGATTTTAATGGAATGGGCATTGGCATAGACTGTGGTGGAGGGGCAGTGAGCTTAGTAGCAGAGGAGCTGTTTAATTCTGTCAATTCTAACGCAGTGTTCTTGTATTCAAAACCAAACCCAGCTTTGAGTGACAGACCGCCAGAGCCAAACCCAGATGGACTCCAGACCTTGAGGGAAACAGTTCTGAGCAAAGGTCTTGCCATGGGGGCTGGCTTTGACGGGGATGGGGATAGGGTTACCGTTGTTGACAATAAGGGGAATTTCCTTACTCCTGAACAGATAACTGTAATAGTTGCTAAAGACCTGGCAGAGGAACATGGAGGAGGCAAAGTGGTAGCCAATGTTGAATGTAGTATGGCTCTGGAGAGAAATCTAGAGCCTTTGGGCATAGAGGTGGTACGGATACCTGTTGGACATACGTTCATGACCCATTATGTTAAAGAGTTAAATGCTTTGATTGGTGTAGAATCTAGTGGACATTTCATAATCCCAAGTGTTTTACCATTTGATGATTCTGTTCCTGTGGTGATGGAATTAGCTAGAATAGCTGGAGATAAGCTTAGCGAAGTTGCCAGCGAGATAGAAACATACCCAAGGAAAAAGGTCAAGGTTGCTGTTGGTGAAAGGGAAAAGGACGCAGTCATGGAGAAATTAAAGCAGAAACTAGCCAGCGAATATGAGATTAATACCATGGATGGAATAAGGATAGATTTGGGTAAGGGATGGGTCCTCATCAGGAAGAGCAATACAGAACCTATAATACGGGTGACAGTTGAAGCAGAGACCAATGAAGAAGTCAATGAACTAGTGGAGAAGTTCAAATCCTTGGTGGAGGCTTCTAGATGAGGATTAGCGTAGTAGGGGCTGGACCTGCTGGCCTCCTGGCTGCTAGGGAGGCCAGCAGGCTAGGTGCTAGTGTAACTGTGTATGAGGCAAAGCGGAAGATAGGAGGAAAGGCATGTGGTGGGTTGGTTTCTAGATCTGGGTTAGACGGTCTAGATATTGAGTATGAAGATGCTGTTTTGAATTCTGTTTCTAGTGCAAAGATATTTTCCCCTTCAGGGAAGTACATAGAGCTGAGCAAAGGAAAGGGTTATGCTCTGGTTCTGGATAGGGATGCATTTGACAACATCCTTGCATATGGAGCCAGGTCAGAAGGGGCAGAAATAATCCTAGGAAAAAGGGTAACAAAGCTAAATGGCATAGTAATTGGAGCTGATGGAGCGAATAGCTTGTTTGCCAAATCTGTGGGAATAAACAGGAAATTATTATCTGCATTCCAGATTGAGAATAAAATGAAGACAGATATGGATTCTGTAGAATTGCATTTTGGATCATTTGCTCCTGGTTTTTTTGCATGGGTTATCCCTGTTAGTGAGGGTTTAGCCAGAATGGGATTGGCATATGATGTTAGCCTAGCCAATAGGAAATTTGGAAACTATGATCCAGAGACAGCCTTAAGATTCCTAGCTAAACGCAGAGGTTACCCATGGGAACCAGTCTCTAGAACAGGTGGGCTTATTCCCATATACGATGGAAAACCAGCTGTGCATGGGAGTTTAGCCCTAGTCGGTGATGCTGCCGCCCAGGTAAAGGCCAGCACTGGAGGGGGAATAGCTATAGGAGGAGCGTGTGCTAGGATCCTAGGCAAGACACTGGGAGAAGGAAGGGAGTTGTCTAGCTATGAGAGTGAGTGGAGAGCCAAGTTTGGAAGGGAGCTGAGGATGCACAAGCTAGTTTATGATTTTTACAGGAGGCTTTCAGATTCTGATTTTGAGGAGTTGATTAGCCTTGTGGACGATGAAATTATTTCAATTCTAGAGAAACACGCAGATATGGAAGGACTAGAAAACGCCTTTCCAGTATTTTTATCCTATCTTTCAAGACATCCAGTAAAGGCACTTAAAATTTCCAGATTTTTGAAAGGATTTGGTACAATATAGAAAAGCGTAAATACTTCTTTTTCTAGAAATAAATCAAGGCGACCAATAATGAGTTTAGAGATTATTGGAGGGGAGGACAAGCTAGTTTTTAGGCGAAGGCATGAAAAGGGAGAGATAGTACTAGCCAAAAAGGGACCTAGGGAAATAATTGGACTACCTGGTGAGTGGATAGATGGAGTTATATCTGTGGATAGACACTCTGATTTGTTGGAAGAAGTTTTAGATTATCTAGAGAATTCTAAGCATGTGGATAGGATAATAATCAAAGTCTTGAATCCACAAAAGCGCATATACAGAATGCTAAATAACAGGGATTTTGTTCATATGGGACTAAACAATTATTTGAAGGTTGTAAGCGATGAGCTAAAAAGCTTGATCTAGCCCATTATCTTTTTCTTTATCTCCTCGCTCATCATGTCTGGACTCCATGGAGGATCAAACACTAACTCCACATTGACTTTTCCTATTCCTGGGATTGATTCCACAGCTTCCCTTGCCTTACCTACCAGTTGCTGAGCCAAAGGACATCCAGGCCATGTTAGAGTCATTTTAATGCTTACATCGTCTCCATTTGTCTCTACTCCATAGATTAAGCCGAGATCCACTATGTTAAATCCTAGCTCGGGATCTATTACTTCTTTAAGTTTTTCGATAACTTCCTCTTTTGTTATCATCTAGATTCCTCCCCGTTTTATTTTAACTTACGGTTATATAAACCATATTCCATAAATTTGTTGAATTAAGTGAGGGGGGATTTTATGTTTCCAGCCATTTATACATTATTTAGCAATTCAAAGAAGAAGATGAAACTTGCCAATTTCTTATTATCTTCTGGTATATCTGTCAAGGGAGATAAATTCTTTGTGAATGGAGTTAATGTAAGTATGTCTAGCCTAGCCTCTAAGCTTGGGGTAGATAGGAAAACCATCTATGCATTTACAAGGGATGTTAGGAGAAACTTCGTTTTGAGGTCAATCTTCTCTGGATTATCCGCTGTTGGTGATCCTTCTAAGGTAGCACCAGACATTGGATATGAAGTAGTTAAGTTTGAGGCGTCGCCGGATAGAGCGATAGAGTTTTTGGATAAGCTGTCCGGTTTGGCAAGCATTGTTTCTTTTAGCTATGTGAATGGAAATTTCTATGTGATATATGATAGGCCAATACCGCATGACAAATTGAATGAACTAGTTTCAGGGATAGGGAATGTTAAAATATTTACACCTGACACTAGAAAGAAAGGATTGATATGTGAAAGATGTGAGATTGAGTTTTGTCCAAGGAAGAAGGTGAGAGTTAGATGATAGGATTTGTCTTAATGTTGTTAGCATTGTATCTCATTTGGAAATTTGCATAATTATTTAAATATGAAAAGGCAAAGAGCTATTAGATGATGAGCCTTATGAGTGCTGAGGAAACTATGATGACAAGAGGGTCATCTGAAGAATGTTCCGCCAATGGCGTCTAATCCCTCTTCAGGGGATTTTTCCTTCTTCTTTGGTTTCTTCTCTTTCTTCACCTCTTTTATTATCTCTTTTTCTTCTTTAGGTTCTTCGGGTTTCACTAGCTTAGTAAGGGTTTCAACGCTTCCTCCTTCTCTCTTTTCAAGCTCTTTTTCTATCTTTTTTCTAAACTTTATGTAAAAGACTATACCTAATCCCAATGCCACGATTATTGCAGCAGTTATACTTGGCATTAACAGGTCGTTTTCTTTTTCATACACTATTAGACTTTGGTTTGTCTCTTCGGATTGGCTCTGATTTGTCTCGTTGGTCTGATTGACAGCCGGAGTGATTGTTTTAATTTCTGAATAATCCACCATAGGTTCAGGAAATTCCATAGGATTGGTTGAGTTTTCAATAATATATGTTATCTTGTATGCGCTATTTGGATCCAAGGTTATGTTCCAAGCGACCACAGGATCGTTTTTTATTACTGTTGGTTTTTGCATGAATATTATTGGGTAGGTTTTGTTTCCTGGAGATTGTAAATATGCATTTATGCATTCCTCCCAGCATTTTTGCGATTCACATACACCGCAGTCTTTTGTTGATTTTGCAATGTCTATCACACAGGTTTCATCTTCACAGTTCTTTGCTCTTTGCTCGTTATCCTGATCTGGTTCTAAGAAGCTAAGATTACTTACTACTGATTTTGGTATTTCATCTCTTATTAGCATTGAAACCTTTGAGTCAGTTGGATTTGCTGCGTACAAAATTATCCTTGTTTTGTTTTCAGATTTTTCCCAATACCTCTTGCAACCAATGGATTCAGTCTCTGGAGCCACATTGTAGCTTATGGAAAACGGTATTGTTCCAAGTGCAGTTTCTAGTTTTCCATTTATTTTGTATGTTCCTGGTGGGCAGCCTTCAACAGCTGAGATGTTCAGCTTTATTGTAACTTTACCATTTGGTTCCAGGCTTATGTATGTTTTATTGTTTCCAATGACGAGATGTTTAAACTCGCTATCTTCATTCAGAGTTAGCCAACCAAATAGATATATATTCTTTTTGTTTTCGAGTGTTAAATTATCTCCGCTCAAGCTGACCGCAACTTCTGGCGTTATAACGTTTTCCTCTGGTTTGTATTCCTTTATGTTACTGACTTTAAAGTCATGGCTCCAATTGGCCTTTAAGTTATTTACTCCAATGGCCTCTATTGTAATTGTATAATTCCCTGTTTCGTTTGATGCTTTAAAGCATTTTTTGAATTTTCCATAATTATCTGGAGTTAGTTCATACGTTGTGGTTACATTATTTTTTACTGTCATGTTTAGTGTATAGTCTTCTCCAAAATAACCTAGAGGGAATACTCCATCGTATGTAACATTCCCCTCAACGCAAATTAATGTTCCAGATTTTACTGGTTCAGTTAGTGGATAGTAATAGTTTATATCTCCTAGATATGTAGCTGTTGCGTTTAACTGCAGCTCATAGGCTAGTTCTATACTTGCCTTTTCGTTAAGGCTTCCAGTTGAATAGTTTACTCCGTAGTTAAGTTCGGCTTTTCCTATTTTTCCTATGAGATCTAGTTTGCAAGTGAGATTGTCACTTGTACCTGATGCTATTAATTCTTCATTGGCAGTTACATTGGCCCATGAGTCAAATAGGTCTTTTACTAATGCATCATTCATTTCTGTTGAGTTCCTATCATCGTTAAACAAAACGATAATAGTTAGAGTGGAAACATCAGATAAACTAGCGTTTAGACTGTAAGTCAACCCGGTAGGTGTTACTATTGAAACTTCCTTGTAGCTAGTGTATACATCTGAGTCATTGTCCTCGTCGTAGATGTTTATTTTTAGATTTGCAGAATCACTAAAATTTGCGCTTACTGCCGTGGTTATGTTTATTGGTATGTTGAATGCGTCTCCTACACCCCAGTTGACTATTTCTATATTTACAGATTGACTATTATTCACTAGGAACAAGGTCGTGTCTAGGGATTTAATTGTAACAGTTGCATTGAAGGCGTGGTCATTGTTCACTAGCTTGACTGTGTAATCTCTAGTTTCATTTGGGAAAAATGAAAAGTTGTCTGGTGAAAAGCTAACAGTGTAATTTGCAAAGGCTAGCGATATTAGAAATAAGGATATAAATGTGAACGCAATAGCTTTGTTCTCCATGTTTCTAGTCTAGGAATGTCTAGTTTAAAAGTTTTTATACCAGTCCGGGAAACGTTTAAATTTGGTGTCTGATTTATCAGAATGTAGCTGTGAGGCGGATAGAGGTGGTTTGCATGATTAAAATTAGAGCAATTTTTTGGGTCGTTCTTATTGCCTTAATGGCTTTGATAATGCCATTAGCCATGGCAAAGAACATTCCATTGATTGGGAGACTGACGGACTCGTATGGAAATCCTGTTAATGGAGATGTTCCTTTTGTCTTTGCTATATATGACAGTGATACAGGCGGGACTCAGCTTTGGAGCGAGAGCAAGACGTTGAACGTGCAAAGCGGAGTATTCTCCACATATCTTGGAGATACGAATCCTTTTCCTGAAAGCGTATTTGACGGGAGAGACCTATGGCTGGAAATAAAGGTCAATGGAGAGAACTTCTCAAGGGTAAAGCTTGGCATTTCTCCTTATTCATTTGAATCTGAGACCCTTCAAGGAAAGACACCTTCAGACTTTGTTGAGAATCCGACTCCGGCTTTGACTATGGGAACAGATGATACTACGAACGGATATCAATATATAAAGGTAAATAATGCGGGTGGAACATACGTTGGTGGAATAATGTACAACAAAAACAATCCTAATTATGGAGATGGAAATGATTTTGTTATTTATTCAGTAGGGAGAGATCTTGTTCTCTCTGGAGGCAGTGGTAGGGTAAACATGACAGGAGAGCTTGATCTCGTTGGAGACCTTATTGCAAATGCGAACGCAGAGGTGGGTGGGAATTTGGATGTTAGTGGAACCCTGGTTGTCGGAGGGCGGTTGTATGTAAACGGTTCAGATTTCGTTTTAGGAAAGAATGACGGAAGAGATATAGGTAGCAAGACAAATCAGAGAGCATTGGTTCATTCCGATGGTAATGACAAACTTATCATTAACTATAACGGCGATTTTGAAGGAGGAGTAGAAGTGCAAAGCCCACTTACAGTTACTGGAGATATTTCCCAAGGGTCTAACTTAAAACACGCTGTCGGTAGAGCGTTCTTGCAGGGAACTTCTGACGCAAACAATGCATGGACGAGAGGGTTAGTGTCTCAAAATTTATACTGGGACGCAAACGCAGATAGATGGAAAACCACCTCAAGCCAGTATTCCGATTTTGCTGCGTTGATATTTAGAAATGGTGGAGACATTGGTATCTACACTGCACCTA
>Ga0190313_1001482_pt1 | contig 12643 bp, 12 predicted proteins | sample 4870071011_MG_FD_169989 | JGI IMG/M metagenome (GOLD analysis project Ga0190313, IMG submission 169989) | Hydrothermal vent sediment bacterial communities from Southern Trench, Guaymas Basin, Mexico - 4870-07-10-11_MG | ecosystem: Environmental > Aquatic > Marine > Hydrothermal vents > Sediment ...
CTCTACGACCGCACAGAGTATTTCGTACATGCTGTCCATGTACTTCCTAAGTAGAGATAATACTTCACACACTAAACGCTTAAATTCACTCTGTGCTTCTCTTAGCCTTGAAAGCTCTTTATTAAGCATTTCTAACTCTATACTAAGCATATCTATGCGGGAGTTAAGCTTTCTCAAACCTTCATGTAGGTTAGCCAATTCCTTACTATGTCTAGCACTAATAGCACGTAGAGTCTTAATCTCTCGCTCTAGTGACCCTACCTGCATGGATAGCTTATCAATTCTAGACTTGATTCCAAAATCTTCATAACCCTTGATGATGGATGCTAAAGCTCCAACAACTTCCTCAAGACGTTCAAGCCTATTCTCGTGCTTACTGATATCCTCAATAGCTTCTGCTAAGCTATCATTTATCTCCTCAACTCTCTCCTTAAGACGCTCAAACTTGTCTTGACGAACCTGGCTAGAGCCATACATCTTGATAGCTCTGCTTATGTCTCTGAAGGATACGTGAAGCATCTTAGCGATCTCCCTATAGGTATAGCCCATCCTACGGAGCTCAACAATATATTTAGCCTTCTCCTCGAAAGGGAGTAGATGAAAGTCTTCAGGTAAGTCTATAGGACTCTTATCACCTTGAGTCATGAACGTACACCTCACTTGGTATCTGCTACCACTGATACCACTAACTTACCACTGCTATTAAATGTTACCTATCCAGCTAGTGCCATCTCTAAATGCCAGTACATACTTGAGCCTGCTTCATCATCGAGTAGTTTCTACTCAAACTTTAATGTACAGAGGTAGTGCTACAGCTAGTGGCTCAGTCTGGATTGAGGTTCAAAAACATACTATGTAGTGATACCACAAAGCCTACCACTATAAGGATATTGGTGGAATTAGGCGGAGAGCTACTTACTATATAAGCGAAGTATGCTAGATATGTTGCTAGGTTAGTAATCAGCAAAAGAACTCGTGACCTCGTCTGAAGGCCTATGAACATTATGAGGGCTATCTATAATGTAGGAGTAAAGTTAGCAACTAGGCTTAAACTGTATGAGAGAAGGCAACGAGAATACCTTAGGATTGTCTTCAAGATGCTATCTATTCTTACTACCCATAGGAAAATACAGGTTGCTTTAGAACTCGGTTGCGGTAGTGGTTGGCTTACAAGGAGGATCGCAAAGTTTTGTGGTTTAGCTATGGGTATCGATATAAAATCTCAAAGCGGTTGGGCCAGAGGTAAGGATCTTAATCTAGAATTTATCGTTGCTGACGCTAGAGCTTTACCCTTACGCACCGATACTGTGGACTTCGTAATAGCCATATCACTTCTAGAACATGTATCGGGATGGGATAGGGTAGTTTCGGAAACATGGCGTGTTCTTAGACGCAGCGGCCTTTTCGTTATACAATTACCTAACCTTATGTACCTCATTGAGCCCCATACAAAGTTTCCTCTACTAGGGCTTCTACAAAAAAGCTAAGAGCGATGTTAGCATCATCTGTTGGTTATGGAGACTTGCAATTTGACTGCACATTCAAGAACCTGCTTAAAGTACTTAAGAGATATGGGTTTAAGTACTGGACAAGCTCTTACTACCATATGCCTTGCAGTCCAATACGGCTTCCACCCTCATTTTTCATCATAGCTCTTAAAGGTAAGAGCTTATTGTACGCTTAGACACTAATGCATATAAGCTTGCCATATTTACCATGATCTGTAGGGAGTAAAGGCTTAGGAAGTTGCTTGGAAACAATCAAGAGAGTAAGGTGAGCGGGGTGAGCGCAGCTGGTAAGTACAGGACGAGTATTTCAAACTTCGATTCGTGTCTATACCTAGGTGAGTATAGTGGCTAACGAGGAATTGCTTAGAAAATTAATAGAGCTTAGAAAGGCTATTGAGAGAATGTATGGTCTCAGTCCTGAACCTGAAACCTTGCTTAAAATACTCAGGTTACAGGAGCTTCTGAAGAAGGGGTTTAGTGTGCGTAAAGCTCTTAAGGCTATAGGTCTTGGGTGGAAGAACTACTACAAATGCGCTCCAATAATATACATGGATCCAGAACTACCCATACCGCTACCTAAGGGGTTCATCAGGGACTACAGCATCTTGGGAATAGACATGGATCAGCTAAGGGTAGCGCTTAATGATGTAGCTAAGTATGTAGCCCTAGATGTAGTGAGGAAGCAGCTACTAAGAGGTAGGATTAGAAGAAGCGAGTTTAGAAGGAAATGGCTAGAACTAACACAAAATCTATTAAGGGCATAGATACACGAAATCTCGATACAGCTAATCGAGCGAACTCACCTGTGAAAGTTAATAAAACAACTGTATGGAGAAATTTCTTGAGGCCAAATACATGGTGAACATAGGTTAAGGAATTCTCAATGGGCCTTAGTTATGTTACAGACCAAGTTAATTTATGAAAACGAATGGGACATATTAATAATCTTAGATGCTTGTAGGTATGATTACTTTGCAAGAGTTATCTGGAATTACTTAAAGGGACATTTAGTCAAGGTCATTGGTCTTGATTCCCATACGCTCCCATGGGTGAAGAAGACCTTTGGCTCTAAGTATTACGATGACATAGTCTATGTTTCAGCAAACCCCTTCATAAACTCTAAAGTTGTTGTGAAAGGATTTCACGCTCGAAGACACTTTTTAGAATTATTGATGTGTGGGAATGGGGCTGAGATTCAAGGTTTGGAACAGTACCACCATGGAATGTTAATTACTCAGCTAAATTAGCTGCTATAAAATACCCAAGGAAAAGACTCATAATCCATTATATGTAACTACACGCCCCCTACCTTTACTATCTACTAGTAGGTGTTACGAGGTTTAGTCTAAAAATAGGGCATGGGAATGTTAAAAGTATTTTAGGAAGAGCGTGTTCATATCTTGAAAGAATGTGTATTAGCAAGGGTGTTCACGTACCTCTAATCCTTCTCAGGCTAGTTTATCTCGCAAGGTTGTGCTTAGGTATTGAACTTAGCTCTGAAAGATCATTCTCTATGGTTTAAGAGCTCTAAGAAAAACTTATGAACATAACCTCAGAATTGTATTATACTATGTAGCTAAACTCCTACAAAGTGAACTGTTTAGAAAGAGAAGAATGGTCATAACAGCCGATCACGGAGAACTCTTAGGCGAAGGAGGATTCTCGCATCCACCAGGTTTAAGACATCCTAAGTTAGTAGAGGTACCGTGGTTTACTGATAGGCAATGAATAGCCATCTATCAATACCTTTATTTACCATTCTAATTTTGATAACGTTAATGACCATATGCCTTATGTTAACACCACCGTTTGATCGGGAAATCGAGTCGATACTTCGCTTTTTCACTACGATCTCGCCTTCATACTACATTTTGCTTGTAGTAAATGTTGTGCTTCTATACTTAATCGTTACTAGTAGTAAGAGGTTCAAGAATGCACAAATGTCACCATTACTCGTGTTACTACTCTACGCTTTTACCGTAGATTTTCCAAGACTCTTTTTCACCAATCCTTTTCAGACGGAGACATTCAAGCAAGCTAAAACATTTATAGTGTTAAAAACAGGCTTCTTCATAAATGGGCCTGAGCCTGATTCTATAGGAGATCCAATGACTTTTTCCATTTTCACCTTAGTAAGTGGCATACCAAGCTTTCATGCAATATTATGGATTATCCCAACAACTCTCTGGATTCTTAATGCTCTTTTCATGTATGTATTGATCAAAGAGAGGTTAGGCATAAGCCCTTTTAACGCATTAGTTTTGAGTGCAATTTATGTTGCTAGTACTTTCGAGCTTTACTTCGCCAACAGATATTCATTAGCAACTCCAGTATTTATATTGGCGTTCATGACTTTACTTTTATTGTTACGGGCAGCTCAGTTTCCTAATATAATCTCATTTATGCTCCTGTTTACGAGTCTTACATTTACACATGTGATGTTCGCGTTAATGATATTGTTTGTCCTTATGATAGTCTACCTTATATACTCAACAAGAACAAACGCAATGAAGTCTAAACTAGGGGTTATTCTCTCAATTGTTACGATAATATTCATTCTATGGTATGTAGTGGCGTACGGATCGTTATCAGGACTCCTTAAAGCCATAATTAATACTTTACGTGAAAATCTCCATGGTACCGAGGTTCCTGAACTTCTTAAAGGATATACCTCTACACGCTTGAAAACCGATTATCTTTACTTAATAGTTGCCAGAATATTTACGGCCATGTCGATACTTGTCGCTCCTATTCTACTGCTTTTATACCTACTTGCAAAACGTGGAATACAGTATTTCATTGAGAGTTTAAAGAGGACTGCATTCATAACTAAGGCTCTCCTCATCGTGTATATATCTTTATTGATCATGATTTATATTTGGGTTTGGGGTAGGTTTACAGGTAGTTTAAGACCCTATCAAACTTTGGCTCCTATAATCATAACTCTTTTAGGATGTTTAATGATAGAGCTTCTGAAAACTAAGGAGTTAAAAAGAGTTTTCACGCTCCTAAAATTCCTTATGGTGCTTCTAACATTGTTATCACCATTTATACTTTGGGGACCCAATGTAACTTATGTAAACTTCCCCTCTCGCGACATAACAATGATCAGATTTCTAGGAGAATATGTACCGGTTGGTAAAGAAATAGGTGGTGTTAGCATAGGTTATCCGGAGAAATGGCTACTTTCTCAGATCTACTCTACACGTAGCGATATCAGATTAAGGGCAGTAACTAACATCGTAGCGAGTTATCATGTGGATACGAATATATTGAGGAAGTGTGATGCAATCGTAATGAATGGTCGTGTCCTGGGACTCAATTCGAAATACGTATATACACCCTCACTTTATGAGCGCCTACTATATGTTAGCTTGCGGATACAAGAATACGAGTACCAAAAAGTGTTCGATTGCGGAAGATTTAGATGGCTTTATGCCCATTAGAAATGAGGTTAAAATAGGAGAGAAAATGCATGTCGATGTTGTGCTACTCACGAAGAACGCTGCATTTGTGCTAAGAGAAAGTAATTTCAAAAAGTGTATTGTAAGTATTAAGTGCAATATCCCTGTAAATAACAAATAACTTCATTATTGTAGATGCATTTTCTTCGGACAGAACGATTGATTTAATTAAAAGCGTATTCCCAGATGTTATCGTGATCGCATCATCTGCTAAAAAAGGGGCAAAGCACGAGAAATAGGCATTAAGAATGCATCAACGGAACTATTTGCGCTTATAGATTCAGATGTTATAGTTCCTTAATACTGATGCAGTATACAGAGAGGTACGAGAACTTGCGATGCGCTTAAGTGGTGTTTTTTAATTGAAACAGAAAGGTGTGAAAGTGTACAGAAAACAAACCATAGTGATACTCCATGTATTTGATTACTACATCAATAGGTACGCTAGGGCAGGACCTCATGGTATTGCCAAGCGTTTGGCAGGTCTTATGCATAAGGTTGCTGACAATGAATTCAATATTGTATTCAAGATAATACAGTTGCCACGTTACACAATATTACTTGACTTTTTACATTATGTAGCATCGAAGGTTCAAAGTAAGTGTAAAAGACCTGTACTATATCCGATCATAGCTTTCTTAATGATGTTCTCTTTCAAATTAAGGTACGCAATGGTATATAAAACAATACTTCGTTTACTAAGGGAGTTATTTAGGCAAAAAAGCTACGACTACATTATACTTCAGGTTAATACGCTCATCTCCGCATATGCCTTACTAAATTTACTAAGCGAATACAAGGAGGTATTCGAGAACTACCACAGCAGAAAATTAGTAGTAGCTTATTCTAATCATGCACCCGGTTCCCCAACGCTTCATATGTTAAGACAAAAAGCTTCGCTATACACTTACTTGAGAAAATTGATTTTGTTACTTATTAGGATAGAATTAGCTGTACTTAAGCTATTTAACTTATTCATCTTCCCAAGCAAAGCAACATTATTATTATGGATAAAGGATCTTGCAAGACTAGGTGTAGGTTTAACACCATTGTGCCGAATACCTAAGTACGCCTACATAGTATATAATGGAGTTGAGGTAAAACGTAAGAAAAAAGGTATTATACGCTACAAGTTAGGATTAAAACAAGATACGATAATAATTGGTTATGTTGGAAAACTATTGTATGATAAGGGTGCGGACATACTTATCAAAGCATTGAGTAAGATTATCAATACCTATAATCATAGGAATATCAAGCTCTTGATTAGAGGTTGGGGCCCCGAAGAACAGAACTTGCGTGAGCTAGTACGAAAATTAAGCATCGAAGACTACATCGTATTCCTTAGATACGTCCCCGATATCAATGATCTTTACGAAGATATCGATATATTTGTCGCCCCACAACGGAGGGCAGCATTCGATCTTGTGGTACTAGAGGCTCTGGGTCATGGCTTACCAATAGTGGCCTCCAACATCTTTGCTAATAGGGAGGCCCTAGATGAAGTTGCGGTATTTTTCGAACCTGAGAATCATGATGAACTTGCTAATAAATTATATATGCTAATAATAGACAATACTTTACGAACCGAACTTAGCCATAAGGCTATAAAACTCTTTTTGGAAAGGTACACTCCCATTAGTATGGCGCAAAACTATATTCGAGCATACTTTGACATGCTGGGATTTCAATCTTATGAATACAAGATTTCCTTAGAAGATTTGCTAAATGCGATGAAAGGGTTTAAATAAATGAGTGAGCGCTGTCTAGTAATTACAAGCGGCTTGCACCTACCTTGGAATCAAGGAGAGGTTGTTACTACTCGAAACTTCATAGGAGTTCTCGGCAGGTTCTATGACGAGGTTCTAGTTTTATCCCTTATCGATTGTGCTAGAGGTTTTGAGGGGGTTTGGAAACCAAGCTCTCCTAACATCAAGATTGTGTACGTGAACAGTATGCAACAATTGATGAGTATGTACAGGCTTATACGACCGCCGTACGATCTTCACATAGCTAACATCTCTTTACTCAATGTGCCCAAGTGCTTAGTTAAGAGGAGTGAGAGGATCTATCTATATTTATATGCCTTGAAGAACGTTAGGGCTGTCTCAACGATCTCTCGAACGATAGGGATCTTACTAGGCTCATCTATCTATAGAAAGCTTAGAATCATCACTCCAAGTCCCATGGTGTATAAAGCTGCTTGTAGGCTACATAGCAACGCTTTCTATGTTCCAACACCACTAGAAGTACCTGCATCTCTACCAAGGAAAGATACGAGTGAAATGACGATCTTATGTTTAGCCCATGCAGATTATGTTCGCTTTCCTATTGATAAGATAGTACCAGCTATAGCAATGCTAGTACGTGAAGGCTACAGGTTCTGTATGAAAATAGTGTTCTCACAACAAGCTTTCAAAGACTATCGATTCATGCTGAACGTGACAAGATCTATCTTGGAGAAGTACAGTCTTAGTAAAACTGTTAGTGTAATGGCGAAGAACCTTGGAGAGAATGATAGGCAAAAACTCTTTACTGAAAGTCACATATTCCTGTACCCTGCACTTTATGAAAGTGCGGTAGACCCTCCACTAACAATTCTTGAAGCTATGAGCTACGGGTTATGTGTTATTGCGACGAACGTGCAAAGCATTCCCTACATTCTAAAGAATCACAGAGGCGTCATAATACGTAGGCGCCGTTTAACTTTAGACCTCTATAAGGAGCTTAGTACGCTATTGAATAGTAGTGAGCTTATTAAGCAATATTCTGTTAAGGCTAGACACTACATTGAATGTGTTCATAGTAGTGATGTGGTTGTAAAGTTGATGATTAAAAGTTTATGTACGTGATATTTCATGAAGATTGAAACTCTTGATGTTAGAAAACGTGAAATACTTAGTAGACTACAAAGACTAGCAAGACAAATGATAAGAAACATTAACAAGTACTTAGATCTAGGCTGTGGGGATGGATCATTAACACTTGAGATTGCCAATATATTTCAATGTTCTGAAGTATGGGGGGTAGATATTGATGAAAACGCTTTGAATAGCGCGTCTATGCGAGGTATTAAAGTGTTAAAGGTGGATCTTAATACTCAGAAGATACCATTACCCAACGAAACCTTTGAGTTAGTGACGGCCTTTGATGTGATCGAACATCTATGGAACACTGATAACCTAATTTCTGAAGCGTACAGACTGCTTAAGAGAGGAGGATATTTCATATTAACTACGCCTAATCTTGCAAGCTGGATAAATCGTTTATTGTTTTTATTTGGATACTTACCATTTCACTACGAAGTCTCTCCGAAATGTGATCTTGAGAAAAGACCTCTACAGAAGAGCTATGGTGTTGAGGGGCATGTAAGATTGTATACGTTAAAGACCTTAATAAGGCATCTCAGAGCATACGGCTTCTCCATACTGGAGGTACATGGTATAAACTTAGCTTATGCAACGAGTAACTCCATCGTAAGAATGATTAATTCTATCCTCAGTTGGAGAAAGAGCTTATCTCCTGGAGTGTTAGTGATTGCTATCAAGAAGTAGTTACTTATCATGTCATGAATATCGTAGTACTCTCTTACACACTATGGCCTTATGGAAGTGGTGGTGAGTACGCTACATACCTTTACATTACTTCATTAAAGATGAGAGAGTTCAAGATTACTATAGCTGTTTATGATTATAGTGTTCTTCCTGAGACCTATGACTTTAGGGTTGTATGTATGCCCTGTATTGGTTTCAGCAAATATTCCCTCCACATAAATAAGAAGTTGTTAGAGAAGCTCGTTAAGTGTGCTGATGTTGTTTACTTTGCCTCTGCTTCTTGGGGTCTCATATCCTTTGTTAAGCGTTTTAACAAACCTGCTGTTGTGCATCTTCACTCCTATGACCCTGTCTGCCCCGTTGGTTCTCTCCATAACTTTGTTACTACTTCTACATGTAATCCTGAAGATAGGATTTGTAGTAAGTGTGTATGGCTTTACGAGAAAAGTCATGAACGAAGTCTCACGCAATCAGTAGGGTCTATGGTGTTAAACAGCTCTATTGGTCAATACTTTACTAAGCTTTTAGGTTATGCTGATGCTCTTATCTTTGTTAGCCATGCTCATAGAAGCCTCTTTATGAAACATTTAAGAGCTCTCTTAGGTTCCTATGTTCCCAAGTCCTACGTCATCTACAATCCCATTCCAGAAGTTAAGTATATTGAGCCTAAAGAGATGAATGTTGGCTACTTTGGTGGTCTAAGTCCTTTGAAAGGATATCATGTTGTACTGAGAGCTTGGACTAAAGTGTTCAGGAAGTATCGTGATAAAAAGTTGTTTATGACTAAGATGGGAAGGCTTACTGGAAGCAGTATTCTTCGTAGGATGAATGTTTTCGCTTATGAGAGGCTTGAACCAAGTGAGATTGAGAAGCTCTGGTCTAGGATTGGAGTGATGGTCTTCCCGTCCATCTGGCAAGAACCACTTCCATACGTTGTTATCGAGACATTACTACATGGTAGACTTTTGATATCCTCATGTGTTGGTGGTGTACCAGAGATTATTGGTAATGCTCCTGGAGTTAAGTTAATTCCTCCAAATGATGCTGATTCCCTAGTTAATGCTCTTGATTGGGCTCTCTCCATGGATTCTAGAGACGTTGTTGAGCTTGGGCTTAAGAATAGGGAGTACATACTAAGAAAGTTTGATAATGAGCGTTCAGTAAGAGAGCTCATCAAAGTTTTCGAAAGTGTGCTTTACTAATGAAACCATTGTGGATTACATTACTTAGGCTCATTGAAACGGCGCCTACAGAGGGTAATGAGAATTTGAGAGGTACCACGTCACATTCCTCTAAGGATCTTTATAGACTAGCTCTTGTGAATAAAATTGTTCTCGCATATCTATCAAGGGTCCATAGAGTTGATAAGTTAGAGAAGCTATTCTATTACCATAACCGACGACTAAATGTGCTGATGAAAGTGCTAGCTGATATTGTGAAAGCATTCAATGAGCGTGGCTTTAGGTATGTTGTGTTCAAAACTCTTAGACCTTTTAGAGAGGAGGTAGCTGATATAGACATTTTATGTTTAGGTGATGAAGTCGAATACTTTGAGATTACACGTGCAATAGAGTCTAGAGGTTATAGGCTTATGGAGTGTGGTCTTTACTGTACTACCTTTGAGGATCCTAGGTATAGGTTTGTGACTGAAGTCATGATAGATGTTTATAGAGAGGTTAGTGCGGGCCCTCTCATATACTTGGATAAGAAGCTACTACAAGATCATGTGATATTACGTGATATAGGCTCTACTAAGGTTAAGGTTCTTGACCCTGTAGCTGAGACTCTTGTTACAATTGGTCATAGTGTGATTAAGGAGAGGAAGGTGATTCTAGCAGACTACTTATCAGTTCTACACTACATATCTTCCATGACTTGTGAGCAGATGGAACAGTTTGTAAAGCTTATTAGGAGGGCTAGGCTTGTCCATGCATCTAGATGGTTTTTCACACTATCTACCTATATTCATAAGACTGTACATGGCTTTATACCTAAGAAGCTTGATAAGCTCATCAACATGCTTGGAGGAATTATCGATCCAGATATAGATGTATTGAAGCGAGAACCACCATTCCCATGTAGTAAGAGGGTGTTGATAAAGGTCTTTACTGAGAAACTAAGTGATCCCTTATTTAGAGCTAGTATCGCTAACTCTGTAGCATGGCTCTTTAGAGGCAAGTCTATGCATAGAATTACTAGGCTCCTTACACATAGGCTATGAAAATCATCATTATTAGTGGTGTTGATGGTTCTGGTAAGAGTACTCAGTTAGTCCTACTCGCTAAATACCTACGGGCTAGAGGTTTCAGGGTTAAGTACTTATGGCTTAGGTGGTTCGCCGTACTTACGTACCTGCTCTACCTTTACGCTAGGCTTACGAGGAGGACCATAGTTGTTCGAACACGTAGTAGACCCGTGCATGTGCACATCTTCTGGGTAGATTCTCTACTAAGGTATTCTTACCCTAGGCTTATCCTCTTCGACATCATCCTATGGTTTACGCTGAACAAGCTGGTTGCGCGTGTAAAGGGCTACGACATGCTTCTAATTGATAGATTCGTCTTAGATGTTTTGGTAGACCTGCTGTGGGAGGTTAGGGATGTTAAGTTTCTGAAGAGCATTCTCGTTCGAAGTATGTGGAGGTATGTAAGGAGCACAGCCATACTTACAGTTGAACCGAGGGAAGTAATTAAGAGGAAAAGTGACGTAGTATCGCTAAGGGAGGTAGCTTTCAAGAAGAGGTGCTTCGAAATACTTGCTAAACATCTTGGCATACCGATCCTAAACACAACGGAAGTAGATGTAACTACCACATTTAGAAAGCTGGAAGAACTCTTGAAGCCACATATCCATCACTAAGGAAGGGTTCTTACAATAGCATTGGTTTACGGTACTAAGACGTTAGAGTTGCTGAAGTCTTGGAGGGGAGGTTATGTTTACTTGTTTATCAATGGATTAAGTGCTGGTGGGTTGAAGGGCGTTATAGGGGAGGTAGTTTGATGTGGTGGTGCTGTGTGGGTGGTTGCTTTTGCTTTTTGTGGAGTCATTTAAATGTTTGAAGATGCTATACATTTGTGGTTGGGGGAGATGGGGAAGATTTCGTTGCCTGATGTCATTATTAAGGAGCTTAGGGAGAGAGCTCGTGGGGTGGGTGCCTTGATTGAGGAGTACCTCTTTGATGTATTAATGAGTGATGAGGTGCCTATTGAGCGTGTGAAGAAGTATCTTGAGGGTGCTGAGGAGCTTGTGATGGAGGCTCGAAGAGAGCTTGAGGAAGGGGATTTAAGACAGGCAAGTGAGAAGGTATGGGGTGCTTGCGCATTAGCTATTAAGGCGCATGCCCTAGCTAAGAAGGGTGTGATGCTGGAATCCCATAGAGATTTGTGGAGGTATAAAAACGAGGTTGCTAGGGAGCTCGGTGAGTGGGTTAGAGCTGTGTTTAGACAGGCTGACTCAATGCATAGAAACTTCTATGAGAATGTCGCAACGAGAGAAGACGTGGAGGACACATTAAGAGAGGTTAAGAAGCTAGTGAAGACCATAATTAAAGCATTACGAACTTGAAAAGCAAGTAATTAACCATTAAGGACTGTAGAAGCGATTTAGTGAGGGGGCAGTCATGTTTGGCACTTCATGATTATGGGTTAGCACTGAGGACCTTATTAACGTGTCTTGGTTAGAGTGTCTCGATAAGGTTGAAGCCCCATCAAGACACGGGAGTATAGCCATAAGTGAGAGCCACACCCTCCTTAACCCTCACTCCGTGATGTGTAGGGATGTAGCACCCGATGAACCACCGATAGAAATGAGGTGGTTGAGGAAGAAGCCCATGCAAGTTCCTATAGTTTCGAAAATAACCTGAATACCATGCACAGGCAACCACCCGAAGGAAGGCGTTAAGCTAATAGGGGTAGCATTACTACTTTAATTAACCTCAATCCTCATAATCTTTTAGAGGGTGAGGCTTCATTAAATAATTAAGAGGTGTGTTGTGTGGGGAAAGGTGTTAAAATCACTGTAAGTATTCCAGAGGTATTGTATGAGAAGTTGGTAAGGTTAGGACTCGATGTGGAGTCCTTGATTATTGAGAGGCTAGTTAGTGAGAGTAACCTTGATC
>Ga0190313_1001485_pt1 | contig 12627 bp, 12 predicted proteins | sample 4870071011_MG_FD_169989 | JGI IMG/M metagenome (GOLD analysis project Ga0190313, IMG submission 169989) | Hydrothermal vent sediment bacterial communities from Southern Trench, Guaymas Basin, Mexico - 4870-07-10-11_MG | ecosystem: Environmental > Aquatic > Marine > Hydrothermal vents > Sediment ...
ATTATCATGTATGCATTATATATAGAGTTTACCTTATCAATAAGCCTATATATGTGATCGATGCTGTACTGATTGATATCAACATAGATAACTACTTTATCATATTTCTTAGCATCACTAAGCTCCCAATACCCTCTTATATGGCTAATGTGTGGTAGTATAATAGATTTTGGATGACTAGCATTCTTTAATGCATCTCTACAGTCTTTCTCATATACAGTTAATATGCTCGATTGATCCCTGTACATAAATATTATATCTACATCTACATCACGATCAATTACTACATTATATTGGCTAGTATCTACAGTATCTACACCTCCCTCACTTTCAGAAACACTCTGCATGTATAAGTTATTATTGAGGTAGCTATGAACACTTAACACAACGATAGCTACTAGTAATATAATAACTATAACTAGGACAGATAATCTGCCTATAGACATAAGCTACACCAATTATATATTATCCAATAAATATATTTATTTTTTTTATCTATTAAAATAGACATTGTTTAATCAGAGTATAGGGAAGAAAAACAGTAAAGTACATATGGCGCCGGGGCGGGGATTTGAACCCCGGACCACCGGGTTTCTATCACCAGGCTTCTCCGAACCCGTGGTTAACAGCCCGGCGCTCCACCTGGCTGAGCTACCCCGGCACCTCTTTATTGTGTTTTGGTTTGTTGGTGTTTTTATTTTTTGCTTTCGTTACTGTTTTTGTGGTGGTATGAGCCCTATTGCTTTTAGTTTTTCTTCTAGGTATTGCCGTAGCTCGTCTAGGAGTACTTGTTTGTTCTCGTAGTCTATGTATTTCTTGGAGGGGAACGAGAATGATCCTAGATCTACTGTTCTATCTACCCTCTTTATTCCCTTGAATATTAATCCTCCTTCTTTTTCTACGAAGTACTTTAGCTTTGCTGTTATCTGTACATCCTCCTGAAGCTTCCCTGCCCCCATGGCTGCTTCCACTAGTGTTGCTAGTGTTGCTTGTTGTCTCCTCTTACTCCTGTAGAGTATGTTTACTATTATCTCATCAACCATTACATTCTTTATCTTCTGTCTATCCTTGTATGAGAAGTGCCTCATCACGTCACGGTCTATGATGTGTTTTAGCGGCTCTATATTATCTGTTGTTAGTCTTACTTGGAAGTAGTCTCCACTCTCCTTCATTGACATGCTCCGGTAGCCGTAGTTTTGTAGTATATCTACTATTATTGAGCCTACGAGTTCATCGAAGTCTGAAACCATTTTCTGAAACTCTGCTGCCTCAGCCATGTACTTTAGACCTTTTGCTGCCGCCTCCTTAGTCTTTTTTAATATATCCTTGAACCCGGGCATGAGCTTTCACCTAAAATGTGGTTCTAAATTATAGTTTGATAGAGATACTTATTATATTTTACACATTATAGCCTCAATAATTGTTTATAAACAATACATGACCATAATTTATTAGCACAGTATGCTCCATGGATAGGTCTTAAAAGGGACTAAGAAAATATTATACGTAGCCCTGATGAAGAGGGAACCCGGGTTTGAATAGGAATAGGCTGAATAACTATGTGTTGATAAGGCCCGCATCTTGAGGGGCTATATTCTTTTTCTCCATAGTTCTCTCATACGACGTCTCTTCTCTAGATACATTTCCCTCTCTAGGAAGCGATATACTGTTGAGTGTTGTCTCCCCTGGATCAGCATTTCTATTGCTTCCTTCGCTATGTTTGCTGATTCATAGTCTCCTATAATTGCTACGTAGTCACGGTAGATCGATATGTATGTCCCGGTTATCTCCTCGATCGTTCTCCGTGCTTTACCTTCCTCACCAATTATTCTCCCCTTAACTCTCTGCAGATGATTTGGTTTATCACCCACGTATTGCCTTAGATCTATTACTATGAGTATCTGATCCTCATCTAGAAGACGGAATGCTCTCTCTGGACTGAATCCGTAGGCTATTGCCCGGACTATATCCCTTGCCTTCATAAGCTGTAGTGCTGTTGTTGATGGTGATGCCGGTTCTATGATTACTGTCCCTGTTTTTGAATCAATTGTGATCAGTGTATTTGTACGTTTCATAATCTCCTCCTTAACACGTCCATCATGTCCTATGAGTACACCTATGCGGTCAAGTGGTAGTTTCTCATAGAGTCTTGTAACACCTAGTATGAAGCGTCCACCTTCTCCCTGCAACACGTGATCATCCTCCAAAGCTCCTCTGGAGACGGAATATCTAGTCCAGCCTCCTTGTAGAAGAAACGATATATATTCCTTATATCCCTATCAAGGAAATCCATTGCATTCGGATGATCGATCAGTACTGCCTGGCTAACATCTATGATCACTATTGACATGTCCTTTCTAACCATTATGTTGAACTCAGACATGTCTGCATGAACCATTCTTGCTCTACAATACATCTTCTGCATATTATTGATTACCTGCTCATATATCCAGTATAGATCATTTTCTGATAATTCCTGCCATACCTCCTTAAGCAATGGTGCTCTCACTCCATCCTCACCAATAAACTCCATCACGAGCACGTTATTATGTGAGGCAATTGGTTTGGGTACACTAACACCTGCATCATATAGTTTCTTTAGATTCCGGAACTCCTTCCTTGTCCATAGATATATTAGTTTACGTGTATCTCTAGGTAGTATTCCCTGGAAACGTGGATCACCACCTATGTATTTGAGTATGCCTTTCCGGAACTCTGCTGTAGCTGTAAGATAGATCTTTACAGCATACTCCTCCCCATTATAGCCATAGCCCAGGTATACTCTGGCCTCCTTACCAGTACTTATTACGCCATTCATCCTACGTAGAACATGTCTTCTCATGAGCTCGTAGAGAGTCATAACTGTACGGTAGTCAAAGACTTCCTCAACAGTTTCAAAGAGATCCTTGTCCTTGATCTTCTTCTTAATTCTCTCCCTCTCGATTAGGAGATCAATTGTATCGTCACTCATATATACTCACTCAAAACCTCTAGGAATTCACGTGGTAACACTCCTTTCTCAATAAGTTTCTGAACCTCATTACGTGCATAACGATAGATCACATCTCCCTTCCTAGGGTTAAAGTCCCATGGTACAACAAGTATTATGTCTCCCTCACGCATCCAAACCCTACGTCTCATACGTCCAGGGATCCTAATCATTCTCTCTTCTCCATCAAGACACTTAGCTATAAGATGATCTCCTCCGACAAGCCTGATTACTCCACAGAGTACCTCTCCTTCGCTAGGTATTGGCGGTTCTTTACTAACTTCTTCAACTCCCCTCTTCTTTTTCTTCTTAGGCATCTTATCTATTCACCCTCATTCCTCTTGACTATGTATAGTCTATTCCCTATGATATACCCCTTCATTTTATCTCCCTCTTTAACATTATTAAGGCTTACTAGACGGGGATATTCTCTTATCTCACCAGTAGTTTCATCCATTAGATAGATCGTTGATGGATCGCTTGCTATGACCAAGTAGTCCTTCTCCTCAATATAGTTTCTTGATTTAACAAGTCTTCCATCCCAATACTCGTTAATTGGTATACTATGTTTCTCACCAGTATCTAGATCAGTTATTCTAACCCTATTATCCCTAACCTCATCAACAACACCAAGTAACCTCCTATACTCGACAATATCCCCCTCCTCAAGATCAGGTAAACGTACCGATAGTGTAGTTATACCTTCCTTCCTACCACGTGATGGATCGTATTTTTTAACCTTAAATGTCTCAATAACCTTAGCACCCTTCTCACGACTAATTATTGAGGCTAGCCTTCGGGCTAGAACTGGTGTCACCATCTTTATGTTAATACCATTCTTATCCTCTTCAACATCAACTATATCATCTGCAATAGATGGTTCACTAAGAATCCTGCGTACATACTGTTTCTCATCCTCTGTTAAATGTCCACGGCTGCTCCTGATCTGTACAATAGCATTAAATACCTTACCTGCTTTCCTTAAGCATCTGGGACATACTGTCCTCACTATCCTAAATCTAACTATTACTGGCCTAGACACTATCTTTGATCCAGCAAGTAATGCTGTGACTCTAGCAATTGCCTCATGAAAGTTCTTATTAATCTTATGGATACTCTGTATCTCCTCAACCTCAAGTATCTCTACACCATTGTTAATAAATTGTCTAGACATATCAAGTATGTATCTTCTAAGCATATCCTCTAGAGACAATGGCTGCATCCAGCGTCCATGGTATCTCCATGAACCACATTTACTACATACAGTGATCTCAAAGACTGGTGTCTCCCTTAATAATCCCTTATATTTTAGGAAACACTCTATACAGTATCCATTAACTAGTGGTTCATCTGGTTCCTCTTGCCTACCACATTTTACACAGTACCTTGTCATAACCGGAACACCATTAGATCATCTTTATTATCTGGGCATGAGGAACCCCCTCAATATATATAACGGCATCTCTATGTACTAGGTTCCTCTTTATAGCTGCATTAACGATCTTTTCTCCTACAATATTTGCTATAGTTGATGCTTCAAGTAGATCAAGTGCTTCACCAATAGTTATTTTTCTACCGCCATAAAACCCCGGATCTATATAGAAGCTAGTACTACTCTCCTTTAACATCCTACCAAGTAGTTCAGCATCACAAATAGCTACTACAAACTCGCCCTCACTATGATACTCCTTAACATACACCATTTCATTCAATAAGTTATCCACAGCTTCACCATACCTCATCAATTCCACTATTTTACCCATACTAGTTTCTAGACCATAATCCCCTTTTATACTAGATTGAAAAACTGGGTTAAAAGAAATATTTCCTCTAGAAAGCTGTTAACGTTGTTTCTGCACCACATGCTAGACAACGTAGTTTAAAAACCTTACCCACTTTCTCTAGTACAGTAAATCTACTACCACATGTTGGGCATAATACGTAGTTTTTAACGAATCTATCTATAAGCCTGTTAATTATTGATGCTGAAAACCTACCCTGTAGAATTAGTGCACCCGACTCATCAATTGTACCTGGTACAGCTAGTTCTTTGACAAAATATCTCATTAGAAGCTTTGGATCTCTATTTAGTACATCAGCTATTTGTCTGAAATTCCTAATGATGATCCTATTACCAACAATTATTATTTCTGCCCTAGGTACTTCAAAAGGTTCTGCCTTAACCTCCTTCCTAGGCAATCTAGCATATAATCTATCAAGTAGTTCTTCATAACTATAGTCCCTAATACTCCTAGTCAATCCCTACCCCTCCATATACCATATACTAGGAATTAAAGGGTGTTAGAATATATTCTATATTTCGGTTACTCCGGGAAAGAATGATCTTGGTGGGTGATGGTGAGAAGAGTATACATTGAGACCTATGGATGTGCATTGAATAGAGGAGATACATATATAATGAAGACTGTACTGGCTAGTAAAGGTTATGTGTTTGTATATAACCCTATTGATGCAGATGTAATCATTATAAATACATGTACTGTTAGAATGGAGACTGAGCAACGAATGATCCATAGGATCAAGCTTCTATATAGGCTTTCCATGGAGTATGGTAAGAAACTGGTCGTAGCTGGTTGTCTAGCTAAGGCTCAGCCATACCTAGTATCTAGGATAGCTCCTACGGCGAGCCTATTATCTCCACAAAATGTGTCTCGTGTGGATATGGTTGTACGTGATGATAGGAGGATTGTATTGCTTGATGGTGAAAGGGAACGTGGGGTTCTTGGTGTTTGGATGGAGGATAGAGTAGCCATTATACCTATACAAGAGGGTTGTTTAGGTAATTGTAGTTTCTGTATTGTTAAGAATGCCCGCAGGAGACTATTCAGTTACCCAATAGATCATATTGTAAAGACTGCTGAGGAGCTGATAGGTAGGGGTGCTGTTGAAATAGAGCTTAGTGGTCAGGATACTGGTGCCTATGGACTGGATCTTTATGGTAAGCAGATGCTCCCAGATCTTGTTAGGAAGGTGTCTGAGATCCCTGGGGTATATATGGTTAGGATTGGAATGATTAATCCAGATACCCTAGAGCCAATAATTGATGATCTTATTGATGCCCTAAGGAATGATCGTGTTTATAAGTTTCTACATATTCCGCTTCAGAGTGGTAGTGATAAGGTATTAAGGATTATGAGGAGAAGGTACACTATCGATCAGTATAGAAGCCTGGTTAAGGAGCTCAGATCCAGGGTTCCAGATATAGCTATTGCAACAGATATTATTATTGGACATCCTGGTGAGGATGAGGATGATTTCCAGGCTACGCTAGAGATTGTTAGGGAGTTAGAATTTGACCGTATCCATGTAGCTCAATATACTATTAGACCTAATACGTATTCGGCGTCGCTAAAACAAGTTAGTAGTAGGGTTAAGAAGGAGCGTATGAAGAGGTTTCTAGAGGTTATGGAGGATATTGGTGTTAGGAGGCTAAGTAAGTATGTTGGTAAGATTGTAGATACATTCATTACCGAATGGAATGGGGATAGTTATACTGGTAGGCTTATAAACTATACACCAGTAATAGTTAGACATAACAACGATCTTATTGGTAAATGGGCTAGGGTGAAAGTTTACGATGCAACATTCTATGATCTTAGAGGAGTTATTATTAACTAACCTATAGTGATTAACTCGATAACAGGATTACAGTCTCTAAATTCATTCTCTATATGTTTCATAAGCTTAATAAGATCATTTATTCTAACGGGTAGAGAGGCAGGTATTATCCTTAAAGCTATAGTGATCTCAGATTGATCTATTCTCTCGATCTCTATTTGGTTCTCCTGAATCCTAAATACAGCTACACCACCACTCTTCATAACATTTATTAAGCGTTCAATAATCTCTCTAAGCTCTATAGCTGGATTTCTCTTTATTCTCAGTCTAAGTGGTATAAATGGTGATGTTTCACGTATTGCTGAGTATAGGAGTAGTGAATTTGCTATATATGTTCTATTACCAAATATATCCTCTATAGTTGATGAGAATGGATCCATGGACACGATCCTGCCATATATGGGTTTATGATGTCCTGGGAGATGTATTTCTAGATATCTACCCCTAATGTACCTGACTAGCTGGAGGGTTATGTATGCTGTAAACTCCCTTATCTCGTAGAAGAAGAGTATTGCTATGAGTAATGCAAATATTGCTATGATCGCATAAGTCACTATTGATGGCACGTAACTCTGTATTATGAATAGTGAGAACACCAATATAAAGACTGAGTCCATGATCCTCATAATAGTGATCTTTGTACCTACCCCAATATATCCTCTTTGATAAAGTGTTGACAATAATCTACTTATGAAGTATCTTAATACAATTATTGCTATCAACAATATTATAGCCGGAGCAAAATCATAGAGTATTCTCTCAATACTTGAGGGAGATATGTTTATTAGATTAAATATCATGTGTTCTCAACCCTTAAAGTATCTTGTCACATCCTGTAATCTAGACAATATAAGTAACTGGTACCCACTTCTCAATACAGTATCTGGAGTTGGAAAGAATATTTTCGTACCATCAAATATCGTGACAATCCTTATATCCTCTGGCAGATTTAGATCAGCGATCTTTCTATCGGCAGCCTTATCAGTCTCTGCAAGGGTAACCATGTAGATATATGAATCACCAATTCTGCCAAGCCTACTTGGTTCCAATATAGAGTCTAGATAACTAGCTATCATTGATGCTATAAGTGATGGCTGGCTAATAGGTACTCCAAGACCCAGTCTTTGTAGCAGTTCAGCAATCCTCTTGTCAGTTACTTTAGCAATACGGAAGGGTATATTATACATCTTAGCTATTGCTAGGGCAAACAAGTTTATCTCATTACGTCCAGTAAGAGCTATTACAGCATCAATCTCATCCATTCTAACATCACTTGTATATAGACTTACATCAGTAGCATCCCTATCAATAACTACAACATCATATTTTAATGCAAGATCCTTACGTCTAACAGGATCTCTTTCAACAACTATGACCTCATGCTTCTTAAGATCTAGTTTAGACAATAGCTCCTCAGCAACAGAACCTCCACCAATTATCAGGATCTTCAAGAACCTCCACCATCAATGCTACCTAGATAGCCTATTTCAGCCAATCTACAGTATTCTACTTATATACTATTCTAGACTAAAAGATTAACCTTAACAGGAGTAGTAATCAATAGAGTGTCTCAGTATATCTCTTACCAGTAATTAAGGCTATTAATAGCATGAGCTGTACGTATTCAAGACGGCCAAATAACATAAGAAATATAATGGTCACCTTAACACCTAGAGGAGCCATTGGAGAAACTACATTTACACTTAAACCAACACATCCAGCAGCTGATGTTGCTTCAAAGAGTGTATCTATAAAGTTATAGCCGTATGCAGCCATTACAGTGGCTCCTCCAAAGATCATTATCATGTGTAGAACAACTATTACAAGTGCCTGAGAAATCTCTGATTCGGAAAGCCACGATCCATCAATACTCATTCTCCTCTCAATAGGGGCTGATATAACTGATTTAAGTGCTACATCCTTGAGCTTCTTAAACAATATTAGTAGTCTTATGGACTTTATACCACCAGCTGTTGAGAACATCATACCGCCAATAAACATTCCCGCTATCAATATTGCCTTACTAGTATCTGATAGCTCAGCTATTGATCCTATGCTGAAACCCGTTGTTGTCATACCGGATACTAGGTTGAAGCTTCCAGCTACTAATGCATAGTGTAGATCTGTTTTTTCAATGAATAGATATGATAGGATCATCATAGTAGTTAGGAGAAGCATTGAAATAACATATACTCTAAACTCCTCGCTCCTCTTAAGTATCGAGAATTCCCCCTTAAACATCATTGCAATGATATAGAAGTTCATACCACCTATAAACATGAATATCATTACTGGTACGTAGGTTATTGGAGATCGATCATATATTACCTGGTATCCTGCATCATATGTTGACATACCACCAGTAGCTATTGTTGTTAGCACATGGTTGAATGCTTCATACAGGTTCATACCAGTGTATACATAGGATACTAGACCCATAAGTGTAAGGATTATATAGATCTTTAGAAGGGCTTTAGCTGTCCTATAGAATGTAGCCTCTATCTTAACTGGTCTCTCAACACCATATGCTGTCCTGCCTATATGGTAGAAGTAAGGGAATATAACCATTGCAAATACTACGAATCCAAGCTCTCCACTCCATTGCATTATACTCCTCCATGTAACAATTGATGGCCTCATATAGTCTAGTCCTGTTAAGACAGTAAATCCAGTACCTGTAAATCCACTTACACTTTCAAAAAATGCGTCTATAAACGATATGTTAATCGTGTACATGAGTACTATTGCTGATTCAAGTGGTATTAGGAGCCAAGCAATTGATACAACTACTAGGCTATCAAGTAGTGATAGTGGTTCTGCTTCAACTTTTGATGATAGGAAACCTATTAGTAGGAATATTAGGCCACTGATAAGGAATAGTGCTGAAATACTATAGCCTGTTAAAAGGTCTATTAGAGGTACAAGTAGCATTAATGCCCCTAAGACACCCTCAAGACTGCCGATAATCTTCAGTATACCCTTCCAGTTCAAAATATTTACACCAAGTACCTAGGAATGAATACCTAGGTGATATTTTGCACTATATGCTTAAAACAATTATTCCAAGGCCTATGGTAAGGGTATTGGTAATACAATGATCCTTCTAGGACTGTATCTCCTAGCAATATATCCTGCAAGATCATATACTTTATGTGCCTTCTCAAGTATGACAGCATCACTTGAGATAACCCATCTATCCCGGGATAGCTTAAGCACCTTAATATCAGCTTTTCTAGCAACAACTATGTTAGCATTAGGTAACAGCTCCCTTAACCTAGAAGCTAGTTCACCACTACGACTAACATTAGCGTCTAAGACTATGTATGTCTCATGACCATCTATAAACCATTTAATCAATGATATGATTCTATTAATAGTCTCTATATTAACAGCTAATGCAACTCTGGTGCGTATCCCAAGTAGATCCCTTATGAACCCATCATCACATAAATAGAGCTCTTCACCAGAAAGTATAGAGTATATTGTTGAGAATACATTATATCCATCAATAACTATTGATGAACCATTTGGTGGATATGATGTCTTAGAACGAATTGAGCGTACATACCTAGTTGTATGAACACATCTATAGAGTAGTAGACGCTCACGTCTGCTAAGTAGATACCTTGTAGATATAGTGTCCAATGCCAGCTTATGTGGATATCCACGATCAAGTAAGTATCTATAGTCTCTGGCTGCATCAACTAGTTCTCTACGCAACCGCCCATCTCCATCAATAACTTCCTAAAAATATTAAATAACTCTTTAGAGGAGACACTTGATCTAAATGTTACATGGTCCTTCTTACCGCCACCCTTAATATCCGGATATCTCTCCTTTAACTTTTCCAGTACAATCCTTAGATCTATTTCTTTAGCGACTTGTTCTGGATCATAGAATACCTCTATATATCTTCCTGCATCATAGAATACTATTATACCATTTTTAGAAATATCTAGTGCTAGTTCACGGTAAAACTTTTGATCGCCTATATCATTGTATAAGTATATAGCTTTATATCCGCATTCTTCAACTACTCCACTAGATATTCTCTCCATATATAGCCCATAGAGCTTCTCCCTATATCTAGCCAGAATCTCCTTTAACTCACTATATTCTCCACTAAATCTTGTTATAGCTTGTAGAACTTGTTTAGGACTAGTATTTAACTTACCAGCTATCTCCATAATAACCTCCTCCAGTTCACGAGAATACTCTGGTATCCGTGAACCAGCAATATACTCTATCCTTATAACACCATCCTGTATTTTCTCTACATTAACGATCTTTATACCCCCAACTTCACCAGTATTATGGAGATGGGTGCCAAAGCATGCTTCAACATCCCATCCAGGTATTTCAACGATCCTTAGGATCTTTGATACAATTGCTCCACCCTGATATATTCGGGTACCATATTTCTTCTCAGCCTCGAATTTTTCTAAGTAGGTAAACCTTAGATCTATTCTCTCGTCAACAACTCTATTAGCAAACTCCTCGATCTTCCTTATTTCTTCATCCGTAAGCATCCTGTAATGTGTGATATCTAGGCGTCCCTTCTCAACTGTTTTCTCAGCACCAGCCTGCCACACATGATCTCCAAGAACCTTCCGGGCTACACCAAGGATTATATGGGTAGCTGTATGGTGTCTCATAAGCCTATATCTACGTCTCCAATCAATGATCCCCTCAACAATGTCTCCCTTTGACAGTGTTGAACCTACACTCTCATCAAGCTCATGTATGATCACATCACCATGCTTATAGACTCTTCTAACTCTTACTCTACGGCCATCGGGTAACCTAAGATACCCTGTATCATGATCTTGCCCTCCAGCTATTGGGTAGAAAGCTGTTTGATCAAGTATTACGTAGTTATCCCTAACACCCAATACCTTAGCCTTAAACACCCTTAGATACGGATCCATATGGAATAGCCTACGTGTTTCTGGAAATCTAGATGTCCAATCAATTATTTCCCTAGGTAGAACTTGTTCACGGTATTTCTGAAAAGCTCCTGGTCGTCCATGCCTCTTAGCAACTAATGAGTAGAAATCATGGGGTATATTGACTTCAACTCCATATTTCCGTGCCCGTTCAGCTATGATCTCTGGTGGTATACCATGTGAATCATAGATTTTCACAAGATCGTTTATTTCAAGCTTCTTCCTCTTCCTAATGAATTTATCTACTACCTTTAACCCTCTCTCCAATGTTTCGATATATCTCCTTACCTCATGATCTATTACATCAAGTATGTATTGCCTATGCTCACTGAATTTCGTGTATACATAGTGGTTTCTCCAGTAACTAATCATTTCCTCCATAAGCTCTGCAACAATTTCTCTATACCTACTTGGTTCTATACCGAGCTGATAAAGTGCCTTCAAACTCCTACGAAGAACTAGCCGGGCTAGGTAACCCTCTCCAGTATTTGATGGTACTATCCCATCGGATAACATTAGGGCAAGTGTTCTATAGTGATCGAGCAGTGTATAGAGAAGAAGTGATCTCCTAAAGCTATCGTAGTATTCTATATATCCATGTTCATCCAAGTATTTCTTTAACTGATCAAGTGAACCTATATCAACATCACTAAGCCTATATACGATCTCTCTTAACACGTGATACTCTGGCTCCTCTGTACCAAGTATATCCTTATACCTGCCTAGTAGTTCACCATATATAGTATGGAAAGCAGTAGGTACTCTCTGAGTAAACCATGCAATACGCTCTATACCATAACCTGTATCAATAACCCTTATATCCATAGGTGTATATCCGTCACCACTTACCCGATACTTCATAAAGACCAGTGTAGCCAGCTCTAAACCATCAACAATAACTTCATATGCTGGACCAGCATTACCTCCTCCTTCCCACCACGATGGCTTGAAGACGATGTCTTCTCCAGGTATCCCTATCTCCTTTGTAAAGAAGTTATATGCATACTCTAGTGTCTCATCAACCCAGTAGATGTAGTTGCCATCCCTATTGAA
>Ga0190313_1001487_pt1 | contig 12619 bp, 13 predicted proteins | sample 4870071011_MG_FD_169989 | JGI IMG/M metagenome (GOLD analysis project Ga0190313, IMG submission 169989) | Hydrothermal vent sediment bacterial communities from Southern Trench, Guaymas Basin, Mexico - 4870-07-10-11_MG | ecosystem: Environmental > Aquatic > Marine > Hydrothermal vents > Sediment ...
ACTTCATCCTTAAATGGTGTTTTTCCGACATAACTTCCGTCGATGTATACATCCAATGCAATTGTGGAGTTGATAATTAGCAGAGTAGTGTTTGGGAGATAGTGTTTGATTTTCTTCGTTTCTGGAACTTGCATCTCCACTTCCTTTCCATTTACAATTAGGGCGGATTTGAGGATGTTGAAGTTCACGCTTATGTTATAACTTTTATCAGGCCTTAGTTCAGCCCATCCCTCAAAGAAAGGATAGCCATTGTGACCTAAGGAAATCTTGTAAGTGTGGAGCTCTGGAATGTGGGGGATTACAGTGGTGGTGAGGTTTCGGAGTTCAAAGTCGTAGTGAACTATGCTAACATTCTGCTGTGGCTCCATTATCACGGGGACTAAAATGTCGAAGGGAGTGAACCATTCTCCAAATCTATGAAAATCAAAGATGTATGCGGTGGCGTTTTCAGGCTGAGTGCCTATGGAGAGCAAAGAATTGTGCACTATGAAACTTGCATTGCGGTAAGGAAAGCCTCTTGCCATCGAGCTCTCATTGCCGAAGTAGTATATTGTCTCTACCATTTTACAGCCCTTTCTTCCCCTGTACTCTTCAATTGAAGGAGTGCTATTGAGGAAGAGCTGGTAGTAAGGATCTTTGTCGTCGTACTTGTATATAATCATGGGGGGATTCCTCGGCCCGAACATTATTATTCCACCGCATACCTCCTCATCCCAAAATGGAGCGGCAATCGGGGGTACATATTCTTCCTCTTTTGTTGGCACTGTTATGTTGAAGCCGTATTTTACGGTTATATTTTTGAAAGGGCCTTTTACTGCTAAATCTATCCTTCCGAAATAAACAACCAGCTCAATGAACCTTTCGCTCCGAGATGGAGTCAAGTTGTACAAAACGGTGTACTTACCATTGGAAATCTTTATTATCCAGCTTCTTGCCGGGAGCTCGATTACTGCGGGAGTCTTAAAAGTTTGGTTAATGCCCTCAATGATTACAGTTGCATTGCTGGGTTTAGACTCTATCTGAAGCATTATGTTCTCGTCATTAAAGGTATTCACACCAGAAACGGTAGATAATGTAAGCAGAAACATTATTAATGCGGTGGCTCCATGTTTCTTTTGGAACATTCAGACCACCATAAGCTGGGTTTACTTTATCCTTTATAAAAGTGTTGTTAATTTCAAGTTAATTTGAAATATATTTACTATCTGGAGGAAAGATAAATGAGAAGAAAACCCAAGATAAAGATTGAACATCATCTCCTCAAAGGCATTCTGCCAGCTCTTGAGGAGGTTGCAGGGATAGAGGGAGTTAAGAAGGTAATTCCTGGGAGAATTTATGCCAGCGATTCTCGAGGCTTTGAGATTAAGGTTGTCAGAGAAACGCTGACGGGACTGAAGCTTTTGGCGAAGAGTGACGGCAGTGTTCAGGAAATCTTCTTGGTTGTTGATAAAGCTGATAGGGAGCAAGTTAGGAGACAGATAGAGAAGATTAGCGAGAAGTGGAGAAAGAGTTAAATCCACTCATGAATGAAGGGTATGAGACTGACGGTTGAGCATCTTGAGAAAGCCAAGAAGGTGATTGAGTTTTGCAGGCAAAGACTTGGACTTTGAGAATTGCGGAGGTTATAAAGCAACATTATCCCGATGCAAAAATTATATTCTTTGGCTCTCGGATTAGAGGGGATTATCTTAAGTTTCCAGGGCTTTCAAAGGGAAACATTTCACCGAAAGGTCAAGTGAGGTTTTGAGGGCTTTGTGGAATGCTGGCATTGTTGGAGATTTTGAGATTCTGTGCTACACTCCGGAGGAGTTTGAGAGAAAGAAGAAAAGCCTTGGGATTGTTAGGGAAGCTCTGAGGGAAGGAATTGTTGTTAACCCAAATCCGGGACAGGCGGACTTTAAACAGATATAGGAAGACAGGAAGTTTTGGTGTGTTTAGGTCTAAGGTTCTGGGTTTTTGTTCGGTGATTATCTGCATAATATCTTCACTGAAATTTTGGTCTGTTAAACCTCATTCAGGTGATCAAAATGCAGAACTTCAACATCTATTTTGAGCAGAAACCTTTTAAGCTCTTGCAGCGTAATGAGGGAGTTAGAGAGTACAGTTTTCTTGTCATTAGAATGAAAGCTCTGTAAAGTGTTGAGGCAGTCCCTGGGGGTGTGAAAAACGAAAAAAGCACAGGGGATTGTTGAATATTTGCTTGTAGTTGTTGTAGTATTAATAATATGGCAATTGTGATGGTGTATTTACGGGGGTTCAGCAAGCACCGCTGGTAGTGCAATTTCCAGTTTTAATCTATCAGAGTCGTCCACATCATCTACCTCATCAAAATCTCCTACTTATGGCATGCAACAAAAAATATGCAGGGAACGGCAGGGTGTTAGATTCCTAAAAAGCCATGAAGAACTTATGGGGGCTATGGATTGCAGTAATCCGATTAATGAGACAGTAGTTAATAGGCTTCCTAATGTTTTTACCCATCATAATGTGCCAACGGGCTCAATAACGATTATAAGTAGTTACATGTATGTGAAGGAAGATGTCGAATCCAAGTGGAGCATTACAGAACTAAAACTCTGGTCGAATGCAGCCGAAATTGAAATTGATGGGCAAATTGTGGCGGCTGTGTATTTTAGCGGAGATGGGAAAGTTGCGAATTATGTTGGGAATATCCAGTACCTTGCAAACAACATTTATGTTCGGGTCATGTCAAGTCCAGTGCACTTATCAAAAGGCTGGCACGAGCTGGTCATAAGGTTCCAAACACACAGTGGAAATTATCTTTACCTAAACTATTACCTGAAAGGTGATGGGGTTTGGTATCAATACAGAGTTGGGCAGAACTCACCAGCGATAACTTTTTACACATGAATATTCATTAAACGTCTATTATCATCCTTCAAGGCGTGAGAAAGGATTATCTGAATTTTCATGTTGTGTTTTGCATTGCATCAGGGGGTGAGTCTGGAGTTAATAGCATGCATATTTTTGATTACTTGAGAGAGCAAGTGCAATGCATGAAATTTCCGCTTTTGGACTCTTAATTATGAACTGGCCTCACTATGAACGGCGAGGCTTCAAAAATTATAAGTTAAGGTTCTCCCAAAACTTTCAGAACTATATCAAAGATCCTCTCAACTTTTCCAGGCCCAAATTCCATGATTTTTTCTGGATGCAAAAGGGGCAATATATCTTCTGTGACAATCTTCCATGGCTCTTTTAGGCTTGAAAGTACTGTTACTGCTTTTTTATAATCTTCTCCCTTAAATATTGCCGCTTTACTTGGAGCAACTGCAATAACTATATCAGAATCAAGGGATCCCGCAGTTGGGGCTGCGAAATTATTGTATGACTCTATGACCGTAAGCTCATGGTTCCGCTTGATGTAGTTCAAGCACTCATCGGCTTTTTTCCGAGATTTCACCAACAATTTATCGACATCCCTAATATTTAGCGATTCTGGGTTGACTACAGAGATTAGCTTCTCAACCTCCTTCCTGAGAGGCCTTGTTAATCTTCTTATGTTTTCAGGAATGTAGTAATGCTTTGTATTGGCAATACTACTTACCCTAACTATGGCAACCTGATGCTGGTAGGTGATTGCGGTATAAGTACTGCTTCTCCAGCCGACTTTTTCCGGATCGGGAGGAATAAGGAGAACAGTTAGAGGACTTTCAATCTCTATTGGCTCTGAACTTTTTGCCGACTTGTGGAGCTTGTGAGCATCTTCCCCTATTAGAACGTGATGTTCAATGCTCTTGGCTAAGTATTCATATTGATACCATCCATTAAAGCCACTTACGGGTTTAGAAACCCCAACATCAATCCCCCTCTCTACGGCCTCTTCAATTAGGGACGTCGCTAACGTTGTTTTGCCAGAGTCATGAGGAAGAATGCCAACTACCAGGAGTGAGGGCATTTGAATCACCTGCTTCTCAAGCGTTAAGCATCCAAGCAAACTCGATTATCTCAGCTTTCTGGTATTTTATTATTTTTCTTCGATTGACTCCTTACAAACTGATACTTCCAGACTTTTTAAAGCTTTCAGGGGTAACGGTCATTGGTCATGGGGAGAGGAGATCAGATCATTAGCATTCTGCGCCCCCTTTGTAAATCCTTTAAATCAGTGACCTCAATCTCATACATTTTTCTTTTGAAAGCCTTGCCCTTCAGAGCGGGGGGCTACTTAACAATGAACCTTTGATTTTGGAATTATAGAAGCGCTTTGTTCATTCTTTAACAGTCCCGAACCAGCGTTCAATTTTTTAACACCTCAGAGTTCTCTCTTCCCCTCAAAGAACTTAATTAGCTCTTCATCTTCATCAGAATCAAAGTATCCAAGCTCCCTCTTCTGCAGCTCTATCAATCCCGGCGTAAGCAAAAGCTTTCCATTCAGCTTTGGGACGGCATAATGCAGAGTGATTTCACTGAAATCATCGAGCTTTATTGTTGGATTTTCTTCATACTCTATTTCTTCCAAGTGTTTGCCGTCAGCAATTAGCTTTGCAACTATCGCTGCACCGTCTATAGAGTACTGGGGCTTTCCGATGTGCCTAACTTTTACACCTTCCATCTTCAAAGTTATGAACTCTTTTGTCCTTCCTCTCGGCACTGCATCTCCTAAAATTCCTCCGACAACAATTATTGTATCCTCTTCTATATCTTCGGGCTTAAGCTCTTCCTCAGCTTGCAGGTCAAGGACTATTATCTTTGACCTATCAAAAGGGAACTTTGTGACGCTCTCCGTTAGAACGCTTCCTAATTTTGCGAGCTTTTCTCTTTCATCTTCTCTAACATTGGTGAAAATCAGCCTATCTTTCCACCATTCGCTTACGTGCTTGTATTCAAGCCAGAGCCACTCGCTTATCTCCTCAAGGTGCTCGATAACCAGGTGGGGCATGTTTTCCACCTTCTATATCACACAGCATTCGTAGATTATCTCAACATCTCTTATGGTTTTGGCCCATTCAATGACTTTTCTTGGCGGATTTGTTATTCTATCTACTCCAGCTAAAATTGCACCTTTGTCGAACTCTAAGCGCCATTTTCCAAGGGGGCGCATACACCCAATGCTCAGCTCTCCGTCAAACCTTTCCCTTGCATACTTGACAACTTCCAAGCTCTCTTCAACGCTTGGTTTTTCAACATTTTCCATCTCAGTTCCCTTTGTTGGGATCAGCACGTCCAAAACGAGGACATCTATTGGATACTCAACGAGCATATCTATTGCTTTATACTCCCACCAAATTTTTCCAAAGTCGAGCCCAATGGTTATATGCGGTGCAACTCTAACGCCGTTTTCTGTTAAGATGTCCAAAATTTTAAGATAATCTTTGACATTCTTGTCAATTTTGTATACCCTTTTTATCACTTCATCAGCCCCGACAAAATCAAGGGAGACTACATCAACGTATTTAACCCACTCCAAGTCTTTCTCATCAATAAAACCAACATGGGCATTGAGCTTCAGCTTAGTTTCTCTCTTGATGGCTTTTATTTCTTCAGCAAACTTGTCAAGCGGAACTTTTAACCGATTATCAAGTCCTCCGCTGAGGAGACAACCAACACAGCCTTCCTTTTCAAGGCTTTTGCAGTATTCAATTAAAGATGAGCGGGTAACCTTCAGCATCCCCTCTAAGTAGTGTCTTCCGCAGTGAGCACAGTTCAATGAGCAATAATTTCCGGTGAGCGAAATTGAGGGAAATTTAATGCCCGGGATGTAAATTTTGAGCTTTCTCATGGGACATGCCTCTTTATTTCATAAAGTTCCACTCATCTCTCCCATAGCGCTCTTCAATGAGCTTTTCAGCTAATTCAAGCTCGTAATCAGTAAGTTGACCTTCTTCAAGTGGAAACTCTTCGAAAAACTTTTCTCTCAACAAGTCATATGCATCATTTCTGCCGAGATTTATACCCTCCCTCTCAAGTGTTGTAACCCTCTCCCAGATGCTCTTCACTCCTTTATCGGCGAGCTTTTTCTTTGAGACCTTCAGCACCGATGCCAAGATGTCAAGCCTCGTTGCATACATGAAAGTTCCATGCTGTAGAATTACCCCCTTTCTTCTCGTCTGTGCAGAACCGCTGATTTTCTTTCCATTTGCTATGATGTCATTCAGTCCAGAGAACTCGGCCTTAATGCCAAGTTCCTTCAAAGCTTCAACCAAGGGGGAAGCTAACAAGCGATAGCTTTTGTATATATCTCTTAAATCTGGATGGAAATCCTCACCAACTACAACACTGTAAGTTATTTCCCCGTAGGCATCATGGAAAACACTTCCTCCGCCGGTTATTCTCCTCACAACTGGGATGTTAAGCTCCTGACATTTTTCTAAGTTAACGTCATGCTCAATGCTTTGAAATCTCCCGATGGTTATTGAGCTTGGCTTGAAAACATACAACCTAACTGTATCTTCGACTTTACCCTTTATGCGAGCCGTCATTATTGCTTCGTCAATTGCCATTTGAACTTCAGGGCGGGCAATAATCAGTGGGACGAATCTCATCATATCACCAAAAATTAAAAAGAATTGAGAGCTTAAAAAGATGTGCGATGATGATGCCTAAGCCCTTCTGAAGGGTGATGAAAGCGGTCACCACTGAGCAACCTTTGCTTGACCAAAGAGGTTTGACTGTTTAAAAAACATGGAAATGGACATGCTTTCAAAAAGAGTTCTATAACTTTTTGAGTTTATTAAAATGGGCCCATTATGAGGATTTCACCCCATCAGTGCCCCTTGGGCGCTTAAATAATTAGAAACTCTGTAAAAACCAGCAATTGAAGAGTAAACTCACCCAATAAAGCAATCACAAAAAGGCATGCCAACTTTGAGGCATCTCTGCCGAGCAACTTTGCGAAGGAAAAGTTTCATCAGAAGTCTGTAGCTCTTTGCAAAAGCCTTTGAGTAGCAGATTCTCATCAAGAAGGGGGTGTGGGGGTGTTAGCCCCCCAGTAACTGAGAGCATCGGGGGTTTGAGAGTCCATAGGGTCAGGGGCCGATTAGGTCATCACAGCTCAGCCACCCACCCTTACATCATCCCTCAGGTTAAGCCCAATCTTTCTCTAATTTCCAGCGGAATCAAACCAATCTTTGGAAAGATTAGCAGGGCTTTTGCCTCAACAGCTTCTTGAGGAACACATGGTAGGATTTTCCCACTGTATGGGTAAGGATCAGGTGCAGGGTTGTTGTCCCCCCAAGTAACGAAGCAGAGTTCTTCTTTACCGTTTATCATGAGCTTTTCAATTGCTCTAACTCTATGAATTATTGGATATTTAGTATATGGCCTTTTGTAAACAACCACATCACCTATTTTTATGTCCTCAGGCTTGACACCTTTGAGGAGCACGACGTCACCCCTGTAGAACACGGGTTCCATTGAACCACTTACAACAATGACAAGGGGGGAATCAGTGTGCAAGGCTATTTTTAATCCATTATGTATTGCAAATATGACAATTAGGGAGACTATTATGAATACGAGATCATTCTTCCAGTCTTTTGTTTTTTCTCCCATTTTAGCGCCTCCATTAAGGTTCTAATTTTAGTGGGTATTGCCCCTATTGCAGTGCATGTTTCTAAGCTTATCCTTTTGCTGTCCGTTATGTCCAAGTGGTACTCAGCTAACTTAAAGATTTCCTTTGGAAGGCCATGCCTCCCTAAGCCGACAATCAACATAAAGCTTTCCCCTTTTAATGCTCTTTTGGCAACTTCTATGGCCGTTATTTCTTTATCTTTATTGGGCTTTCTTGTTGTTGCTATTATATGTCCAAACTGAGGTGGAAATCCCCTTTTTGGAAATTCCAACAGATGAAACTTGTTTTTCTTAGCAAGCTCGAGGAGGTATTTTCCTCCCTCTCCGATTGTTGTATTTTCGGATATCCTCTCTGCCAAATCGAGAGGTTTCTCATTAAACGGGAATCCAATCAGTGCTAAGTGGAAATCAAATGCATAGCAAATAGGAGCTGCCCTGGCAATTGCTCTCAAATGAGCTTCATGAATTCTCTTAGGGTCATACGAGTTGTATAGCGCTAAGGTGAGCATTTTTATCACCGTTTATCAGTTAGATGTGTTCGTGAGTACTATTAGTTTTGAGAAGTTTATAAGGGTGTTCGGGAGTAGTGGTGTATTAATATCGCTGCTTTGTAGGTATGTATGGTTAAATACTCTAAAACTCATTCTGCTCTTGGTGGTAGCATGATCTTTGATGCGCACTCTGATTTGCCCACTTATGTCTATGACATGCGAAAAGAAGGAAAGAGTAGAGTTCTTGACCATGAATTCGAGAAGTTCTTTGGAGAATACATAAAAGCTCGTGTTATGGCAGTTTGGACAAGGCCAGATAAAAGGCATCAAGCTTTGAGGTATGGGCTTGAGGTTATAAACCAGCTCTACAAAGATGTCCTTGAAAGCGAGAAGTTTGCAGTTGTGACAACTGTTGAAGAGATGAGAAATGCCATAAAAAACGGTAGGGTTGCTCTATGGCTTGGCTTGGAGGGTGGAGAGCCAATAGAGGACAGCTTGGATTTGCTTGAAATATTTTACGAGCTTGGATTGAGGGTTCTAACATTAACATGGAGCTTAAGAAATGCAATAGGGGATGGCGTCTTTGAGAGGACTAACGGCGGCTTGACTAACTTTGGAGTTGAAGTTCTTGGAAAAGCCGAGGAGCTTGGAATATTAGTTGATTTAAGCCACATAAACGAGAAGGGCTTCTGGGATGCCCTTGAAACGACGGCCTTTCCAGTTATAGCTTCGCATTCAAATGCAAAAGCTCTCTGCGACAATAAGAGGAATCTAACGGATGAGCAGATTAAGGCGATAGCTGAGAGAGACGGAGTCATCGGAGCTGTAGCGATTCCAAGCTTTGTTGACAAAGAAAAGCCGACGCTTGATAAATACCTTGAGCACATTGCTTACATGGCTGATTTAGCTGGCTATCGGCACGTTGGCTTAGGTTTTGATTTTGTGTATTATCTGAAAGGCTGGAAAGGAGAGAGCGTTGAAGGCTTTGAGAATGAGAGCAAAATCCCAGCACTTTTGGAAAAGCTGAATGAGAGGTTCAGCAAAAAGGAAGTTGAAGCAATAGCTTTCAAGAACTTCGAGAGGGTTTTTGAAAGAGTTGTTGGTTAGGGGTGAATTTTTAAACCCCCTCTTTAAGTTTAATATTGGTGAGCTTAGTGGTCACAAAAATTGTAGCCGTTTATGAGAAGGGAGTGTTAAAGCCAAAGAAAAAACTTAATCTTCCAGAAGGAATGGAAGTGGAGCTAATTATAAAGCCTTCAATTAAGGAGCTTTTAAAAGTATTTGAAAATGTTGAAGTCAAAGAAGATGTTGAAAGAGCTCTAAAAGAAGGCAGGGAGAGGAAAATATGGGAGTGATTCTTGATTCCTCCGTTATTTTAAAGGCGCTTCTCTCACCACCCCGAAACCTTCCGGAGAAAGTGTACAACAGAGAAAGACAAACACATGAAAAATGTAAATATCTGATGAGACTTATTGAGGAAAGAAATAGTGAAGTTCACATTCCAGCAGTCGCTAAAGTTGAAGTTGCGGGAGTTATAAAAAGAGTAACTGGAGATGCTGATAAAGCATTATTAGCAACGATAACAATTTCTGAAAACTACAACTTACATTACGATGTGGAGCTAATTGAAAAAGCCCTTGAGATTTCATTATCTACTGGTGCCAGTGGATTTGACTCATATTTTATTGCTCTTGCTGATCTGCTAAATTTGCCGTTGTTCACCGATGACTCTTTAATCAGAGAATTGACGATAGAGGACATCAGAAGCTTCTTCGGTGATTAACTTGAAGCCTGAGTTTCAAGCCTATTTTCTAACCTTTCGAGAGGCACGTAGGGTTCTGCTCTCAAAGGGTGAGGTTAGGTTAAACCTCGATTTGAGAAAAACAAACAGAACTTTTGTAATAAAAGTTGAAGAAGACAAGATAATTTTTCCTGATGGGAGTGAAGTTGAGAAGGAAATCATCGAGAAGATAGCAAAAGATGATGGCACAGTTTATTTCGTGAGGGATGGGCACGTTTTTAAAGCTGCCATTGCTGGTGAGCACTTCTACAAGCTTGTTCCAACGATCCCGCCAACGATAGAGATTAATGGAATAAGAATGCACCGAACCAAGGATACAAATCCTCTTTGGGATACAAGGGCTAAGATTAAAGCTGTTGAGCCAAAGGAAGGCGAATTTGTTCTTGACACTTGCATGGGATTGGGTTACACAGCAATAGAGAGCGCAAAGAGAGGGGCTTATGTGATAACTGTAGAAAAAGACCCAAACGTTATTGAGCTTGCTAAGCTAAATCCTTGGAGCTATGAGGTCTTTCACTCCCAGAACATTCAAGTAATTCAAGGTGATGTTTTTGAGGTTATCAGGAAGTTTAAGGATGAGACGTTTGATGTGATTATCCATGACCCTCCAAGGTTTTCACTGGCCGGTGAGCTTTACAGTGAGGAGTTTTATGCTGAACTCTTTAGAGTCCTTAAGCCCGGAGGAAGGGTCTTTCACTATGTCGGTAACCCTGGAAAGAAATTTAGGAGAAAGGATTTGCAAAGGGGCGTTATGGAAAGGCTAAGAAAAGTTGGCTTCAAAAATGTGAGGAGGGTAGAGGAGGCTTGGGGTGTTGTTGGGAGGAGATTTGGATGATATCAATTCTCTCCCTTCTCTTCCTTCAGTATCTTCTCTATATCAAAGCCCTCCTCATATTTCTTCAGTTTTCTTTCGAAGAACTCCATGAAGAGCTTGTAGCGCTTTGCTCTGTGCCTTGGTGAACCCCTTATGCTGTGTCCATGCGCTCCCTTCTTGAAGATTGCAATGTAAGCCTCTTTTCCCAAGTCCTTGAGCATGTGGTAAAACATAACGCTCTGATCGAGCGGGCACCGGTAATCTTCAAGGCTGTGGATGATTAGTATTGGGGCTTTAACGTTTTCTGCATAGAATAGTGGGCTTAACTTTTTGTAATTCTCGTTCTCAAGTGGATTGTCGCCGATAACTTCCTTGTCGAACCATAAGCCTATATCTGAGAAGGCATAGCTTGTAAGCCAGTAGCTTATGCCGTTCTCGCTAATTCCAGCCTTGAACAAATCGCTCTGTGTTAGCGCCCAGTTCGTCATAAAGCCCCCGTAGCTTATTCCCGTGATTCCCACCCTTTCCTTATCTGCCTGAGGTTCAAGTTTAAAGAATTCCTCAATTCCGTTCATTATGTCTTGGAAGTCTTCTAAGCCTGTTCTCTCAAGAACTCTTAAGGCGAAGTCTTCGTCGTAACCGTTGCTTCCTCTTGGGTTGACGAAAACTATGTAGTAGCCTTTGTCAGCCATTAACTGCATTTCGTATTTGAAATAATATCCGTACATCCCCTTTGGACCGCCATGAACAAACACTATGACTGGAGCTTTTTCACCCTCTTTAATGTCAGGCTTGATGTACCAGCCGTCAAGCTCCAAATCAAGGCTTTTGAAGCAGAAGTGCTTTATTGGTCTCGTTTTGAGTTTTGCTAAAATTGGATCATTGTAATCAGTTATTTGCTTGAGTTTTCCGTCCCAGAGGAAGACTTCGCTGAGCTTTGTGTCTGTCTGCTTTAGGAGAGCAACTTTTCCGTCGTTGCTCAAATCGAATCCCATGACCCAAGCGTTCTCATCAACTATTGGAATCAGCTCATCTTCACTAAGCTTGTATAATGAGACTCTTCCCTCTCTTGGGCTTAGGAAGTAAACGTTTCCTTTAGCGTCAAGCTTTCCATCCCAGTTGTTGTAAATGAAGCGCTCTGTTAGCGGTTTGACTTCTTTACCATCCCAAACGTAGAGGTAATCATGCTCACTAATTTTTTCCTTCCTTGGCTTTCCTATGAACAGAACATTCTTTCCATTGGAGTCAATTGCTGTAAATGACACTTTTTCGAATACCTTTTCGCTCTCTCCATCTTTATAGCGGTAGATGTCGTAGAACTTAAAGAACTGAGGTTTGTTGTCCTCTCTGTGGGGAACGTTGTAGATTATCTCTTCACCATGCCAAATTCCAGAGGAAAATTTATCAGCTGTGAACTCGTCTAAAATTTCCTCTCCTTCGGTGTCATAAATCCAGAAAGTTGTTTTTTCGCCATCGAAGAAGCCCTTGTTGTCAAACCACACCGGAACATCATCCTCAAATATAAAGTCCTCATCTTCTCTCCTCTTAAACCCGGTGATTAGCAAACGTCTATCATCGTCATTCCAGCTCACATTGAGGATATTCTTAGTCTCCATAAGCTTCTTGGCGCTCATTGACCTTAAATCAACGAGCCAAAGTTCACTTGTCTTTTTCTCTTCATTGGGTCTTACAAAACTCATCTTTGTCCCGCTTGGGGAGAATCGAGGTATTGAGGCATTCTCTATAAACTTTCTAACTTCACTTTCAAGCTCTTCAATGACGATTGTGTTTTCATATTTGTTGTCTTTGAGGTTTGCTTTTCTGACCTCCTCCCCCTTTGTGAGGGTTCCAACGAGTTAACCCCTCGCCATTGACAGGGAGGTTTGAGGGGTCTCATTAAAGCCCAATAAAGGCGGACTTTTCGACCCCTCTGGCCGGGTCTCCGGCCAGTTACCCCTCCCTTGGGCATACAAACCGCCCAAG
>Ga0190313_1001488_pt1 | contig 12614 bp, 16 predicted proteins | sample 4870071011_MG_FD_169989 | JGI IMG/M metagenome (GOLD analysis project Ga0190313, IMG submission 169989) | Hydrothermal vent sediment bacterial communities from Southern Trench, Guaymas Basin, Mexico - 4870-07-10-11_MG | ecosystem: Environmental > Aquatic > Marine > Hydrothermal vents > Sediment ...
TCGTTGAAACTAATAAACTCACGACGTAATTAGTAAACATGAAAATCATGAATAAATATAGTGAAATTGCTGATGTTAATGTTTATGCCTGAAATTTTAAATTTTGGATTTTCTATTAAGTATTTGGATAGAAGAGTTTGAGTATATAATTATTAATTATTTTATCGTGCATGCTCATTATAACATTAATAATACTATATTGTATACTATGTTGCATAAAAGTAGATGATGCTTGCGAACTTACATTGAATTCTTTGGATGTTCATTTTCAGATGTTCTTACACGAAGTTCTAAATATTGTTTGTTCCTATATCCTCGTGTTATTTGCTAAAGCATCGTGTATATGAATAATTTTGTATCTAGTTGTATATTCTATACTCACTTTGAATACGGTCATGAAAAAATACTTTGAAAATATTGGATAAGTGAGGAAATATGAAAATATATAAAAGTGAACTAATTGTTTTATTTAATCTTCAATGTTTCGAAGAAACTCTGGATTAATTTGGTTTTAATTTTCTCAATTTCGTCAGTACTTGTTATTAGAAATACCTGAACGTTTTCAATTTTTAGTTTCTTGATTTCAAGAGAATTGAATCGGTATGCAACGTAAATATAATGAATAATATATCCCTTGGAGGATGCTGATTGCATCATTAGTGGGATAGATAATTTTCCGATAAAATGTTCGGATGATAATAAATTTTCATCGCGGCAGAAATGCATTTCGATTACTTTTATTATTCTTTCTTTGAGAAATATGATTACTTCGGGAGATTTTATTTGTTGATGTGTCCTAGTAAGTGTCACGATCGGTTCAATGAGTATAATTATTTCTTGATGTATTAATGCTAGGTATACTATAAGTAAGGATAACAGTAATCTCTCAAGTTCATTAGGGCTATTTATCGCTAATGATATTGCTTCAGCGATAATCTCAAATGCTTTTTCATTAGGAATATGTACCCTATCAATGAACTCTGCGTTAGTATATATTGCTTTAACTATTTTATCTAACATATTATGTTCGAGTATCGTAGCTAGAAAATTCTTTTTACAATCATAGCATTTATTTTTTGGTTCCCGAAAATATGTGCTAATAAACTCAAAATCTTTTTTGTTCTATAATGTTAAATCTAGCTAATCTGCTAAGAATAGTTAACCAGTAATATCTAAATGGACATACATCACATTGTCCATCTCCGTCTTCAACTTGCTCGAGTAAATCCTTGATAATATCAATGAATCTTTTATAAGTGAGCACATGAGCACATAAACTGCGATCCTTAATCGTAATAATGTAAAGTTCCAAAGCAAGTTTTTCTTTATTTTTCAAAACTAATGCTTTATTGTTTGTACCCGTTTGTAGGATCCTAAGAAGAAACACAAAGCGAATAAGATTTTCTAAAATTTTCTGGGTTTTATTAACAGCACAAGAAACAATATTTAAATATATAGCATTGTAATCTAATATTTCTAAATTTATTCTTTCTAAAAAGAATACGCTTTTATTTTCTTTAAATATCTTCTCCAGAAAACTACAAAAATCTTCTACATCCCTATTGCGTACATTAAAAGAAACCGGGAGCGTTAAGCAAAATTCCTTAAAGGATTCTTTCAAGGAACTCAGATTTTTTCACCTTTTCTATAGCATAAACTTTTTCCAAAATTTTTTCTAAGGGAGCAATATTTTCACGAATAACAGAATCAACAATTCTCTTGATTTGCGGATCTTTTTCAACAACATGTGTTAATTGTTCAGTTAAAAGTGTTGGTTTGTACACATAGTAAATGTTTCCGCTTGAACTTATTCCAGACTCCATTTGAATTAAATCATGAGCCACCATTTCATCAAGAATTTCAGCAATTTCTTTGCTAAATGGGCCGTAAAAATACTTGACATATGTTGCTCCAGTAAGTGTACGTTTATAGCGTCTATAATACTCATAATCTACGAGAAAAACTAACTTCATTAACTTTGTTTTCGTAAGTCCATCATATGCATCTGGATAATTCTTTACAATATATGCAATTAACGCCTTGGCAATACTTTTATTCATGCTCATATGTATCACCTCCGCAGAGAAGTTTCTTTAATCTTTGTATAATATCCCAATAATATCCACCATATATTTCCTTTATATTACCATCAACTTAAATAATAAATATTATCACAATCTCTAAGCATAGACTTACTCTAAGGCAATGTGTTTACTGTATTTTTAAACACTAACCTCGTGATTATTCGAAACAAATTATGGAGATTATTAACTGAGTAAAAAACAATTCCATATGTATTACTCTAATAGACATTAGAGAGCACAATTAATTAAAATTTGAAGAAAATGAAAATTCTGCCTTAGAAACAATAGGTAAAAAAATGAAATTTTTAGATTATCTAGATGTTTTTCCTTTGTTTGCGAGGAACTCTAAGTATTTCGTTTTGGGAACACAATCAGAATGTTATTGAGCTTTCCTAATTGTTTATCTGCATTCTTTCTGTAGAATGCACAGTGAATCTACTTATCTTTGGTAACGAAGTAATTAGCTTTTCTTACAAGCGCTCCTGCTAGTAATGGTATGTCGGTTTCATCAGATTCACATGCTTCTTTTTATTAAGTTGTTTGCAGTCATATCCAAGTATTCTTCTTGCATATTCTTCATCTTTTTTGCTTCCCCGAAATTTTATTGTCTCTTATGCAATATTTCTGTTTAAAAAAATTAACGGAGATATTCTTTCATTTTCTTGTTTTTGAATATTTATCTGCGATTTTATTATGTACAAATTACGCAAAATAGTGTTTTAAAGCTAGGAATTCAAGTACTTTTATGAAAAAATATTAAAAGTGCTAGATTATAATTTGTATATTAGTGGCTTGAGCACTTACTGTGAAAGGAAACTCTAATGTTATTTTTTGCATATTTTTCTTGCATTAAGTTATTAAACAACATACGGTTACTTCAACAATTTTCTTACCATTTACTAGTTCCTTCGGTTCATATACATTAATGAATGTGATGTGTATTTCTTTTCCATCATACTCATGAGCTTCTTCTAGAATTCCCTTGATTTTTATTCCATGACCCCTGAATCCCTCAAAGCATGTTTTAATTAGCCAGGGGGCATTGAAAAATTTTGTGTAAAGTTCGTCAAATAAACCTTTACTTATAGTTCTTGTTGATTTATATGACCATGTGTTGATTTCATCTCTTGGTTTTGTAGCAAATTGATAGGAATAATTCTTGCCTTCTTGATCTTTAATAGTTATTGTAAGATATTTAGTATCAGTATATTCATAACTAACAGTTATTTGTCGTGCTAAGATTTTCTTTATTTTACTTAGGGGAATAGGCGTACTTATACTCTTAAGACTTAGTAAATTCGTTTCATTACTTAAAGATAGATTACTTGTGTTTGGTGAGATAACTCGTGGAGGAACTTTATCTCTTAGAATTTCGCTTTTTTCGATGCATCCATTTTTTTCCTTGTACTCAAATATTCGTACCTCATATCGCTCAGCTGTTGGCGGAGCTCTTTGAACATACAGTACAATTTTCTTATGTGTAATTACTAATTCTTGGAGAAATGAACTTCTATGTGATTCTATAAAGTCCCGATCTTCGGTTATTATCCCATCATATTTTTGTATCACAAGGTTTAATACTTCGGGATCACTTATCCCTTTACCACTTAAATTTTTGGGAAATTGATAAATAATGTATCCCTTACTTAATAATTGATTACGTATATGTTTCCAAGATTTAGAAAATATGCGATTCATATTTTCATCTGCTAGAATTCTACGCCAGCCATGCCAACGATCTTCATTCATACATAATGCACCATAAGAAATTTAATAAAAAACTAAAACTAATATGATAAGAAAATATTTTAAATTTATAATGGTCTATGTAAATTATTAGTTTAAAAAAGGTGAAAAATACTGCAAGTGCAGGTGGAGCATGAGCATAAAGAATATTGGGTACCACTACTCAAAATAACATATAGAGGAAATCCCTGTTATTTGCACCATAAGCCAAAGAATCTTACTAATGAATTATCAGAGCTCATAGTTGAGTTTCGAATTCCGCCTGAGGAAAAAAATAATCATTTGTCTAAATAAAAATAAGTTGCCAGAAAAATTTAAAGAATTAATCATAGATAAACGCGTGTCTGATGAGCATCTTTTTCATGCAATAACGACATATATAAGTAATCGTCTTAAGAAAGAATTTGATAGAATAAAGAAAAGATCGTTCATTAATTTTAGAGTCTTTCTCTCTAAATTGCCGATTGAAATACTTGGTGCAAAAATTGAATTAGAGATTTATAGGGGCATAAGACTCGATTACTATCGAATATGGCGTCAGGAATATATTATATCAGTGGCTCCCGCGTACAAGTTTATTATGAAACCAAATTTAAACACCATTATTCGGCAAATTGTAAAAAATTTGCATAGACGTAAAGATCGATCTTGGGAAGATATCAAAGAACGAATCCTTGAAAGATTTAAAGATGTCGATTTGAGTACGGTACATGAATACTGGAGTCAAGAACTGGGACCCGTGGATGCTGGTAGTCTTCAAGATATTCTTTCTCCTAAAGATCTACAGTATAATGAAAAATATAATAAGATTAAGAAGTACTATATGGAAAAAAGTGAGTGTCATAGGCATTTCATAGAAAAACATCTAAGCATAGTTCAAAAGCCATATATTGTTATTACTGAACGACGTTGGCATGGAAAATTGAGCAAAGTTGACTACTTTGCATCAATATTAAATATCACACCAAGCATGGAAAATTTATCGGAATTCCTCACAAGAAAAGACCTTGATTGGATCCATAAAGAACTTCGTCCCCGAAATCCATATGCACTTTACAAAAAATATGAGGATGCTCTGCATCGATTTATTACCTTGCTTGAAAAATCCCCCGTGATTACTGTTGAGAGAATTAAGAAAATAGGGTGAAATCATATGAAATGTTTCAAGATAAATTCACCAAAACTTTTATTTGGAAATAATGCGCAACACAAGATTCCAATAAAAGGTTTAGAGTTATATGGCCCATACGATGGAAAAGTTAAAGTACACATGTATATAATAATGCATGAACGTTGGCAATCGTCAGTTGCTGAAGTAGTAAATGATATAAAAGAGCAATTCAAGGTTCTTCTAAAAAGCGAAATCATAGAGGAAGATTCCATAAAATATAGTCACCTTTCTCAACGAGGGGGATATGAAGAGATTCTAAAGAAGATATTAGAGTGGCGTAAAGAAAACAAATGGCCTAAGGTAATACTTCATTTAATTAGACGAAGAGATGATCGCCCAGATGGTGAATACTGGAAGATACGTAAGTGGGCATTAAATAGATATGGAGATCTGCTTGCAATTCCTGTACAAGCCTTGTCATATGATAAATGGCTTAGCTCACGTCGATATTCTAAGAAGACTTTCAGGAAATCTGAGAAATATGAAACCATCCCACAAAATCTTGCTGTCGCGATTTACGCCAAAGTTGGTTTAAGACCGTGGATTCTTGCCGAGAATGTCTCTAAGTGTTTTAAATCAGCAATATATGTTGGATACGATATCTCATACAGTGAAAAATATGGACAACGTGGACTAGGAGGTGTTGTTGTATTTGATGCAAGAGGTCAAGTAATTGAATATTTTGATGTTGAAATACAAGTTGAAAAAGGAGATAAAATAGTTCCTGGGAGTTTTAGGGAGTTTTTGGAGAGGATAATCGACAGTGCAAAAGCATCGAATATTACTCCTGATGCAATAATATTTCATCGTGACGGTGATTTTAAACCAGATGAACTGTATGTTATTGATGAATATTTGAAAGAACAAGATATAGGTTACATATTCTTATCATTGCCCAAGCGACATGCTGGTTTTCCGGTATTTGTGAAGGAAAAAGATTCATGGAAAATCGTTGAATCTGGTTTTGCGCTTTACATTGGAAAACAATTGGTCGGAGGATCTTGGTATCAAACCTATTGCCTGCAAACACTTGGAAGCGATATACCACTTGGTGTTATACCGAATATGCTTAAGTATCGTTGCGTTAAAGCAGGAAATATAAAGAGTTGCAATAATCTGGAAGAAGATATAGCGAGACAGATGCTTTTCCTTTCAAGACTAAATTATGCAACTAAATTTGGATTTGCAAAACCACCAATAACAGTTCACTATGCACATAGGGTTGCTAATCTAAAGCGATATGGTATCGCTTTAGCAGAATTCAAGAAAATTAAGGTTAATAAGCCGGTTTGGATGATATAATGTATTTAGTTTATAATTTTTCATTTACAACATCTTCAACCAATTTTTCCAAATTTTTACGATCCGGGCAACCTCATCGGGTTTCATAGAATTTGTGCGATTTGATTTGCATAAAACTGGAAAATCATCAGAGGATGCTTCTCATATTCATATTAGACTAGAATCCAAAACTGTTTCTCCGATTATTGCTGAGAAAAAATTCTTTAAGCTTCTTCCTTTGATTCAACAATTAGAAGTGATTTCCCATGATAATTGAGGAAATTATGCGTAAGCTTGGATTAGATAAAATTGGTGTGTCTAAGGATGATGTAAAAATTATTGATTATAGTAGCATGGGTGATGATGAAATTTTAAGAAGAATAATGCAATTAAAAGAAGAAGTTCGTGGTTTCGATGATGAAACGCTTGAGGATGTAGAATCTCTAATGGAGCTAAAGGCACTTGAAGAGGAATTGCATAAGAGAATTAAAAATAGGGTTATTCTTAAGCTCAAGGAAAATTTGCCATTAATATTAAATAAGTCTAGAATAAAGATTCTCAAAGAATTAGAAAAACGTGGTTCGATATCGATATCAGAACTAGCAAAAATTCTTGGTGAAAACGTATTACGTGTTAGCGAGGATTTGAAGACACTTGAAAGATTAGGTTTAATTTCATGTGAAAACAATATTGTGAGATTACTTGTAAGAGAAATAGTAATCATTATATAAAAACATGAAAAATATTAGCGGTGCAGAGAAGAATTATACAAACTAACTAGTTAATCTTTGGATTTAAGTTATCATAAAGTGTAAGAACTCTCTTATGGATTCTTATTCTTTAATTTCCTTAAATATTCTTCAATCACTTTCTTGGGAAATCTAAATCCGAATTTCTCTAATATACCTATACACCTAAGGAATTCTTCTTTGCTTACTAAGTTCCTCCTCAATGCTAACCATAAAATACCTATTGTTCCTTTAACCTTAACTCCTAATCGAAACGCCTTTTTTCTCGCAATCTTCTCATCTATACATGCATAATCTGCCGAAAGCTCTATTGCTAGTACAATTGTTTCTGATTCTCCGTATCCAAGAGGATCAACAAGTGATTCTACAAGAGTCTTGTTTTTTGGACTAATAATTTTTATTTTTCCTTGTTTAATGGCATTAGATAATTCTGTACTACCAACTCTACCATGACCCTTAATGCATACTTCATGATAGACAGAACTAGGAACATAGATTTCATCAAACAGTTTCCAGAGAAGATCTAGCTTCCCAATAACACTAAGCCCAATTATAACAGAGGAATTACAAACTACTTTCAAGTCTCAAGCTCCCTCTTAAGCTCATCTTCATCATAAGTAAAAGGTACTATTCCTCTCTTCCTTAATTCATGAATAAAATCTTGAATTGGGATTTCAGCGATTTCAGCTGCTCTTCCTAAGCTTATAATTCCACGGAAAAATAAGTCTATCGCCAAAGCAAGTTTTACATCTTTTTCTAAATCACCAACGTAGTTTGACGGAATCGCAACCCGCACAGTTTTTTCTATAATTCGCATTTTAGTTCCCTATTATAAGAAACTTAATCTTTATATGAAGCCAAAGTCGGAAACATATGAGCTTTGGTCATGTCTAAATCAAGTGTGAAATGATTAATTACTTTAAGTTTATTCAGTATGTATATCGCATTCCAGCGAATGTTATAGGAATTATTTCGTATGTTAGTTAGCCTTTTTTAGTTATTTTAAAAATGACTATTTCGAAGATAATGAAGACAATAAACGCAGAATTATCTTTTACATGCGCCTCGAGAGCTTCATACGCATTTGATTGAATATAATGGACACGAGTTGAGGTGAATATTGTTAATAGGTCAAGATCAATTCAAAATAGTTCCATAGAACTAGGTGTCATCAAGAGTTTAGTATTCTCATTTTTAGTTGAAACTAATAAACTCGCGATGTGTCTAATAAATATGAGGATCACTGGCAAATGTAGTGAAGCTAATAAGATTCTTGTCCATGCAAAAATTTAGAAGTACGGTTTTATTAAGTACCTTGATGAAGGAGCTTGAGTATATAATTGTTAATTATTTTGACGAATTATCTATCATAACATTAACTACATTGTTTATCATTGGATATTCTTCAACATTGTATATTGTTAATTTTTTAGAGGATTTTAGTTATTTTCAGGTGTTACTTGTGGAAACGTCAGTTTTATCGGTGATTAAGCGCGTTGCACAAATACTTGGTACAGACTTTGAAAAGCTTGCTGTAAATGGTGTCAGAAGGTTGCTCGAGGAAGAACTTGCGAAGATTGAATCTCAAATTGCTGAAATTTTATCAAAATATGGTGTTAAGAGTATAAGGGAACTCGAAGAAAGATTTTTGAAAAAGGAATTCCCAGAGCATCCAACGTGGGAAGATTTAATAGATTTAAAGTACCTTGAAGAAGAAAGAAAGAAAATTCAGGAAGCTCTGAATGTCTTGCAAAGATCTGAATAGTGTATATTCTCGTCTTATCGGAAAAATTCTGTCTGATTTCTCAGACATAGTTGTGGCTATTCTTCCCAGACTCAATTCATTTGGTAGAGTAACGAGGCTTAGGATTATTTTGAAGGATAAAAGCTTTATTGATGTCAGACGGCATGTATCAGGGATTTATAGTATTCATTGGGAAAGACGTCATATAAATGGGACGATTTTTAGATATGACAATGCTCCACATCATGTAGGGATAAAAAACGTATCCACATCACTTTCACTACGGTAGCGAGAACAATGTAATTGAAAGCGATCTGCCGCTTGATCCTTACGATGCTGTTATTCACGTACTTCCCTTTGCAAGAAAATATCTAAAAACTAAGAAATATTAACCCTGAAAGTAACAGTCTTTGCTTTCTAAATCCTTAAGTATGCGTAATATCCATTCTTTTAATTAAGGTACGTCTTTCTTAATTGTATTCCATACAATTTCTAGGTCTACGCCGAAATAGTGATGAATCAGTTTGTCACGCATACCAGCGATGTCCCTCCATGGTATTTCTGGGTATTTCTTTTTTTAAATCATTGGATAATTTCTTGACTGCTTCTCCTATCACCTCCGATCTCCTGAGTACTTCATCTTGAATCATGAGATTCTTTAGGAATTCTGCATAAGTTAATCCTTGGGAATATTTTTCAATGAGATTTATTGATTCCAAAATATGAAGAAGATAAATTTTATCCGTTTTCATCATAAATCACTTGAACTTCCTTCATTACTCTTTCTCGAATAAGAGGATGCAGGCAAGATTCTGTTACCAAATCCATTTTCATTTTGAGTTCTTTTGATATCTCTCTTTCAATCTAATTAAATCTAATAATGTCTTTGGTTTGGAGAATTTTACCAAAAAGTCCACATCACTGTTAGATCTTGCAGTTCCTTTCACTCGTGATCCAAATAATCCCAAAAAACATATATCGTTCCTTCTACAAATTTCACGCAGTTTACTGTTTTTCTTAAGCCATGTAATGAACGTCCCTTCGTGCGCCATGAATATCCAAAATAAGGATACGTTATGGAAATTATATTACACTGTTGGTACTATCAGCATTTTTTATGGCTCTTAACAGTTTAAATTATAAGTAAAGAATATTCTCAAGGTCTCTTACATCTAATGTGAAAAATTTTTATCCATAGCTAAAAGCGTGATAGCATGTCATCTAACTTATATGACGTTCTATAAAATGTAAAAATTCCTCTATTGCCTTTACTGGATCGTCACTTACGTGACTTTCTACAACATTATCTTCTCTTCCGCAGTGAAAATGTTTTGGAAATGTTTTTATTTTTCGCCATTTTTGGTGTGGAGCATTGTCATGTCTGTAAATACTTCCATTTATATGTCTTCTTTCCCAGTGGTAACTGTATTTTCCTGAAGGGCTCCAATATATGTCAAGATAACTATTGTCTATTAGTGATATTCTTATCTTTACTAATGTGCCATGATGAAACAATGGGGCTACTTTCATCACAATGTGCTTAAATTTTGGGATAACTTTACTAGTAATGTGTTTATACACTTCAGCCAAGTTCCTGTAGGTCATTAATTATTTCCTCCAATTCTTTGAGACTCTGCAGGAGATTCTCAGCAGTAATCAAGTCCTCCCAAGTTGGATGTTCTGGTACTTCTCCTTTTGATATCTTCTTCTCTAGTTCGTCCACGCTTTTTACTCTATACTTTTCTAAGATTGACTTTATAGCACGAGATATTTCTTGGCGCTTTTTTGATAACCACATTAGAATACTTTGTCGAAGTATTTCTGTCTTCTCCACATTTAGAATTGATGAAATCTTGTCTAAAAATATGTTCATCTTATGAGACGTTATCTCTGTGCTCATTGCATTAACCCCTCAAAAGTAATAGTAATTCTCTGCAATTTAAGTGTTCTAGACCATAAGATTATGAATACATATGTGTATTTATTCTTTGCTTTTGATACGAAGAAAGACATTAGGGTATCTATGGAAGTGTTTTGAGGTTGAAAACTGTGTGATAATTAATTCTAGAGCAGTTAAGTTATCGAAATTCGCGTTCCTGTTGTTAATGATGAGATAAGACACATTATAAGGGTGTTGAGGAATAAGGAGATTCTTTTAGAAATGGACAAATAACATTCAAAGTGGTATTTTATTACCAGGTGAAAAAGCTATTAATCTTTTTACTGTACAATAATACTCATCTTAATCATAAGATACATTGTTTAATTAATTCCTCTAATTCTTCAAGCGTTTTTGAGAACACTTACGATGACTCTTTTGTATGTATTTGTCTGAGGAATTTAAAGTTAAAAACTTAAGGTTCATAAGTAGATAATCTATGTATGCATTTACCGTATAGGGATCTAAAGATCATACACGGCGGGTTCCTTAAGTGTGTCTTTATATTTATTCCATACTTCGTAAATTTTCTTTAATGTGTGTGAGGCAAACTCTTTTGGTTGTTTTGAAGGAGATACTGTAATTGTCACGAATAGTGTTCCCCCCACAATTAGTCTAAATGGGTGTAATCTAACTCCTCTCCTGCCAGATACCATTCTCTCCATTGTTAATTGTACTTTCATTAATTTGACTGTGAATGTTTTTGTTTTCTCTATTTCCTTTGTTTCTGTAATCTTATACTGGATTCCATTGGGAGCTTCTGGAGGAAGCATGCCTTTGAAAATAAATGCTTCAAAGGTTCCCTTGTTTGTTATTATTAGGCATGACATTTCTGGATTTATAAAGATGGCGAACTTTTCAATAAATCCAAGTTCAAAATCTGTTTTTTGAAATGCCTTATTGAATTCAGCAAAAAGAGCTAATTCGTAGGGATTGAAAGGTTTATCAAATATTAATAGAATTGAAGCTAATAGACTTAGGAGGAAAAGAAATGAAAAGAAAAGTATTAGTCCCCTCGCTTTGTCAGGTCCGCCTATCAATGCTAGCATTATTGGAATAAAGTTAAGTATTACTACTATTGCGAATGCATGGAGTCTTTTATTACGAATTTCTTTTTGAATACCCCGCGGAACTTCGTCCCATGTCAGGTTTGCTTTCTTTAGATTTAAGGCGACCATAATGATGTGGAGAAATATTATTAATATCTCTGCGAGTATTAGTAAGAAAAATGCTAAGAGAATCAATTGAAGACTACTCATGGAAGATGGTACTAATAAAGAATAAGTAAGAATAAATGTCATTAGTATTGCAAGGAATACACTAAGAAGCTCAAAAGTTAATGTAAAATTAGTTAAATTAGTCTTCATTTTTACCAAAAAATCTTCATTAAAATATAACAAAATTTTATATAAAAGCGTAAGACCTTATTCATGTCAACGCTCTCGACTATCCTTTTGCGCTCTATACATTTTTCCTATTTTTATCATCTATTTAACTGCGAAATTGAATATATTATTTAAGAATTTCTAAAGTTTCGCACAAGAATTTGAATTAGTTACTCACCAAGTTAATAATCAAACAAAACGAAAATTTCGCGAGAAAAATATGCAAAAAACATCATGAGTGACAAAAAATTTTATTCGAGCTCAAACTATTTAATGTTAAAACAATGGAAATTACTAATTAATCTAAAATTTTTGTTCGGTATTATTTAACATCCTTTGTAATTTGGATAGTTCAAGTAAGAACTTATTAATAATATCCTTCTTGATCCAAAGTCCAGCATTTATGATCTTTTGCATTAATTCTTTTGCAAGTTCGCATGTTATTATTCTTCTCTTAACAGATTCTAGTAGTACGTATAGAACACCATGAGACTCAATATTAAGAAACTTCGCCA
>Ga0190313_1001491_pt1 | contig 12584 bp, 10 predicted proteins | sample 4870071011_MG_FD_169989 | JGI IMG/M metagenome (GOLD analysis project Ga0190313, IMG submission 169989) | Hydrothermal vent sediment bacterial communities from Southern Trench, Guaymas Basin, Mexico - 4870-07-10-11_MG | ecosystem: Environmental > Aquatic > Marine > Hydrothermal vents > Sediment ...
CAAGCTGCCAGTCTGCCCCGAAGTTTAGAGTCTGCAATTTCCAGTGGAATCTTACAGGACAACCTGACGGACACTATCACATTAACGTTACAATGGAGGACCAGGCAAGCTGGACAAGTACGTCTACACTTAACGTAACCGTGGACAACACACCTCCCCAGATATCTATAGGATCGGTCGCGAGCGCGGTCCAGATAGGAGGTAAATGGTTCACCACAGCAAGAGAAACAGTAACAGTACCTGTCACAGTTACTGACGCGACATCAGGAGTTAACTTTACAAGAGTCACTGTCGTAGACATGGCTAACTCCACAGTGCACACGTGCACGGGAACCACTTCAGTAAACTGCCAGTTCCAGCCTAACACTTCGGGAGTGTTCGCGTTCAACGTTTGGGCAAATGACTCAGCAGGAAACTATAACAATACATACGTAGAAGTTTGGGTCGCGAACGGACTGCCGAAACAGTCTTATGACAGCAGCAAGATGACACTGCAAGGCGCAAACCTCACGACACTTAGAACAGAGTACAGTGTTCCTATCCCAATGTACAACTCAGGGGACGAGTCCCTGCTTGAAGGGTTCTGGGTTGATCCAATATACACTGACAAGCCGGTGTTCGCTGGAGCCACGAGCCTGGAGAACATGGCGTACAACTACACCTTCCAGCTCAATGCGACCAACCTAAATTCAGATCACGAGACAGTCACAATAAACCTGACTGCGCCAGGCCTTATTCCAGCCAAGGTATCATCCCAGACAGTGTACACTCCTGGCGGACCAATAAACATGACACTAATCGCTCCAGAGATGGTGCCAGGGCAATTCTCGTTCAGGGACGAGTTCACTATAGAATACAACGGGACCAGGTACCTTAGTACTGGAAGCATAAACACCCAGCCAATCACCGGAACATTCTCTTTTGACATGAGCACAGGAAAAACGATCATAAGGCTCACTGTTAATGCCACGAACAACACGGTGGTTCCAGTAACATTATACCTCAGTGACATTCCTCCAATAAACGTTACAGAGCAAACAATAACAGGGTTTGATCCTACAAGCGCCCCACCACAACTGGGGGCAACAATAAACACCACATACACAGTGAACATCTCAGCAATCAATGACTTCTACACACCGGACAAGGTTTATCTTGAGTTCGTGTTCCCGAAGAACGTGACAGTTGTTTTCCCGAACAGCACCAGCCGGACGTTCAACGTGTCAACAGGAGTAACTCTAAAAGAATGGAACGGCACAGCGTGGGCTAACGCTACAAGCGCTTCACCCTATTCAGCGTGCTTTAACGTGACAGACAGCATTTCAGGATCCCCGACCAACGGGGCTAACATAACAGTGTGCTTCGCAGGATACAAGTACAAAATAACCTCCAGCGTAAACGATCACACAGACCTGCCGCAGGCCTGGATAAAAGGCAAATCAGTTGCCCTAAAAGCAAACACAAGCTTGACATTCCCAGCCATAGAAGAGGTTGTCCCAGCAGGAACCGCAGGAGCAAACAACTACTCTGCAACAATAAACATGGCACAGCAAGGGAACATAATGCTCACGAACAATGACGTGCCGGGAATAACAAGCGCGAACCAGGTGAGTATCCTTGTTGACGGTGCGCCTTGGCCAGGAACTTACCAGGTAGGAAGTTTGATACTGCTTGACGGAACACTTTCGCCTGGAGTTCACAACATTAAAGTGAACTACAACATCCCAAGCAGCGGGACCACGACCACAACAGGAGGAACCATCTCATCAGGCACGCCTCTCGGCGGGTCTGCAACAGCAGAAACAGGCACAGAACCAGCACCCTCTTACGAGAACACTGAAGAAGTTGTTCAAACAGTAACCACCAGCGAGGAACTTCAAAGCGCGCTTGAAGACGTGCTTGGAGAAGAACTTGCAGGGGAAGTGCTTGACAGGCTTGCTGAACAGTCCTACCAGCATGCCGGAGAATTCAGTTACTCTGCAGGAATCACTTCCACAACACAATCATCAACCCTGCGCGTGACAGTCAGATACACAGGAACAGAAACATTGTACAACGTGATAATCTATGACACGGTGCCAAAAGACTTTGCTGCAGACATCTCCGAAGTAACCATAAACGCGCCTGGTGCAACAGTGAAAATAGTAGAAGCAGACCCAGTGGTCATGTTCGTGTACGATGAGGTAAACCCAGGAGACGAGCTTACTGTGGACTACCAGGCATCAGGGTGGAAGAATATAAATATAGTATCAGAAAAAGAAGCTGCAAGCGTTTTTGTTGCAGGAAAAGAAGAAGAGGAGCAGGAGGCAGAAGAACCTGTAACGCCCCCGGCAGCAGAAGAAAACGTGACAGCGCCTGAACAGCCCGCGCCACAACCCACTGCACCAGAGGAAAAGCCTGCGCCAGAAGAGGTAACACCTGCCGCACAAGATTATGTATGGATAATCGCGGCAGCAGTCATAACAGCACTGGCCGTGATAATCGCAGCAGTAATGTGGATAAAGCAGCAGCGGAAACCGCCAATCTCAAGAAGGAGATAAAACCCCTTTCTTTTCATTTTGCTCCTTCTAGCACAAGCCATGCTATTAGTGCTTCTAATTGTATTCTTTCATTAGCACCTTCAACCATTCTGAAAGAATACTCCCCTATCCTGTCGATCAGCTTAGCTTTTTTGCTTACAGGAAGGTCCATGCCAGTTATCCTTGAATGCAGTTGTTTTATTACATCTTCTCCAGACATCCCGTACTCGTACAATAAAGCGTAGAGCTTTTCTCTTGCTTTCAGGAAATCGCCTTTAAGAGCTGTGTCTATTACTTCCTGTACTTCTTTAGGCCTGGCTCTTGAAGCTACTTTGTAAACAGTGTCTTCGTTGACCTTAGAGTCAAGCGCGCTTGCTGTTTGAAGGAAGTTGATGGCTTTTCTCATGTCCCCTTCAGAGACCCTGACAAGAGCATCAAACGCGCTTTTGGAAACATGCAAGTGCTCTTTTTTCGCGATGTACTCCAGCCTTTGCACTATCTCGTCTTCAGACAGTGGCTTGAACCTGAAAACAGCGCTCCTTGACTGTATGGGGTCTATTATCCTGCTGGAGTAGTTGCATGACAGGATAAACCTACAAGTCCTGGTGAACTTTTCCATGGTTCTCCTAAGCGCTGCCTGCGCGTCCCTGGTAAGAGAATCAGCTTCATCCAGGAAGATTATCTTAAAGTTGGCACCGCCGTAAGGAAGAACTGCTGCAAAGTCCTTTATCTTTCCCCGTATTATGTCAATTCCTCTTTCATCACTTGCATTAAGCTCAAGAAAATTCTGGTTAAAACTCTTTCCAAAAAGCTCTTTCCCAAGCGCGACAGCGCACACAGTTTTCCCGACACCAGCAGGCCCTGCAAAAAGCATGTGCGGCATGTTCTTTTTCTTTGCGTACGTTTCAAGCCTTTCCACTATCTGTTTGTGTCCTACAACATCCTCAAGCTTGTCAGGCCTGTACTTCTCGGTCCAAGGAAGTTCTTGATCTGCCATTGTAATTCTCCTCACGATTGATAACTTTAAATATGCTTCTCTTTTTAATTTTATGGTGAAAGAATATGGAGCCAGTTCATGTTGTAACAACCGAAAACGTTCCAGGGTACAAAGTAGTTGAAGTAAAAGGCCTTGTGTGGGGGACCACGGTCAGGTCAAAGTTTTTCGGGAAAGATATCATAGCAATGCTAAGAACCCTTGTCGGAGGAGAAGTCAAAGAGTACACCAACATGATAAATGACGCGAGAAGTTACGTGATAAAAAGAATGGTGCGGAACGCCAGAGCCTTAGGCGCGAACGCGGTAATAGGAGCAAGAATAGGTTCAACGTCCCAAATAATCCCTGGCACGGCTGAAATGTTTGCCTACGGTACTGCGGTTGTGGTCAAGCCGCTGAAGAAAAGGAAGTGAAAAAATGATCTGGATAATGGAGTACCTGATCTACTTTTCAGGCCTGCTTCTCGGCATTGTTATCCCTCCCTTGATGATAAAAGAAGGCGTCAGCAAAAAGTACTCTCCTCTTCTCGTGGTACTGTTCACGCTCTTAATGTACCTGGTCATGGGAGCAGGTGTGTTCACACAGGTTAAAGGAGGGATAGACATTTCCAAGACTCCTTTTCTCGGATTTCTTGTCCTATTCCTATTGGGAGGTATTGCAACTTCTTTCATAGTTGGTAGAAAATGAGCTTGTACAAGGTGCATGTTGAAGGATACGGGTGTTCTCTGAACAAAGCAGAAACATATTACATCCTTTCAGAGCTGAAGAAGGCAGGTTTTGCGATATCAGACTACTCCAAGGCCAGCGTGGTGGTGATAAACACATGCGCGGTCAAGAACCCTACAGAGTCAAGAATGATTAGCAGAATAAAAAAAGCTCTCCAGGACAATAAAAGAGTCGTGGTGGCAGGCTGCCTGCCTGACGTTAACCCAAAACTGCTTGAAAGGTACCCTGTTTCTATCATAAACGCGCGTTCACTTTCCAGGATCGCGGTCGCGGTTAAAGAAACAGCACAGGGCAGGATAGTCAAGTATACTTCAGGAAAGAAGCCAATAGTGCCTGTGGGAGACCAGCCAGGTATTACTGGAATAATCCCAATTTCAGAAGGCTGCCTCGGAAAGTGTGCGTACTGCGGAACCAAAAACGCTAGAGGAAGCCTTTACAGTTATCCTCCAAAGATTATAAAGCAGGCTTTTGAAAAAATGGTGTTAGAAGGAAAAAAAGAAATCTTTTTAACATCCCAGGACACAGGGTGCTACGGTTTTGATATAAAAACAAGCATAACAAAACTTGTGAAAAACCTGCTTGAAACAGAGGGAGACTATCTTATCAGGATAGGGATGATGAACCCAGACCATGCTCTTAAAATGCTTCCAGACCTTGCTAAGACGCTGAACAATCAAAAGGTCTATTCCTTTCTTCATGTCCCGGTCCAATCAGGATCAGACAAAGTACTAAGGGAAATGAACCGGTTCTACACACGGCAGGATTTCCTTAACATAGTCAAGTACTGTAGGGAGAATGTTCCGGGCATTACAATAGCAACGGACGTTATAGTCGGGTTTCCGACAGAAACTGAAAAGGACTATCTTGACACACTGAGCCTGCTTAAGACTGCAGAACCAGACGTGACAAACGTTTCAAAGTTTTATCCCAGACCAAATACTGCTGCAGAGAAAATGAAAAAAATAAAAACAGAGGTTATCAAAGAAAGGTCCAGGAAACTGTCCACGCTTGTTAGAAGGATAAGCCTTGCTCGGAACAAAAAACTCGTTGGAGAAACGCTTGAATGTCTTTCATTATCAGACAAAACAGGCCGAACAAGAGCATACAAAACAGTCTTCTTTGATAAAACAGTCACGCCAAGAGCTTGGGTTAATGCTCTTATTACGGGCGCGGGCCCAGCGCACCTAAAAGCAAAGGTTTTATACTAAAAAAGAGCTAAGAAAAATCATGTTTGAATCATTCATAAAAGCATGCGGAATGTACCGGGACACGTACAAGATAACCCTTTCTTTCAGCGTTTTTGCACTACTCTCCCTTTCTATGATGATGTTCTTGTCGAGCTATCTTGCTGTAGGGGCTGGAATGATACGCTTTTCCAGTATCAGGCTTGACATGACTCTTGGAGAGGCAGTGTTCTTCGCAGCGGTTTCTCTTGCTTCAACAGCCTTGTTCGCAGTGGCCATAGCAAGTATAGTCAGCATAACAAAGCTCAAGGAAACGCTTGACCAGTCAGGATTTTCCAAAATCCTAAACGTTTTCCCTAACTACACTATGAGAATATTCCTCTTCCTTATTCTTCTAACGATCATAACAGTACTGATATCAGCAGTGGCTGGTCTGCTTTCATTGCCAAGCGCAATAACCCAAATACTATTATTTGCTACATGGGTGTTCTTCATTTTCGTGCCCCAGGTTATTATCCTTGAAGACTATCCCCTGATCACTTCATTGAAAGATTCCGCGAACTTTGTTTCAAAAAACCCACTCATTCTCTTCGAGTACCTGCTTATAGGTACCGTACTGCTGGTTTTAGTAGCCGTGACTGAAACAGTGCTGGGCCAGTTTTTGGTCTTTGAACAGAACATGGTTGGAGTCGTGCTGGTTTCATTGATTGTTCTTCCCTTAACCCAAATGTACGCCAGCGAACTTTACCTGAAAAGATATCCTCTGGCAGGGATTTGATGAAACTTGTTATTGCGGAAAAACCGCTTGCTGCAGAAAGGATAGCCAGCATTCTTGGCAGAGCAAAGCAGAAGACAGAAGGCAAGATAAAAATCTTCTATTCCGGTGACTACCTAATAATTCCCTTAAAAGGCCACATAACAAACGTTGATTTTCCAAAGGAGTACTCAAACTGGACTAAAGTAGATCTAACAAAACTTGCTAACGCACCAGTAGAATACAAGTACTCCAGTCAAACACTTTCAAGACTGATAAAAAAATACGCCAAAGAAGCAGATGAAGTCATAATCGCATGCGACTACGACAGGGAAGGGGAATCAATAGGAAAAGAAGCACTGGGTCTGATAACAAAAGTGAACCCAAGCATAAAAGTGAGAAGAGCAAAGTTCTCTGCACTCACTGAAGAAGAGGTAAAACATGCTTTCAGTAACTTGGAAGAATTCAACCAGGATCTTGCAGACGCTGCAGACGCAAGAAGAGAAATAGACCTTTTATGGGGCGCGGCACTGACAAGGTTCATTTCAATAGCATCAGGAAAAATGGGCAGCTCATTCCTTTCAGTGGGAAGAGTTCAATCCCCCACTCTCGCGCTTTGTGTAGACCGGGAAAAAGAAATACAAGCATTCAAACCAGAACCTTTCTGGAACATAACCTTGGACTGCGAAAAAGACAGCGTAGAATTCAAGGCAGAAATGCAGAAGATATTTGACGAAGCAAAAGCAAAACAAGTGTACTCAAAAGTAAAAGACCAAAAAAACGCAATAGTAACAGGAGTGACAAGAAAAAAAGCAAAACAGCAACCTCCCACTCCTTTTAGTACTAATGATTTCCTTAGGGCTGCTGCAAATTTAGGTTATTCTCCTGACCGCGCGCTTAGCATAGCTGAAAAACTGTACACTGAAGGATACATCTCCTACCCCAGAACAGACAACACAGTCTACCCCAAGAGCATTAACCTGCGCAAGATCCTGTCTTCCCTTTCAAAAATCCCTGAGTATGCTGACAAGGTGCAGAAGATACTTTCTCAAGAAAAAATAACCCCAAGCAAAGGGAAAAAGAAAACAACAGACCACCCTCCAATACACCCTGTTTCAGCAGCAAAGAAAAGCAGCCTTTCTCCTCCAGAATGGAGGATATACGCCCTGATAGTTGACCGGTTTCTTGCAACCCTTGCCCCAGAAAGCGTAACAGAGAATACCCTCGTGAAGATTGAATGTGCCGGTGAAGAATTTAAAGCCCAAGGAAAGAAAATTGTTTCTCTGGGCTGGAGAGAATTCTATCCTTATCTTCCTGTAAAAGAACTACTGCTGCCGCCTCTGGAAAAAGAGGACACAGTGCGCGTGCTCGGAGTGCACAAAAAAAAAGATGAAACAAAGCCCAGCCCAAGATACTCCGCAGCAACACTTCTGAAAGCAATGGAAGATCTTGGCCTGGGAACAAAATCAACACGCGCAGGCATAATAAGAAAGATAATACAAAGAGGATACCTGTTCGGGAAGAAAAAATTCCAACCGTCACAAGTCGCGTTTTCGGTTATTGAAACACTGCAGAAGCACGGGGGAGATATCACATCACCAAAACTAACTGCGTTTATAGAAAAAGAAATGGACAGGATAGCAGAAGGTAAAAAAACAAAAGAGGAAGTTGTATCAGAGTCACGAAGCGTACTATCAAAAATACTCGGACAACTTTCCAAACACAAGGAAGGAATATCCTCAGAACTCAGGAAATCTGTTTCCAGGGATAATGTTCTCGGCAAGTGTCCCTCTTGTGGAGGAAACCTAATAATGATCAGAATGAAAAAGGGCACGCGTTTCGTAGGATGCTCCAACTACAAAAACGGATGCACTCAAACATACCCACTTCCACGACAGGGGATGATAACTCCTCTCAACAAGACCTGCGAGTCCTGCGGCACTCCTGTTATTAAAGTGAAAAGAAAGGGCAAAAGGGCCTTTGAAATGTGCTTGGATCCCAACTGCGAAACCAAAAAGAACTGGGGGAAGAAAAAGAATGATAAAAGTGATAAAGGGTAACCTGCTCGAACAATCAGTGGATGCGATAGTAAATCCTGCGAACTCATGGATGATCATGGGAGGGGGAGTAGCAGGGCAAATCAAAAGACACGGAGGCGAATGGATAGAAAGCAGGGCAATGGAACACGGCCCTGTTCCTATCGGAGAAGCCGTGGTCACAAATGCAGGCAAGCTGCACGCAAAATTCGTGATACACGCGCCAACCATGAAGCGCCCTGCTGAAAGAACAAACACTGACAACATCTACCTGGCCACAAGAGCTGCTGTACTCAAGGCAAAAGAACTTGGGCTTAAGACACTTGCTTTCCCGTGCATGGGCTGCGGAGTGGGCAGAATACCTCCTGCTCTTGCAGCAAGAGTGATGGTGAAAGCAATAAAACAAGCAGGCCATGAAGATATGACAGTATTGCTTGTTGGAATTGATGACACTATCGTAAAATTGTTTGAGAAGGCGTTAGAAGAATGAAAGTGATAATAGACCCGCGCAAAACAGTGTACGAGAACGCAGCAGACCACTACGAAAAAAGCAAGAAGTACAAGAAAAAAATAAAACGACTAGAACAAGCTATTCAAGAAACAGAAAAGAAGATCACAAAAAGACCTGAGAAAAAAACACCTGTCCTGGAAAAAAAGATAATGCGAAAAAAGGAATGGTACGAGAAATACCACTGGTTCTTCACCAGGTCAGGAAAGCTTGTTCTTGCAGGAAAAGATGCTAGGAGCAACCAAGACCTTGTGAGAAAGCACCTTAAGAAAAACGATCTATTCGCGCACGCAGATGTTCACGGCGCGCCAGCCACAATCTTCAAGGACGGGCAGAGCGCTTCAGAGGAAGAAAAAAAATCAGTAGCACAATTCGCAGCCTGCTACTCACGAATTTGGGGCGCAGGAGTAAAGGTGGCTGACGCGTTCATAGTAAAACCAGAACAAGTCAAGACAGCTGCAAAAGCAGGAGAATACCTGGCTAAAGGAGCTTTTGTCATAACCGGAGAAAGGCAATGGTTCCGGAACCTGCTGCTGGAACTGAAGGTAAGCTACCAGAACAGCAAGCTTATCATAGGTCCTCCTGCTGAAATACCTGGAAAAGGAATAATAATAGCCCCTGGTCCGGGAACAAAACATACTTCAGCAAAACAGGTTCTTTCCGAACTAACAAGAACATTCCCAGACGCAAAAGTGGACTTGGACTGGATAATGCAGATCCTCCCAAACGGCGGGAGCAAGATAATCAAACAAGCCCAGACTCAACAATCCGGAAGAAAGCATTAGCCCCATCCTGCCTAGCAAAATGCTTCCTTAGAACAGCGCGCCTCAACGCACCGTCCTCGCGCTTAAGCTCAACAATAACCTTGCTCGCGTACCTGAGCACGTCTCCTCCAACAGGCTCAAGCAATCCGGTGTGCGGATCAGTGTAAACCTGGTTAGTGATCAGCACAGGAACATTCTGTTTTCTTGCAAACGCAAGGAGGGAGGCAACCTGATTTCCCAGCACCCTGGTGCTTTCAAGCCCATCATCAGCCCTTTGAAGCCGATACAAGCTGGAAATAGAATCTATTATCACAAAATCGCATTCAGGCAAGTTACTCAAGACCTCTGTCTGTTCAGAAAAATCAGTCACCTGGTACACTTTCACGTTATCCAGCATTTTTTTGTCCAATCCTGACATCACCTGATCGACCCTGCGGGGATGAAAAGATGACTCAGTATCCACAAAAATAATCTGCTTGCTTGGATTTGATTTAATCGTCTGCAGGCAAAAATTTGTCTTTCCGGCCCCTGACTCCCCATAAACCTGGGTTATCACTCCTTCAGGAATGCCTCCTCCAAGCAAGGAGTCAATTCCACGACAGCCAGTTGGCACCATGTTTATATTCTGGTTACAAAACATTAAAAAACATCCTCTGCTTTATTCTTTTGGACGGTGGTTCTATTGGCAGCAAAAAAAGTTAGTCTAAAGGTTGCAGAAGCCCTGCAGAGCGATATAGGCAGGGGAATAGTCAGAATAGACAGCAAAACAATGAAAACACTCGGGGTCTCGAGCGGAGACATCCTGCAGATAGAGGGAAAAAAGAAAACCGCCGCAATTTCCTGGCCTGCTTACCCTGATGATGAAGGAAAAAGAATAATCAGGATGGATGGCCTTATCAGGCAGAACGCGGGCACTGGAGTAGGGGAACTTGTTGATGTTTCAAAAGCAGAAGGTGTAAAAGCAGCAAAAAAAGTGGTTCTCGCGCCCCTGGAACAGCCAATGAGATTCTCACCACAATTCTATGAGGTCGTGAAAAAACAGCTACTGGAAAGGCCAGTAGTCAAAGGAGACAATATCCTCCTGCCTCTCTTCGGCCAGCCATTGTTCTTCAAGGTTGCTGACGTGTCCCCGAAAAAAATCTGCCAGATAACCCAAACAACAAAAGTTGAGCTAAGGGAAGAGCCAGTAAAAGAAGAGGAAGGAATACCTAACGTGACATACGAGGACATAGGCGGACTAAAACCCCAGGTTGAAAAAGTCCGTGAGATGATAGAGCTTCCCATAAGGCATCCTGAGCTATTCAAGAAAATGGGAATAGACCCTCCGAAAGGAGTTTTGTTGTATGGGCCTCCTGGTACTGGTAAGACTCTTTTGGCCAAGGCTGTTGCGAACGAGTCAGACGCCAACTTTATCTCTATACAAGGTCCTGAAATCATCTCCAAGTTCGTGGGAGCTGCAGAGGAAAACCTGAGACAAATATTCAAGGAAGCGGAAAAAAACGCGCCAACAATCATATTCATTGACGAGATAGATGCAATAGCTCCAAAGAGAGAAGAAGTTACAGGAGAAGTTGAAAAAAGAGTCGTGGCCCAGCTGCTTGCATTGATGGACGGGCTAAAAGGAAGAGGAAGAGTAATTGTCATTGCCGCGACCAACAGGCCTAACGCCCTTGACCCTGCTCTCAGAAGGCCGGGCAGGTTTGACCGAGAAATCGAGTTAGGGGTTCCTGACAGGGACGGCAGGCTTGAGATACTACAGATACACACAAGAGGAATGCCTCTTGCTGATGACGTGGACCTCAAGGAGCTCGCAGACATAACCCATGGGTTTGTGGGCGCGGATCTTGCTGCGCTTGCAAGAGAAGCTGCAATGAAAGCCCTCAGAAGATACCTGCCGAAGATGAACATAGAAGAAGAAACAATCCCGCCAGACCTGCTTGAAGAAATGAAAGTGACACGAAAAGACTTTTTCAACGCGCTGAGGGAAGTTCACCCAAGCGCGATGAGAGAGGTTCTCATAGAAGTGCCGAAGGTGAGCTGGTCAGATATAGGGAACCTAGACCAGGTGAAAAGAGAACTTAAAGAAGCAGTAGAATGGCCCTTAAAATACCCTGACTCGTTCGAAAGGATTGGAATAAAAACCACGAAAGGAATCCTGTTGTACGGGCCTCCTGGTACTGGCAAGACTCTTTTGGCCAAGGCTGTTGCAAACGAGTCAAAAGCTAACTTCATTTCAGTAAAAGGCCCAGAACTGCTTTCAAAGTGGGTTGGAGAATCAGAAAAGGGAGTCAGAGAAGTCTTCAGGAAAGCGAGGATGGCTGCTCCGTGCATAATTTTCTTTGACGAGATAGACGCGATAGCTCCGCGCAGGGGCACTGTTTCAGGCACGCATGTGCTGGAAAGCATAGTCAACCAGATACTTACAGAAATGGATGGTTTGGAAGAACTGCGGGGAGTTGTGGTCATAGCAGCATCCAACCGCCCAGATCTAATTGATCCAGCGCTATTACGTCCAGGCCGGTTTGATAGACTCATAGAAGTGCACGCTCCAGACAAAAAAGCAAGACTTGAGATCCTGAAAGTGCATACTAAAAGAATGCCATTGGCTGAAGACGTTGACCTGCAGAAAATCGCGGATATGACAGAAAACTATTCCGGAGCAGACCTGGCAGCGCTTGTAAGAGAAGCAGGAATGAACGCATTAAGGGAAGACAAAAACGCAAAGCAGGTGAAGTGGAAGCACTTCAAGAAAGCATTAGAAACAGTTCACCCTAGCCTGGGAGAAAAAGCAAAAGAAAAGTACGAAAAATTCAAAGAAGACGCAATATCTGCGTACATGTAATTTTTCACAGGCTCAGTAACTGTAGAAAGATGATTCCAGCAGGGATTGTCACTGCAGCCCACAGTCCTGGATTGTAAGCCCACACCTTTGAACCATCAAGAGGGTAAATTGGAATAAGGTTGAACAATGCTAGGAACACGTTCACGTACAAGCCTGTTAATGCAATAACAGGAATTACAGGAACAAGCAAAAAGAACACTCCTGCAAGCGCAAGGTTCATCATAGGGCCGGCCAGCGAAATAATTCCATTCTCTTTT
>Ga0190313_1001492_pt1 | contig 12583 bp, 19 predicted proteins | sample 4870071011_MG_FD_169989 | JGI IMG/M metagenome (GOLD analysis project Ga0190313, IMG submission 169989) | Hydrothermal vent sediment bacterial communities from Southern Trench, Guaymas Basin, Mexico - 4870-07-10-11_MG | ecosystem: Environmental > Aquatic > Marine > Hydrothermal vents > Sediment ...
TATCCACAATTGTGGCAAACTTTATCTTTTTGCTGTATTTGCATTGCACACCTAACACAAAACCATCTTTAATGCCATATATGTCAAATAAGCCTCTTGAACCAGCACTCCTTACCACCCAAAAACCCAAACTTTGCAGCATGTCTTTTACAGCATATTCAAGCCTAACACCCTTCTTATATGGTACAACCATATAGATCATATATCCACTGCATTAATAAAAGTGATTATGAGGTTGAAGGTTGATAAGAGATTAGTATATGAGGTTTTGAAACAACTTTATGGCAAATACCCTACATCATTCATTGCAGAGGCTTTGGGTGTTGCTCCAGCTACATTGATAAGATATGTACGTCTGTTTGGATTTAAAGATAAAAATAGTAAACTTATCCAAGCTAATGTTAAACACATGAGGCATATATTGCGAAAGATAGTGTATGATAAGGTTGAAGAAATTAAGCAAAAAATCAATTCAAATTCTTAAATGCAAACCAGATGACAAACCAAATAATCAACCATCCAAACCAGTATAATATCACCCATTCAAGCATACACACAATAAAAAAATAGGGATTAAAAACCAGTGCACAATTGTTTATAAACACATCTTGTGCATAATAGCCTTCTTTCTGTATCACTTAGCATTACTTTAGGCTCTGTATTTGATTCAAGACATCGCTTCAAGTACTCTGCCCTAACTATAATATCAAGCCACATCTTGTGGTTTGGTGTGAGTTTTACAATGTTTATTGGTTTGTATCTTCTCTTTTGCTTGCCATTGTCATTTAGTGTTAAGATTATAAATCTGCCTACTGGTTTGTCATAAATGTGCAAGTATGCATTCAATTGCCTCATGTCAATTATGTTTGGTTTGTTTCTGTGCACTTTCACCTTCAATTCCCATACCTCATCATCAAGCAATATATCACATCTTGCATAGATGACTATGTCCTTGTGCTCATAGCATTCAAGCACTTCATGCTTACCACCAAAGTACTTTGCTAATCCCTCAGTTAATACATCATGCACAACTTTGCCAACATACACCTTCAATGGATAACTCTGTGGTTTTGGTGGTATTGCAAATGTTCTTTCATAGTATGCTTTTCTGAGGCAACCGCATAGTTCTTTAAGGTTGAACTCATTATTTGCAAGCTGTTTTGTCTCAAAATTGCAGTAATCCCATAGGATTTGGTATATTGCACTTTCTATTTCTTCTGGTTTGTATTTCTCATTTTGTTCATCTTGCAGTTCTTGTTTAATCTGTATTACAATATCATTAAGGTCAAAAAAATTATTGTAAGTCATTGGCATCACCCTCAACTAAATCTCTCAAATCCCATTCATACATGGGTATTTCTTCTGCATCAGCTGCATCTTTATCCTCTGGTTCATCATTGTGTTGTGTTGTATCTGTGTGATCACTGCCAAGCACATCATAGAAAGTTGTTTCACCATTCACCAGTTGTTCAATTGTTGCATCATCTAATTCAATGTTCAATGTATCAAGCACTGCCTTTAATCTGTTAAAGTGGTGATCAAGCTCACTTTCTGCCCTTTTTGCAATAGGTTTCTCAATCACTTCATCTTGCAATGTTTTGATTATTGCTCTGCTTACAGATGGTTCAAGATACATTACCCTATTTTGCTCATTGTAATTTAGCAGTTTATAAGCTTGCACATTTTTAGTTATAATGTCAATGTATGTGATTCTCTCAATAAATGGCTCTGGTGATACATTGTATGCTTCAAGATATTCATGTAATTTCTCTCTGTTATTTCTGCTATATGATGCAAGTGTAAAATCATCAATCTTTGCATCTTTGATGTTTCCCATGAAGCAAAAGCCAACTAAGTTTCTGAAATCCTCTGCCTTGGCAGATATATCTCTTTGCCATAATCCATCAGACATGCCCGTAAGCAGTACTTCATATGATTCTTGAAATCTCTCAAGCCTTCTGCCTTTGATCTTATCAAACTCATCAATGTACAATGTGTTGTACCAATAAGTGAGTCCGTATTTACCAGTTCTACCATCATAGATCAACTTTGCTGGTGATGGGAATACAGTAGCATATGCTTTTGTCAATCCACACAGAATTGATGCAGTTCTTGATTTTCCAAATCTTGGTGGTGTAAAGATCACTGTATGTATTGCCTTATCCTCAAATGTGAACAATGGCAATAGTTGTGCAATTTTGCATGCAATACTTTCATTGCATGGTTTATATCCAATTGCATACATAAGCAGATCAATTGGTTTATATTCTTGCAGTAATTGCTTAGCAGTATCAAAATCATATGTTGCAGTGTAAACACTGTTAATCTCAATCTCATACATTGCTTTTTTATCACTGAGTGGTACTTTATCCACAACTCTGCCTTTAAAATACAATTGCTGGTTTTGCAATTCAAGCAATGTGTCAAACAGTTCATCTGTCAAATCTGTAAACAATGTACCACTTTTGACATTGAAATACACTCTGTTTGTCTTGTGTCCAATTGATACACTCTCTGGTTTGAATACAATTTCAGCACCTTTGCGATATGCATTTTCTAAGCGTAATGCAGATTTACTTGGTAATAACAGTTTAAGCAGTTTTAATTGTGATTCTTTATCAAATGCTCTAAATGTAAGTATGTCTGAGTCATGTAGTTCTTTAAAAAATTTGGTAAAAGTGATCAATGGCAAATCCATAACCATCACCTCACTTTAATGCCTTCTCAAATCCTTGCACTCTTTTGATCTTTCTACCAGATTTAATACCAAATGATTTCTTTGCATTTTGCAGTGTTGTGATCAATGCATTGAACTCATCATGTGTCAAACCAGTGCTTACTTTATTTTTCCCTTGTCTTAATTCAATCCATATAAGTTGTCGGTCATTGTCATGCCTCATTGTCAATGTTGCATACTTAGATTTGAACTCAATTCTTGCATTATTCTGTGTGTTTTGCTTATTTTGCTGTGTTGTTTGTCTTGAACTTCTCTCAAGCCTATCTATCCTTTTCTCCAAGTTCTCTAATTTATCCAAAATCTTCTTTAATACATTCTCCTCACCATTCATACACCTCACCTCACCCTCATGCCTCAACATATACTTTAACACATTTTCATAATGCCATTGAGTTTGCACCCTCTTTACCCTATAAGCAAACTTACCCTTAACACGAGGATACAGCTTATGCCAAACCTTTGCAGAAATCAATGCATGCACGTGATCACTTGCAATAACATATGCTTTTGCATATCTCACTATTTGAGCAATTAAAAAAATTGAGGGATTTTGGACAACTAAATGCACATACATAATCACTTAATGCTTAGTTGCATCTGTTTGTGTTTCTTTCTATCTCCAAACCATGCGCCCTTTACTCTTTTCTTCTTGAGCCTATAACCGCAGTAGTATAAGATGTATCTCCATGCAACTGCATCATGCTTGCTCATTTTATGGTGTTTATCTGCATCAATGTACACATCGAAAAAGTATGGTTCAATCCATAGTGGTGAATGCTCATCATGTAGCTTTATCTCTATCATCTTGCACTTCATGCAATTGACATGCCTTAAACCAATGTGTATTGGTTTACCGATGTTCTCTCTGTATTTCATCCAATCTATCATCTTTGACAAATCTTGTGGTGATTCTGCAATTGTTATCATCACCAGCTTGCCTTTATCAATATCGTAAAATCTATTAAGCCTAACCAGTTTACCATTGTATGGTGGATTCAGTATTGGTAACAACTTCTTTAACTCCTCTATCATGTGCATCACCCTTCAAACACAAGTTTGTTAATGCTGTTTAAAATTGCAATTGCATAGTTATGCACTTGCATCAAGTTTGATTTTACAGTTGCATTAATGTCATCTTTCTCAATTGTCTCAATCAAGCAATATACTTTTATTATGTTCTCTAATGCCTTTTCTGATATTTTAATTGCACTTTCACTCATGTGCATCACCTCACCCATTTTCTAAAAAAAATAGGTGAATGAGTTAAATGTTCATCTCAAGCCATTGCACTATGATGTATCTGATTAAATCTGATACACTTATACCTCTTTTCTCTGCTTCCCTTTCGAGCATCTCAAGCATCCTACTTGATAACCTAACATGAATGCTTACATCCTTCTTCATACATACATCACCTCATTATCTTTTGGATTATCTGTCTTCTCCACTACTAATCTAATGGTTTCAATGTACGGTATATGCATGCCTAACACATCAGCAAGCTTTGCAAGATCACAATGTATTCTATAACTCAGCAATGTGCATGTTGTTGTTAAATCCAACATCATCAACACTGTATATGCCTTCAACTTTCTCTCCGTCTCGTTGCCGCTATTTAACCACTCCATAAATTCTCCAAGCACTTTTGTCCTCTGTGGAGATTTGCACATTAGCTCTGTTATCTGTCTCATGTATTCTTTCACTCTTTTGTCAATCTCTAATATGTGCATGCCAAACACTTCCTCAATATCTCCATTCATGTGCACCACCACCTCACTACCTCAACCTACATCATACACGGGCAATCGCCCGTGTACTCCTCAATTACCACATATGCCGCCTATTGTATATAAACTTTTTGATCATGCACTACATACATGCCACATTGCACTACATAATTTAAATAATGATCTGATGGAATTAACAGATATGGTAACTTATGATCAAGTTAAGAGTAAGTTAGAAAGTGCAATAATGCAAATACTTGAAGACATGGTTTACAAACGCATAGTGTTTGCAAATGAGTATGCAAATGCAGTAAGATCATTTGTTAAAGGAGTGCTTAATGAGTTGAACAATGCACTTTATGTTAAAACACATTACAGCATTGACACATATTTTGCAGAATTATACACTGCCAATGCAATGAAAGAGATTGGAGAAAAAGCAGTTAAACCAGCATACAATGATGATACAACTGTGATCAATGATAGGACTGTTATACCATTTGATGTGTTTGAGTTCAAACCAGATTTGTATGAGAATTATAGCAAACTAATGGGTGAGAAATTCAGTGAATATACAGTGATGTTTAGAATACCAATCAATGAGTCTCCACCAGATGGAGAATTTGAAGACGCAAGTTATGTTTACTACATGCCAACCATATTTTACAGCAATTATGAGTTTGTGCATGATCTGTATGAAGAAATAAATGCATATGGTGAACTGCCAAACTTTGCAGAGTTTGACATTTATGCATGTTATCCACTCAAAGTTAGATTCATCAAAGGTGTATTTGATTACTTTAGGAGAGACATTGATTCTGCAACTGTATGGTGTGATATAGGCAGTGGTGGTGTTGTAAAAGCATATGATGAGACTAATGATAAGTGGCGTGAACTTGCATACAAATTTGTCATACTTGCATGGAATTACACAGATTACACAGTTGAGGTCATGGTAAGTGGTAAACCACATAAAGTGAGTGCACACCATGTTGCAGCTTATGTATATCTCACTGATATACACTTAAAGGCAACACCTATAAAAATAGTTGAAGCACAAATATGATTTGGTGATAACATGAGTGGATTGAGGTTTGTTAACATTGGAGAAGTTGATCTGGTTGAACTATTAACAGTCGATGACACATTAAAGGGATTAATCAGAAGAGGCAAACTATGGTTATTTAACACATTATTTGGTGATCAGTGGTGGGCAGATTTGTTTGGAGTTATACAAAAGGCAGATTACAGCAAATCAGTAACAGTATCACCACATGGCATTGTGCAAGTTGTGAAAGAATACATGCAAAGGGCAATTGATGCAAGCACTGCCGTAGGTGAAGAATTAGGCAGTGAAGGCATCATGGAAATGTTGAGTGAAGGATTAAGCAGTGCACTTGAGACAAACTTTAATGGCTCACTGCAATACATTTTGAATGTTTGGAAAGGCAGTTTACCACCAGATTTATCACATGCTGTATCAATTGGGCAGCGGCTTGATAGAGTTGAACACTTATATGCATTATCACAGCTTGCTCCAATTGGTCATGCACCTCAAGCAATTCTTGAAGCACTGATAAGTGGTGCTGATGTTAGGTTAAGAGAGAAGTTCTCAACTGTTAAAGAACAACATGCAGAGCTAATCAGAGCAAAAAATGCATTAATGATAGAACACCTAACACAGATGCATAATTATATCGCAAATCTGCTTAATGAACTGGTGTTCAATGCAGTGGCAGTAATTGATCAAATACATGGCATGATTAATGCAATTGCACAAGAACATCTTGCAAGATTGAATCAGCTTGAGGATAATCTTGAGGCAAACAGAGCAAGATATGAAGCTGGTTTAATTGATGATACAAAATATGAGCAAAGATTGACAGAGATTGACATTGACATTGATAGCACTATGGAGACATGGCAGAATTGGATGGATAGATTGAACACATTAATTAGCAATTTAGCAAATAAGCTTGATGCGATAAAATCAAGCATTGTGGACACACTAAAGAGTGCAATAAGTGATTATGAAAGTGCAATTAATGCAATTGCAGATAAGTTAAGAGATACAATTGCAACATTAGATGATGATACAACACTCAAAGATAAAGCGCTTGAGTTATATGAAGACTTAAAAGCATATAGAAAAGCTGGATTTAAGTATGAGTGAGTGTATGGGTGATGTGTATGAGGTTATTAGTTGTATCAAGATTGAGTTTGCATGACAATGTGATAAAAGCATTGAAGAGAAGAGGAATTAAAGAGTTTGTTGATTACTTCAAACATAGGCAAGCATACACTGATGAGAAAGATATATTGCAAGTGTACAACATGGAAAAATGCGATAGTGTTGCAGTCATTTGCAATTTCAGCTTGGCAATGAGATTAATGGCTCATGGTGTTGATACAGTGTTTATAATTGTGCCCAAGTTGCACACATTAACAGATATTGTGAGTGCTGAGATTTACAAGATCAATGGTAAAGTGAGATTGGAGAAGTTTACAGCATGACCTTTCTTGATGAAGTACTTGCAGAATTAAGGCAACTCATGCAAAATGATAAGATCATAAGGCATGGAGATAGGCAATACTATGATGTTGATTACATCAGAAATCACATCTTTTACCTTTACCGCAAAGCTATAAAGCATGTGATCACCAGATACAAACATAAGTTTGACAGAAGGAGAATACATGAGCTTAATTGGATGTGTATTAGAGCATTGCAGTCAATGCTTAATTATCCACAGAGTAAACAGTTTTGGAGTGAGAAGATTGAACAACTGGTGAATGAGATAACACTGTAATAGTATGTGGTGATAATGCATGCCAAGAACTGATAGGTTAAGACTAAGAAGAGAACAAAGGTTTAAAAGAGTAAAAGAGTTAATCACACAAAGGAGACAATTAACTCTTAAGCAAATAGTGCAAAGGGATATTAAATCTGTTAGATTGATGAAGGCATTAAGGTTTAGGCTTAAAGAAGTGCATGATACAATTGCTAAATCAATTGTGTATGTGAGAAGTATTGAGAGAAGAAAACAACTGTTAGAAATTGCCTATCATGTCAATGCAATATATAGGCATGTTGAGAGAACACTTGCAAGATATGAGCAAAAGATGGTGCAAGTGCATGGTATTGACAAACTGCATGAATGCATTGATAATATTGTGCAATGTGCAAGAAGTGGCATGAGTGGATTAGCACCAGATGTTGATACACTCACTCATGAGCTTGCACATCACTACTATGCACCCATAAACCCATCACATTATCACTTTACTGCAAACATGATCAGATTGACAGATTTAACAGTGCAATTCATGCAAGGCATGAAGGCAGAATTATACACTGCATATAGGGCAGATTTGAAAGATGTTGCATCACCTTGGGTGAGAACTGCCAATATATTGCTTCAATTGGCAGAGTTCTTGACAATGCTAATGAGAAAGAAAGGCAGAAGGGAGAAGGTTAAGAATAAAGCAAGAGGTCATTATGGTGTGATACAATACAATGAACCAATCCACACCATAATTAACATCAACTTAACACCAGTTGATGCATTGCCACTTGATACACTGTTAGGCAATACATATGAGTTTGCAAGGGAAAAAGCAATATCATTAGGCAAACCAGAGCTTGCAACCAGATTCATCACACTATCAGTATTTGCAATACCTGAAAGAAGGGTGTTCAAGAAACAGAGGTTTGAGACAGATGATATGTTTAGTTATGCATACAGAGTGAGAAAACACAAGTATTGGTAACACTTTAGCAATGTATATGTGCATTTATGCATGAGTGGTACACATGGCAGTGGTATTTAGTGCAAGGTTTCCGGTATTGGATGTTGAGGATATACCAGAGAACATGAGGGATAAAATAGCAAAAGATTGGCATGATACATTAACTGCAAAGAGAGAGAAGATCATTAACAACTTGAAAGAAGTAATACCGGATGAAGACGCATTCAAAGACAGAATTGCTGATGTTGCATATAGCAGAATAACACAGGTGTTCAATCCCGCATATCCAAAGTATAAGAGAATCATGAGAAGGTTCAAAGTAAAGATAAACCTTGGTGCTGATGACTTCATCAAGAATGTCAATGAGGCATTCAAAGCTGGTGGTGCGTTTGAGCAAGGAGTGTATCAAAACATTAGCAAATTCAAGAGTAATGCATTGATCACTTGGAGAGTAATGGGTGATAAGAACACCATATTTGGTGCAGTACCCAAAACAATAGTTGCACTTAAAGGCATGGGCAGATTACTTGAGAAGGTCAAACTTGCAAAGGATACTGTCAATGGTGAACCAATACCGGTATTCAAACCAGAGCATGAATCCAGAATAACTGCAATAATTGATCAGATACTGATGGAAGGCTTGAATGTCATAGTGCTTAGCAAAGAAGGCAATGAGCCATTTGATGACTTGATCAATGACTACAATGCAATACTTGACAGTTATGTCAAGAACACTGCATTTGTAAGAGACAACATTGATACTGCAAACACATTTGTGCACATTGCATATGACACTGCCAATGACAGAATAGTAGTTGATGTACAAATTGCAACTAAGTAACTAAAGTGTTAACCTTTTTACAATTTTTTTAGCATGAAGCTGTTTAATGGTTTTGTAAAAGCAATAAAAACATGGCTAATTCTTGATGAAAGATTGACAATGATTGAAAATAGGCTAAATTCACTTGAGCAAAGAGTTGATGAGTTGTATCATCTTTTGTGTGAGCTATTGCGTAAGAATTGATTAAACAAATCACATAACTGTTTGCCTATTTGTGCCCAATTGTAGTGTTGTCTCACTTGTAGTGCAATTTTGCCATATCTGTCTGCAATTTTGTCATAGTTGTCAAAGACATGCATGATTTTACTTGCAAGATCATCTGGTTCAATCTGCCAACCACCACCAATGTGGATGTGGTTATGTGGTATTACAGTATTGCAGTATTTGACCTTGCATGTGATCAAGTATTTGGCATAATCTGCAAAACACCCATGTGCATGTGCAATAACTGGTTTGCCAAATGCAAGTGCTTCAAGTGCATTTAATTCAAATCCACCACCTCTGGATGGTACAACTACAACATCACTGATCATGTATAAAAATGCAAGCTCATCATGACTTAACCACCCTTTAATTGCAATATGCTTAACCTTTCTGAATGCTTTAACATAATAATCTGCTAATTCACCAGTCTTGAGCAATAGTATGACATTGGGATATTGCTTTTGCACCAGTTGCATTGCTTTTAACACTATATCAGCACCCTTTCTGTAATAACTATGCCACAGAAAGAATAACACATATCTGTATTGTTTGTCATGTTTGTAAAGATGTGCAAGCCTCAGATTGAAATTATACACTTTATCAAGTGCCGGTTTTGCATTGAGTAGTCTATCATTAACACCATGTGGTATAACATGGATTGGGATATGCACACCAGATTTAATGTATGCATCTTTTGATGCATTTGAGGGTACAATAACACTGTTATAATACTCATTTAACAGTTCAGCACAGAATGGTGCAATTCTATCACTGTCCGCAACATCAAATCCTATAAGCATGCTGCAATGTTTGTATAATCTCTCAAGTTCTCTGAGTCTTAGATCAAGCATTGCTGGTGATTGATGTGTGAATGTCCAAAATATTGGGTGTGTTACTATGATTGGGTAATGCTTATCCACCAGATATGTTTGCTTTATATCAAGTGTATCAACTGTAAAACACTGTTTTAACTGTTTTATGTGTTGCTCAGCAATATTTGTAAAACTCACTCTCACAGTTTGTGGATACACATACAATATATCTGCCATGTCATAATGTATTGCACAAGTGTTATATAAATGCTGAGATAACTTGAAAACATGATTGAGGGTGTATTAGCTGGTTTGTTTAGGCAAGGTACAACAATACTATGGTGGATATGCAAGTTAAGCACACCAGATAAACTGCATTTATATGAGCCATGTCATCAAGATTTGTTTGACATATTGAGCAAATGGCAGAAAGGCATGAAAGATCAAATGCATAAACTGCCATTATGGGATGACTATTTGGAAATACCAAGTGAGCATCTTGAGGTTATGAGGCAGAGACATGATAATTTTAATGGTGTGATTGAGTGGAATAAACAACTTGAGCAATATCTGGATGCAATTAATGCAATACCCGCACCATGCATACTGCAACCATGTAGACTCAATTTTGTATTGTTTGACCTCAAGCTGAGATATGGATGTGAAATTGTTTCAATTGTGAGAAATCCTATTGATACATGGTTTGCCCACTTTCCATATGCAGATATTGACCATCTTATGACCATGAGCTTTGATAAAAGTGATGGTGATCCATTTTACACAAATGATTTTTATGCACCATTGCAACAAAAGTATGATTTGCCACCATTGTGCAATTTTGAGCAATTTGCAATTGTGTGGACACTTGCAAACTATTATGCAATATGTGCAAGTGATGCAGTGATCAGTTATGACAGAGTGGTTGATAAACCAGCTTATGAGTTCATGAAGATAAACAGAAAGTGCAAGACAATGCAATTTGATGTGATGTATGCAGATTTAATCAAGAAATACACTCACATATACGATGATAAAATAAGGAGAAAGTTTGAGATAAGATTTGAGCAAACAGTTGCAGAGTTTGGGATTGATGCATATTATGACAGAGTGATGCATTATGTTGAATCTGTGTGAATCCCTAAACTTCCCAATCCTCTGTTATCCTAACTTGTGTGAACCATTCACCTTCCCAATCTTCCGTAAGCTTAAGTTGTAATGTTATCACAATTTCCCAATCCTCTGTGATTCTAAGAGGTGCTGCGAATGACTCTTCCCAATCTTCAGTGATTCTAAGTGATGCTGTGAATAACTCTTCCCAATCTTCTACTACTTTTGCAACTTCTGTAATCACGCTTTCCCAATCCTCTGTTATCCTTAGCTGTGCTGTAAATGGTACTTCCCAATCCTCTGTGATTCTAAGTGATCTAATCCATGCTTCAGCTATGTTGACATATACCTTTAGCTGTGATATATTGCTTGGTATATCTTCAAATACCGCTATACCATCTGTGTTAGTGTATTGTTCTCTCTCAGTAGTGTTATATGTTACCCTAACCAATGCACCTTTAACTCCAACTCCATCTTTTACAACTTGAGTGATTAGGTCAAACATAGTCACCGCTTTTTTACCGATTATAACCCTTTTACGTTTGAGTATTGCGTAAAGTGTTGCTATATTCATGGTATTTGCGGTTAGTAATAGATTTGCGTATAGTCATAGAAAGGTTGACCAATAGTTGCATAACCACATTCAACACCGCCAACAATTAAACCACATGCACCACCATTTTTTACGCAATCTGGTGTATTAAATGTAACACTGCATATATCTTTAATCTGATCTATTGGTGGATTTGATGGATCCGGGTTTGATACGTCCGGAGTCATGCCAATGTATATTGTGATTTTACCGCCACTTTCATAGCAATACATTCTTACATATCTCCATGAGCCCCATGACCATGTATCACCTAATGCATTTTTAAATTCAGGCTCAAAACTTATGCAGTTTAACTCATTTTGAGTTCCATTTTCGTAATAACCATAACTAAGGTCTACTAAATCAACAGTTGTATCACTGCGTATTCTAATTACCAAATCCCAATATAAATAAGTACGTACATCGGGTTGTTTTCTTGCAATACCGCCTATATGATAGTAATAACAGTCATCATTTTGTCCAACGGTCATCCATGTATCTATTTGCACATTCAATGGTGCATCATTGTATGTGCTTTTATGCACAATATGAGTTGCACCACCATTGAACCCTTGAGATAAACTCTTACTGCCACTCACTTTATATTTATCACTCAATATTAGTCCCCCACCTAATATAATTTCCCAATCACTCAATGCCATATACACCCATTGCCATGAATTTATATAACCCTTTCCCTATCCCATGCCTATACTGCCTTAACACTCTTACCACACTATATTGCACCATTAGTGTTATTTATAATTCCACTTGCATATTTCCATGTGATCTATTTGCTATTATCTCTATTCC
>Ga0190313_1001494_pt1 | contig 12580 bp, 13 predicted proteins | sample 4870071011_MG_FD_169989 | JGI IMG/M metagenome (GOLD analysis project Ga0190313, IMG submission 169989) | Hydrothermal vent sediment bacterial communities from Southern Trench, Guaymas Basin, Mexico - 4870-07-10-11_MG | ecosystem: Environmental > Aquatic > Marine > Hydrothermal vents > Sediment ...
AAGTAGCGATAGATTATTCCTTCCTAAAAGTAAAGGATAGACAAACACAGTTTTTCGTTATGATAAACGTAAATAAGAAAATTATAAAAAATACAATAGTATTATTTAGATTTTAGGAAAAAGTTAGAGACTTTATCCCTAGCACTAAAGCAGATAGATCTTACGCTGATAAAGCTCCTTAGTTAAAGGAATAATTTCAGTAAAAGAAACTACGTAGAAAAAGGCATTTTGGAGATAAAGCAATTTGCAAGAAAATTTAAAAGATCATCCCCAAAATATCAATAGCTTCTACCCGAATCTCAAAGGTTTCAAAGTCTTCTGAAATTCCTTCAGATTTCATCAATCCTTAAATAATATCCCCCAGCTACCTCAATTAAATCATAAAAGGGTCAGCATCCGTCACTAAATTGAAATTCTTTATTCGAAGAATTTAGATAAAGTTATTACTGAAACTAGTTCCCACAACCCTTAGAGGAGGACTTTCATTTTGATCTATACTTCTTTAGAATTTATAACAGTCTTCACCATTGATACCTAAGAAGGATTAAGACTAATTTAATTAACGAATTTAAACATCTTGAAAATTCAAGAAAAACTGTTTAAGATCTATCAGCATGCCTAGAAGGAAACCTAATGTTGGGTATTGTAGCCAATATCCGTAATATAGAAAGTTCATTGCATTGGTAAAAGAATCGATAAACGCTTATCTGGTAAGGTATAACACTCCAGAAATCCTAGCTGGGGATGTCGTTAGAGCTAGTCGAACAAACTATCCCTCTTTAGCGATTAAAACTGAAGATTTAGAATGTCTCAATACACCGTCTGCGACTTTGGTGAAGTCTTTAGTCTTTAAGAAGATGCATGTAACTTTACAATTCCTTTCAGATCTTAATATTTCATTACAGGGATAGCCCACCCTTAAAATAACTTCAGAATCAACTCCAAATTTTTCAAGTTTACTTTTTATATCATTTAACCGATCCTTTGCCTTTTTGTAATTATCTTTGAATATCTGGCTTGTAGATTCTGGAGACAGGAGTGGTTCGACTATGTGAGTAATGTATATTCTCTCCGAAACTTTACACAAGTTGTAAAGGATCTTAGGAATATCCGATTCGAGAGGGTAGTGTACATAAAGTATCCTCCTGAAAACATCCATACCATCTTTAACTACAAAAACGGGTATCCTTGAAATCCTTGCAACCTCCTCAGCAACACTACCCAAAAGGACATTCTTTAAACTCCTACCTCTATGACCCAACATCACAACATCAACTCTTTCACATTCAGCGACTCTGACGATCTCTTTGGCGGGATCTCCAACGGGAATGTAAAATATCTCACACTTAACATCGTAATCTTCAAGAATATCCATTATCCCCAATATCTTTTCCTCAGCCAAAGCCTTCTCCCTCTCAACTAATTCCAATAAATTTATGAATGGATTCAGAAATTTATTTACATTGATCACCTTGACTATCACAACTTCCTTTAAGATATTTTTATATCTGATAAGGACGTTAACGATCTTCTGTGAGTGTTCCGAAAGATCTGTTGCATACAGAACCCTCAGCATACTATCACCATTTACACCGTAATTAAAACCGATTTTAACTGCAATTATATTAATTTTTTTCTTTTAGTAACGATTGAGTGAAGTTATTGTCAAGGGAGGAGAAAACATAATATACCTAAGCATACTTTAAAAATATGGCATTGAAGCTCACTCAGGTTCAAAGAGATATACTGAATGCACTAATAACTCTTTATAGAAGGAAGGGTTTGCCCATTAAGGGTGAGGAAATATCGGAGTTAATCAACAGAAACCCAGGAACCGTAAGAAATCAGATGCAAGCCTTAAGAGCTTTGGGTTTAGTAGAAGGAGCTCCAGGTCCAAAGGGAGGATATAGGCCTACTGCGAAAGCTTTTGAACTCTTATCAATAACTGAACCCGAGAAAGCCGTAAAAGTACCTGTAATTGTTAATGGTAAGCTTATGGAAGATTTGAGTGCTGAAGAGTTAATTTTCCCATCTCTACCACATCCAGAGATGTGTGAGGCTAGAATTAGGATAGTAGGAGACATCAGAAAGATAATACCAGACGATGATATAATAATTGGACCGACGCCCGTGAATGAGATGATGGTCTTTGGAAAAGTTATGGGAAGGGATGATACAGAAAACATCGTCGTTGCTTCTATAAAGAAAATTTACGCAATTCCAAAGGATACCGTAGGTATGCACATGTCAACTCCAATTATAACTGTCAACGCCAATGATGATATAATAACAGCATCGAAAGTCCTTTTGAGGCATCAAATACACAGAGCGCCAGTTAAGAAGGGAAGCGATTTCATAGGTATATTTTCGTTAAGAAATGCTGTTGAAGCGTTCATAGAGGGAAGACACGATTCTAAGGTTAAAGATTACATGGATCCTACGATTGTGAAGGTTGAAAAGGATACCAAGCTCAGTGAAGCTCTAAGGCTTATGAGAAATTACAATGTCAGGTTGATAGTTGTCACGGATGAAGGTAGACCAGTTGGAGTAATCACGGACTACCAGATCTTAACGAGGCTTGCACCTGAACAAGTCTCTCATAAATACTCCTAAATTCGTCAAGTTTCTTCTGGCTTAGAACATTTTTAAGAAAATCTATCACTTCATCGTAAGTTTTGATATCTACAGGATAGGGCACTCCATCCTTACCACCCAACGCAAAGCAGAACTTGGCAGGATCCATCCTGTCGTAGGGTGTATTGTAGACAAGTTCGGCTATAAGTGCCAATGCCCTCATCGCACTCTTTCCTATACCCCTAATGAGCAATAGATCTTCAAAGCTCTCAGGCTGTAGGTTGTAAGCCCTTTCCAAAGCTTTCCAATCAATTCTTTTTGGCAACTTAAATCTTCTAAACTCTCCATCTCTAACGATGTCCAGAATTACCTTTCTACACTCTCTACTTTTATTGGATATTAGGTTTAAAACCTCCCTTTCAATTCTCTGTGTGATTATATTCTGACAATCTAAGCTGGTGAGATGATACCTTCTTGCAAGTCTACTCTGAACATTCATACCCTGCTGAACGACACACCATTCCTTCCTTGTAAAGAATATTGTATGATGATAAAGATCGTATCCATCCTGCAAAGCCACGTTATCGATTTTTGCTGAAAGTCTGCTGATTTTAATCAGTTCATCCGCATCTGCATCAATCTTCTCAGCCAGCATCCTTATTTCCTCAGGTGTCTTTAAGGCGTTAACACCTTTACCTCCAGCAACCTTTATATCCCAATCTCTCGAATTCAAGACTTCTTTAAGAACTGCAGTTAATACTGTCGTTGAACCTGAGGAGTTCCAATCGAAACCTAAGATGTTTGAGAGCGCTTGAAAGAATATTGGATCGGACAACCTCACAATCAACTCCCTTTCACCAAACTCTTCGATTATAATACCAACTATGCAATTAGCAAGCTTTACCATCCTTCTGAAAAGCCATGGAGGTGTCTTTCCATAGTGTAACGGTAGCTCAATTAGCCTCACATAGAGATTTGGCTTTCAAAGTATTAAGCGTATCGGTTAAATATTATTGATCGAGATTGACCTTCATGGAGATGATCTGCAAGTTTGTTGTAAAAGGAAATGAAAATATTGGAGAGAGTATAGACGTCTTTGAAAATTACCTGATAGTTAAAGTCGGAGGAGAGTTCATTGGAATTCCACTTGATAGGGTCGTTAAGGTAGATAAGGAAATTATCATCGTTCAGGATTTTGACATGAGTTCGGCTAAGGAAGTTGGTAGGAGGTGGATTGAAGAGAAGTCAAAACCAGTGAGCTTTGAAGAACTTGAGAAGATGGGATTATGAACGAGATAAAACAGGTTATAATCGTCAGGGATGATCTAAAACTTTCAAGGGGAAAGTTAGCTGTTCAGGTTGCCCATGCGTCTATCATAGGTTACGAGAAAGCCGATAAAGAGATTGTTGAAGCTTGGAAAATGCAGGGACAGAAGAAAATAGTTCTTAGGGTGAAAAGCTTGGAGGAGCTTATGGAGATTAAAGAGAAGGCTGAAAAGCTTGGCTTACCTACTGGTATTGTTATAGATGCTGGACTAACTGAAATTCCTCCAGGAACCGTTACAGCAGTAGTAATTGGACCAGATTACGCAAAAAAGATTGACAGGGTTACAGGTAGTTTGCCACTCCTCAAATGACCAAAAAGTTTTTTAAGTCGATCGAATCCTAAGCTTTACAGGCTCCGGTGGTGTAGCCCGGCCAATCATACGGGACTCTCGATCCCGTGACCCGGGTTCAAATCCCGGCCGGAGCACTATTCTTTTAACATTAACTTGTGATAACGGCAGGTATCGATGTCGGTACGAAAGATTCGTGCGTTATCGTAATGAAAAATGATAAAATAGTTGAATTCTTTAAGACAAACGATCTTAGGAGGGATTTGAACGATCTAATCGAATTTCTGAGAATATATTCACCTAAGGCTATAGGATGTGGATTTGGATATGGATTGCCAGTTAAGAGACTTTCAGATGTGGATGAGAGAGATTTGAAATATATGACATTGAGCTTTGACAAACCCTTAATGGGTGTAAGGAGGTTGATAAACGCCCTTAAAGAGGAGTTCGGAAATATTTCCTTTACGATTCCATCAGTAAAGCTGTTACCCACAGTTCCACATTACAGGAAGTTTAACAGGATAGACATGGGTACGAGTGATAAGGTCTGTTCTACAGCCTTAGCTATTACAAAGCTCAGAGAAAGGGGAGTCAAATTTAAAGAACAAAATTTTGTGCTTGTTGAAGGTGGATACGGATTTAACGCATTTGTAGCAGTTAAAGAAGGAAAGATAGTTGACGGTTCAGGGGGTACAAGTGGTTTCATATCTTTCTCATCCTCTGGAGCTTTGGATGCTGAGATAGTAACACTGTTAAAGGATTATCCAAAGGATATGATATTTAGAGGTGGATTGAAGGATTTCTTGAAGTGTGAGATCGATTCCATTCCAAGAGAAAGATTAAACTGGATTTTTGAATATATACTGAAGGGAATAAAGGTAATGGAAGTCTCAATAGGTAAGGATTACATCGTTATACTTTCAGGAAGATTCTTTGACTCATATTACAATGAGTTTGTGGAGTATAGTGGATTAAAATGTTTAAAGCTTGAAAGTGTTAAAGCTTCAGCTGAAGGTGCTTGTATCATAGCAAATGGTTTAATCAATGGAATCTATAGAGATGTTGTAGAGCACCTTGAGCTTAAAAAAGCTAAAGGCAACGTTTTGGATTACATTGCAGAGGATTTGAGGAATCTTTTTAAGTATGATATTTAGTAGTCTTCATGGCAAAGGTTCTAATGGTTGTAATCGATGGTGTTAGTGATAGAGGCTTAGTAACTCCCCTCGATTCTGCAGAAAAGCCAAATCTCAATAAACTTGCAAAGATGGGTATAAACGGCATAATGGATACGATAAAACCCGGAGTAAGACCTGGAAGTGATACGGCCCACTTAGCACTCCTAGGTTACGATCCATTCAAATATTACACTGGTAGAGGTCCAATAGAAGCTGCTGGAGTTGGCATTGAATTAAGAGAAGGAGATGTTGCCTTTAGAGTTAACTTTGGTACAGTTGAAGGTGAAGGGAGCGTTTTTGATAAGGTTGTGGTTGATAGAAGGGCTGGAAGGATAAGCGATACAGATGAGCTTGTTAAAGCCGTTAATGAAGAAGTTGATTTGAGTAAATTTGGAGTTGAGTTTATATTTAAGCGTGGGAGCGGTCATAGAGGGGCCTTGGTTTTGAGAGATGATCTTTCAGATAAGGTGAGCGATGTTGATCCTAAGAAAGTTGGAAAAAAGGTAAAGAGGTGTATACCACTAGTAGATGATGAAAAAGCTAAGAGAACTGCCGAAGTTGTAAATTACTTCGTTCAGAGTTCTCATGAAGTACTCGACAATCACCCATTAAACTTGGAAAGGGCTGAAAGAGGATTACCCAAAGCCAACGTTCTTCTGTTGAGGGGTGTTGGTAAAGTACCACATTTGCCAAAGTTTGAAGAGAGGTTTGGTATGAGACTTGCTGTGATTTCGGGAACCGCTTTAATAAAGGGGGTTGTTAGGTTATTGGGTGGAGATGTCATAGATGTCGAAGGAGCCACTGGTGGAAAAAATACAAACTTAGATGCCAAAGTTCAAGCCGCTTTGAAGGCTCTTGAAGATTACGACTTCGTCCTTTTACACATAAAGGCCACAGACGAATACGGGCATGACGGTGATTTTGAAGGTAAGAAGGCTTTCATCGAGAAAGTTGATAGAGCTATAGAGCCACTCTTAAGTTTAGACTTTTCTGAGGTTTGTTTAGTTGTGACAGCTGACCATTCAACACCTGTAAACGTTAGAGATCATACTGCTGACCCAGTTCCAGTTACGATAGTTTACAAGGACGTTAGACCTGATGATGTTGATACCTTCTCAGAGTTAAAAGCTTATAAAGGAGGACTTCACAGAATAACTGGTAACAATCTCTTCAACATACTGCTCGATCTGATAAATAAGGCGGAGAAGTTCGGTGCCTGAGATGCTTGAGAGGTTGGTGATTCCAAGAAATACGAAGTTTGAGGAGAGGAATATAGTGATTGAAGGAGATGCACTGATCGGTGCAAATTCTAAGGTAGGATACGGTATAATAGCAAGGAAGGTCATAGTTGGAGACAGGGCTGAGATTAAAGGGGATGTTTTTGGAAGAGAGGAAGTAAGGATTGGAGCGTGGTGTAGCGTTAAAGGAGATGTAATAAGCAAAGGGGATGCGTACATTGGTGAATTCACAAGCATAGACGGAAGGTTAACTGTTTACGGTGATCTTGAGATTGGCAGAAACGTCAAGATAAAGAACGGTTTTGAGGCAAGGGGTTTGATAACGATACAGGATCCAATGCCGATCGTCATATTTATCTTTCTCTACATATTGGCCATGCTCAGACTTGGAAAGATTGAAGAAGTCAACAAACTTTTCGAAGAAGATTTATATATGCCTTTGGAGATTCCAGAAAACTCTGAACTAAGTTTAGATTTCATAAAGACTAGAAGGGACGTAACAATTGAAGGTAGTAGGGTTTTGGGTAACCTTAGATGTAGGGATTCAAAGATTGTTGAGAGCGAGCTTTACGGAAGTGTAAGGGGAAGAGATATCATTGTAGATGGAAGTAGAATTCACGGAATAATTGAGGGGAGGGATGTTTACCTAGTAAACAAGAGTGTCGTCTTGGGAAAGATCGTTGCTGAAAACGTCTACATGGAAGAAGGATGTGTTGTGGAAGGATCAATAGTAGGAAGGAAAGGTGTTTGGATCAAGCCGACAGTTGAGTTGCCTAAGGAGGAAGAAGAGGAAGAAGTCGAAGAGAATGAAAATCCATAATACAGTTCATTTCATTAAAAGCTACCACCGAAATGTAAAATAGGATAATTTTTCGGAGTTATAAAGGGTAGGAAAAGGTTTAACAATATTCATCAACATCTTTTGAAAATGATAGTTGAAACTACATCTAAAGAGTTTGCCAAGCTTGTCAATGCTAAGCTTATAGAATCTGAGAGACCAAAGACAGTTGTAAGAAATTCGAGGGAGATAGTTATTCTAGCGGATGTTACAAAAAAGAAAGATCTATTTTTGAAGATCGTATCGATGGATGTGAAAGGAGAGGTAGATGCAGAAGTTAAGGTTTTTATAGCCCCCCTCTGCCCCGTCTGTCCTTATGTCGTTGAAGAAATCTGTTCCTTACCTATAAAGAAAGTAGAGATAATAGACGTTGCTGATTATCCAGAGATTGCCAAAGAATACGATATTATGGCTACTCCAACCGTTGTAATAGGCAGGATAAAGCTCGTCGGTAGAGTTAAGGGTGATGAAGTCTTAGAGTGGATAAGAAGAGGATTTGACAAGAAAGAGTACTTTGCAAAGCTTCTAAGAGAAGGTAGTGCTGAAGACGTAGTTAGGGAAGTTAAGAAAGACAGTGATGTAAACATATTGGTCGATCTTCTAACGTATAGAGACTTCATGGTTAGGCTTGGAGCTATGGTCGCCCTCGAGGAGATAGCGAGGGAGAATGTTGACTTGATAAAAAGTGTTAAGGATAGAATTAGGAGACTTTTGAGACATGAGGATAAGAGAATAAGACAAGATATTGCGATGTTACTAGGAAGTATTGGAGATGCAGAGGACAAAGTGTTTTTGGAGGAATTACTGAAAGAGGAAGGAGAAATCAGGGAAAGTGCAATTGAAGCTATTAATGAGATAGATAAGAGAAACCAAAAATGATTTTTGCAGTGCTTGTAGCACTTTCAGTGTGAAGATAGTTGTATCTGCAACGAGTTTTGCGGACGTTGTTAGTGCTATGAATGTTGCCGATCTTATAGAGCTAAGATTAGATCTATTCTCAACATTCCCAGATGAGAGAAAACTTTCGGGAATAGGAAAACCAACAATAGTGACGATAAGGAGGGTTCAGGAGGGAGGTAGGTATCAAGGGAATGAGGAAAGAAGAATTGAGATGCTTTCAAGGTACTCTATCTATGCAAACTATGTAGATTTGGAGTGCGATTTGCCAGATGAGGCGTTTAAGTCGATGAGGTGTGATATAATTGAATCCTACCACAACTTCAGCGAAACTCCAAGTTATGAGTATCTTAAAGACTTGATTGAGAGTAAGAGGGGAAACATATTTAAAATAGCAACAATGGGGAAAGATAGAAATGATGTTTTAACGATTACAAGAATTCTGTGTGAATATGAGGATATTATAGCGTTTCTAATGGGAGAAAAATTTGCATGGACTCGTATATTTGCGTGCTTTTTAGGTTCTCCTTTTATTTACTGCTCAATAAGTAAAGCTGTCGCGCCAGGTCAGTTGGATGCACACAAAGTTAGGAAGATATTCGATTTGCTTGGTCGGTGAAAAACTGTATTTAATCACTCAAATCACTCAAGATAATGTATTATTATCATAGTGTTTACTACATCTAAAGCTTTTATTCTCATCTATTCAGAAATATTGAAAAAATGATAGTCAGAGGTAAAGCTTACAGCGACGAGGAGATTCTATCAAGACTGAACTGGATAGTTGCGGAGTGGTTTAAGAGGAAGTTTAAAACCTTTACACCCCCCCAACGTTACTCCATAGTACCAGCTTTGGAAGGGAAGAACATCCTTGTAACCTCTCCAACTGGTAGTGGAAAGACGTTAGCGGGATTTCTTCCAGTTCTGAGTTATCTTGTAAGTTTGGCCGAGGAAAGAAAGCTTGAAGATAGAGTTTATGCAGTTTACGTTTCTCCTCTACGAGCTTTGAACAATGACATAAGGAGGAACTTGGAAGAACCTTTGAGAGAAATCTACGAGATTGCCAAGGAGAAAGAAGTTGAACTACAGGAGATCAGAATTGCTGTGAGAACAGGAGATACAACACCAGAAGAGAGAACTAAACAGCTTAAAAAGCCACCACACATACTCATAACCACACCAGAAACTCTCGCAATAGTCCTTTCAACTCCGAAGTTTTCTCAATACCTCAGAGGCGTTAGATACCTCATAGTCGATGAAATTCACGCTTTAGCTGAAAATAAAAGGGGAACACATCTCACTCTATCGATGGAAAGACTTCAGGAGCTTCAAGAGGATAGTATGGTTAGAATTGGATTATCCGCAACGATACATCCGCTAGATGAAGTGGCGAGATTTTTAGTAGGATTTGAGGATGGAAAAGAAAGAGATTGCATAGTTGCAGATGTTACATTTGAGAAGAAGATGGATATAAAGGTTATATCGCCCATAGATGATTTCTTTAGTGCTACAGCTGAGGAGATAAGTGAGAAACTTTACAAAACGATTGCTGAACTTATAAAGAGTTGTAGAACCGCTCTGATATTTACGAATACAAGAAGTGCTACCGAGAGAGTTGTTTACCACCTCAAAAAGTTGTTACCCGATTATCCTATAAAGGCTCACCACAGCTCACTCTCAAGGGAGGTAAGGCTTGAAGTTGAAGAAGATTTGAAGAAGGGAAGGCTTAAGACTGTTGTAAGCTCAACGAGTCTTGAGTTAGGGATTGACATTGGCTATATTGACTTAGTTATACTGATTGGATCGCCAAAGAGCATAAATAGAGCTTTGCAGAGGATTGGAAGAGCTGGGCACAGGCTTGAAGAGGTTAGTGTGGGTAGAATAGTGGTAGTAGATCAGGATGATCTTGTAGAATGTACAGTTTTAGTTAGAGAGGCTTTGAACCGTAGGCTTGACAGGATTTACATCCCGAAAAAGCCTTTGGATGTCTTATGCCAGCATATCGTTGGAATGGCTTTGGAGAGGAAATGGAGCGTTGATGATGCTTTCAAAATTGTTAAGAGAGCTTATCCATATAAGGATTTAACGATAGATGAGTTTTTGAACGTTTTAAATTATCTGAGCGGTCGTTTTTCAGAACTCGAGAAAGAGAAGGTTTACGGCAAAATCTGGTTTGATGGAAAGGAGTTTGGAAAACGTAGCAGGCTTTTGAGACCAATTTACTACTTGAACGTTGGGACAATTCCAGATGAAGTGGCTATAAACGTCATAACGAAGGATGGTAAGTTTATAGGAAAGGTAGAGGAAGAGTTTGCGGAGAGGCTTGTTGAGGGAGATGTGTTTGTATTAGCTGGTAGGACTTTCAGGTACCAGTATTCAAGGGGAATGAGTATAGTCGTTGAGGAAGTTGAGGGGGTTAAACCAACTATTCCAAGCTGGTTTTCTGAGCAACTACCTCTAAGCTACGATTTGGCTTTGAGAATTCAGAAGTTCAGAAGGTTTATGGAAGAAAACTTGGACAATACCGAATTCGTTATCGATTTCCTTCAGAGGGAGTTCAACTTAGATTACAGTTCTGCAAAGGCCATTTACAATTACTTTTACGAGCAAAGGGAGTTCAGCGAAATTCCAACGGATAAAAAGCTTTTAGTAGAGGTCTTCCACGATGGAAAAGGATTTTGCTACGTGTTTCACACCTTAATAGGTAGAAGGGCTAACGATGCAATCTCAAGGGTTTTTGCCTACAGAATTGGAAGGATTAAAGGGTGTAATGTAAAAATAAGCCTTACAGACAACGGTTTCATGCTTAGATTGCCTTTCAAGCTCAATGAGAGTGAGATAAAGGGTTTATTCGATCTTAAGAACTTTAAGGAAGATCTTATTGCATCGCTTGAGAAGACAGAACTTTTGAGGAGGAGATTTAGGCATGTAGCTGTTAGGAGTTTCATGATACTGAGGAACTACTTAGGGAAGGAGAAGAGTGTTTACAGGCAACAGATAAGTGCTGATAACATCTTAAAATTGCTCAAAAGGAAGTATCCTGACTTTCCAATTCTTAGAGAGACGTACAGGGAGATTATCGAAGATTATATGGATGTCGAGAGTGCTATGGACTATTTAAGAAAAGTTGGAAGTGAAATTGAAGTGAAAATCGTTGAAACACCGATGGTAAGCCCATTTGCCTTAAACATCTACCTTGTTGGGGAGGAGGATGTAGTCCTGATGGCTGACAGGAGAAAGATCCTAAAGATGCTTCACGAGATGATAGTTAAAAAGATCAAAAAGAGATATGAACAGGAGAATTAAGTTTAGGAGTGTTACTGACGACATCAAGAAAACCGAGCAGGAAGACTAGAAGCTTGGCAAAAGCACTTGCCAGATTCATGAACTGGATCTACATAAACAGAGGAAAGCGCAGTATGGAAGATCTTTACGAGATATGTGATGATAAGCTTGCACTGATTAAGGAAGTTAAAGGCAACCCAGCAATTCTTGAAGTTTTGGATAAGAACGGTAAACTCCTTCTCAGAATAAGGTTCAGCGTGAGCAACATTGAGAAAGTTAAGATGGATGAAAGCCCAGTCGTTTTTGTGGGAAAAGCACCGTTTAACCCTTTAATCTTAGGTGCCATACCACAGGACAAGGCTGGCTCAAAGCTTGCAAGGAAAATAGATACGCCTAAGAAGGTTTACGTTAGAAGAAAAGATGGATGGATCGAGCTTGAGTTTTACTTTAAAGATGTTATGGTGTTTAAGATGAGAATAAGGGAGGGTGGAATAGTTGGAGGCTGAATTCGTATTTGAGTTGCCAGATACGGAAATCCTCTATAAAGCTTTGAAGGTCGAGGAGAAAAACGTACTTACTGAAACAGAGATATTACTCGTGAATAACGAGCTCGTGATAAGAATAAAGGCTGAAGACTTGGCTGAACTTAGAGCGAGCGTAAATGCTTGGCTCAGAACGATTAAAGCTTGTTTGGATGTTTTGTAGCAAACCTTTTAAAAGGTTCGTTTAAGGTTTTGCATGGGCGAGTTACCACCTCAGGTTCAGAACATGATAGCGCAACTACAAACGGTTCAACAACAACTTCAGATGGTTGTCAGTCAGAAGGTTCAGCTTGAGAGTGCTTTGAAGGAAATTGAAAATGCAATTCAAGAAGTGGAGAAGGCTGGTGAAGATACACCCATATACAAGAGCGTTGGAACTGTTTTGGTCAAGACTAAAAGAGATGATGTTCTGAAA
>Ga0190313_1001495_pt1 | contig 12579 bp, 2 predicted proteins | sample 4870071011_MG_FD_169989 | JGI IMG/M metagenome (GOLD analysis project Ga0190313, IMG submission 169989) | Hydrothermal vent sediment bacterial communities from Southern Trench, Guaymas Basin, Mexico - 4870-07-10-11_MG | ecosystem: Environmental > Aquatic > Marine > Hydrothermal vents > Sediment ...
GCGAAGGTAGATGGGATGACTTTTATAGCACCTGGATAAATGGATATGAACCAGATCCAACTGCAGTTAAAAATATAACTGCTATCACTGAGCTAAATAATGACATATACTTTGCATATCATCACAAATTATATAAATTGATTCAAAACCCAAATCTACCCCATCCACATGAAGGTCCTTCTTTAGATTCTATATCGACATCTATAGATGAAGGGGAGTTTACGTTCGGAGCTGTTGACGATGTAAATTCTAATACTGTTAGCGGCAATACATCGAATTCATGGGATGCACAGGAAACAATAACGGCATTACACACTTATGATGGCTGGATATATATAGGAACAAGCAATGGATATATATATAGATTTCAGCCTGATATACTTCATAATAATATCGAGCAGGTGCAGGTCCTTGGAGCACCTGACGATTTAGAGAAAATAAATACATTTTATACTTGGGAAGCTACAGGTTTACTGGCTGTAGGTACAAACAATGGAGCTTATTTAATTAGGCATGAGAGCGGGCAGCCAATTAAAGAAGAGATTGAAGGAGCAGACGCTATAATACCATCACTCGACAATTCTGTTGTTACTGCATTTACGGAAGTATCCAAGTATGGCACTGGATATACACAAATATTAATAATTGGTACAAAATATAATGGTATTTATTATTACGGCGACCGTGAATTCAATTCCGGTCAAAGACTGCATCATGATGATAACTATACTAATTTTGTTATAAATGGTAGCGGATTCGTTCAGAACAGAAGAGATCAGAACGGTGCGCCAGAAGATTTTAGCGATAACTATGTTATTATTAAAAAGTTTCTAAAGCACAAAAATAAACAAGATTCAAATATTTATATGATTGTAGGCATAGAAGAAAACTCTACTGCCTGGGAAGATGATTTCGGGACTCACACTCCAGGAGATGATGAGCTATGGAGACTTATAGACGGAAATAATGAAGGAGATCACGAAAACTTTGCTTATCAGCGAATTAATTTATATAAAACTAATATCTGGAAAATTGGCAACCTTTTACAAAACGCTTCATTTGAAGATGGAGTTATTACTCCATCAAATTGGTTTTTGACAGGTGCTGCAGCCGAAGACAGCTTTACAAAATCCGAAAATGGTTATTTCGAGTTGTATAATGGAAAATTATCTAATAATAGCGGAAATAATTTATCTGTTTGGCAGGTATATTTTCCAGCATCTAGTTTAACACAGGGAGAAGATTATACATTTTCTATTTATCTAAGCAATAAAAGCAGCGGAGCTATCAACGCCAGCATCAATATAGAAGCTTTAGATATATCTGGTTCTACTGTAATCGAAAGTAATAGCACAAATATTACATTAAGCGATAATGCTTGGAATAGATATTCCGTCGCTCTCAATATAAGTAATCCAAATTCAGCTCAAATAAAAGTATCTATAAATTTAGCTGAAATAGGACAAATAGAATTTGATGGAGCAAAATTAGAACAAGCTAGTTCTCCTAGTTCATTTATTACAGCTGGATTGGATGAGACGGATTTCACAATAAACAAAGAAGCCTGCGAGCTGCTTGATGGTATTAGTTATAATAATCATATAATTTTAGGTGGATTAAGAGATGTAAGAGGCGAAGATGGTAATCAAATGAACGTTCCGGGTTACACTTATCCACCAGGAGCTCCAGCAGATGAAGAATACCCAAATAGACCAGATGGAGGTATTAATTCCGGCATTGACACGATAGATGGTAGCATTACAAATACGATTGATAGCCAGTATGTAGATTACTTGTCGAATAATGGTGGATTATATTATATAGATCAATTAATGTTACAAAATACCACTTTTGGTATAGATATTTTCTGTTTATATCAAGATTCAACAGGCACTCTTTGGGGAGGCTCGAAAGCCAGATTGTTTAAAATACATTCTGAAACAGAAGACGATACAAGTGAATATATTAGCTTAGTGAACGATTTGGATGTACCAACAATATTTAGAACTATAGTGACAGTACCCGCTTCCGATAACCCATTAGAGATGGTTGATCCTACAGAGCCACTCTGGCATCAATTTGTAGATAACACACTTATAAACAATAGAGACAAATATGGTTTAATTAAAGGTAGCGTTATTGTAAGAAATGCGCCTAATAGCAGAGTAACTTATGTAGAAGGTAGAGACTATGAAGTGGATTATGATCCCAATAGTAATAATTATGGGAAAATAAAGAGAAAGCCAAATCCACTTTTTGAAGGCGGTGGTCAAGGCAGAATAGAACCAGATCAAAGAATTTATATACAATATAGCTATTATCACATTTTAGACGAAGTAAACGATTCATCAGAAGGCTTTAAGGAGCTGGATTACAAAAGCAAAGAAGTAACTATTAATTTACCATCTAACATTGATCCTGCTAACTACGAGTTATACTGTGATTATGTATATACTAGAAAATTCAAAGGAGTTGATGAAAGCAATCCTAATTTTAATACTCCTCAAACAGGTATTAAAGAAAATCTTAAACCATTTGATTACGTCACCAGTGCATCAGATGCACACATATGGCCAGAAAAATATCATTTGATAGCTTATTGTAGAGATCAAAGAAGACACCCTGTTTATGCTAATTATAAATTTAGTATACCAAGGGTAGATATCATTCAATTAAACTACACTTGGAATGAAAATGGATTTGTTACATCTATTACACCTGGTGTTCCACATGAAAGCGCTCCCTTGGAGCCAAATCCATCAATATTTGACGAATATTATTTCGTAAACCAAATAAATTCTTCAGGTGGCAGTATAACACGACAACATGTATGGTATGGATTTAAAAACACAAATGATGCTATTAAAATGTATACATTAAATGTTACACACCAGGATTACAGAATTAACGACATATATGATAAAAGATATTATATAACAAAACTTCAATTAAAAGACTATTTTATTGGAATAAAATCTGATACAGAAGCTTATTTTCCATTTTCAAGGAGTTTTATTTCTTCCAATGGGGATATTGCTCCTGAACCAAAAAATCCAAATGATCCTACAAGCGCCGTAACTAATAGCAGCGTAGAAGTAATAGATGATAAAAATATTCTTCAATTCAATACTTTTCCAGGCGAATTTGATGAAAAAGGTTTTTACGATAAAGAAGATGAGTTTAATGTATATTGGACTTATACACCTGATTACTTTGGATTAGCAACTTTTGACAAGTATGGTGTTGGAGCTTGGCACGCAGCTGGAGATCCACCATATAATCCTGGTATACCAAAGGGTTTGTATGTAGTAGCAGCTAAAAGTACCGGTATAGCTTACGACAACCAAAATGCTGTGCAGATAAATAGAAACCTTGTTTTATCTCAAAGCTTTCAAAATCCAGACGGTAGCTATACTTTGCCAAAAGATGTTTATGAGTTCAAGGCTTACTATTTTTTAGAAAACGCTTATAATGCCACATCGGGCAGTAAACTAGAGATTAGAATATATTACGAGGAAAACTCAACAGAGTATTATTATTCAACAATAAAAACATATAGTGATTTGGTTCAGGATAAACTAGATTATATAGCTGTTAAAACAGAGGCTGCTATAGTACCAACCAGAATAGAAATAATAACATCTGGTTGGGACGAAAGTGATGAATACCAAAGTCAGGAAACAGATCCAAATATGCTTCCTGCTTATGTAGGTGGCACAATTTTCCAAAATGGTTCTTATAGACCGAAGTTGAATCTTTATATATCAGCTCCGACAGTACGAAGAACAGGAATAGAAACAACAAAATTTTATCACAGTGCCGCAAGGTTTGGAGAAAGAATAAAATACCCAGTTAAATTAAGCGGCTTAGAAGGCACAATATACTTCAAATTTAAACCGACATTTAGATATAATTTTAATGAATCAGATAATTCCAGTGTTGTAATATTTGATAGCAGGAGTGAGCCTGATCAAGAAAATTATTTTCAAATTATATATGATAGAAAAAATTATAACACGCAATCTGCTTTGGATAAAGTTTCTTTTAGCAATCTGGGAACAGATGGAAATCCATATCCTCAATGGCCACAAGAAAACGGTCAATATTGGAATTCTTTCAAAGTTGTATTCTATGCGAGAGAGCTAAACATAGAAAAATCAGCTATAGATTACAAATACAGAAGTTATAGTCTTGATATAAATGATCCGGATAATAAGATTAGAAAGCATTTTGAAAACAATGAAGATTTTCAAAAATTTCATACGTTTATAATCACATGGAAACGTATGGACGAAATGTATCCCGATCCATTAATATATTCGGATGGATACAATAATTGGCAATTCATGATGACTTTCTATTTCGATGATTTACCAGCTATAAATAAAGTTATAATAGTTGATCCAAACTATTTAGAAAATTTATCAGAGCATATACAAATTGGAGGAGGATGGTTAAAACAAAGTTATGATATTGTTACTCAGCAAATAACATGGAAAGAATCGTTCGTTGAAGGTTTTTTCTCAGAGTTTAGAGTTGAGAATCAAAGAATTAATTATGATAAAGCTCAGCTTTGGATTAATAAACAGCTTCCATTTTTAGATGCCGATAATATCCCTATAATAAAAGACATTTACACCTGGGGAGATGAAGTCAGATTGCTCTCAGGTACAACCGGCCAATTGAGCAGCCTGAGAACAAATGATGTGACTGTAGAAGGAGACTTGTATGTTTTAGGAACAGAAATAATTAGTAACATTAGCAAGATGATTATTGAAGACAACATTGTAGAAGTTAACAGGATACAGGAAATAGATGAAAACGGTAATTGGATAGGAATTCCTAAATTAGCCAGTCCTGTTAGAAGTGGTTTAAAATCTTATAGAAATCCTGATGCAGAACAGTATGATTCAGCTTTAATCTGGAATGAAGATGCAGACGAATGGCAGCTAATAGAATTATCCAAGTTCGAAATAGTTTATGACGATAATGTTTTAAACGGCGCCAGCTGGCAACAAATTATTGGCACAGGAAGTAGCACTGGGCCGAATAATGCTTTGTATACCATTGTGGAAAAAGTAGACAATATTCCTACTCCACTTTATCAAAATTCCAAAGGAACATTTACTTTTAAAACACAGATTAAATCCCAAAGCGGAAACAATTATAGCGTAAGATTTAGATTTGTAGCTCAGTTGCATGATTTGAGTGAGATAGAAAATGTAAGCCCAGAAATAAATATTACATCTTCTTTTGTAGAGCATCTTTACAGGGTGATATATGATACTCCAGAAATAGAAAAAGTTTATATATATATTGAGATTGCAACTCCAGGTTTTGCAGCTAGTGATATTGTACACCAAAATGACTTTTTTGCGAAAACCACAATCAATACTGATACATATGAAATACCTCATGAAACACAGGATTTGAGACTTAGAAAAGCCACATTTAGCACTCCCATAGCTAATCCAGGCAAGGAAGCTTATATAACAGTAGAAAACAATAAAAATTCTATCAGAATAGTGGTTCCAGATGGTATTTATATAAACAATGGCTCTCTTGCCTCCAGTATGGTATTAAGGTCTGAGAATGATATAGATGGTGATATAGAGCTATTAATATATGATCAAACTAATAATTTAAGTAGACTTCATCTGAATTCAATTAGAACTGATTATATAGAAAATATCAACAATAATGATATAATAACAACATTTAGTGGTAAAGTAAATGGAACACAAAAATATAATCTACAGGTCAGTAAAAGCGGGCATATAGAACCCGGCCCGGATGAATCGAATATATACTTCTCTCTTAATAATGACCAGTATCAATTATTTAAAATAGATGAAAATGCTAATATCCAATTTAGAAAGGCGTTACTAAGAAATGCAGATGACCCGGCGGCACAAGATCCCATTGCTGCAAATATAATCGAATCTAAATTGCTGGATCTTGGTGATAGTAGAGGAGTTCAGCCTTGTATAAGAATAACTCAATATCAAGTAGGAACAGGAACTCCAGAAAATGCTCCTGTTGTGGCATCCGAGATATCTCTGCAAAACGAAAATGATTCTAATGGTATTAGATATTTACAAACATACAAAATTACATTTAATGGAAGAATAGCCGGAGCTCCAGGACAGTCCGTTGCTGTTATAAATCATAACTTAAATATACCATTAGAACAAATGATAATAACATTTGGCATCAGCAGCCCATTGAGACATGTTTACTGGGATCCTGAACTAACAAATCCGAATACTTTAGTAGTAAAACTAGATGATGAAAATACAATGGTTACGACCAATGATCCAGATCCAAATAATTGGGTTGATCCCAACGATGGCAAGATAATAGTCTTCTGTACTATAGCACAACAAACACCAATAACATCGAATATTGTGGTAAACTAAAATGAACGTGACTAATGCTCATAAAGACACTCTTAAATATCTTAAAGGATACCCTATAGCAATAGAACCTGGAGATATACTTTTCAGTCTAGACACTGGTACATTAGGAATAGATGCTTATGGCAATAGATTATACCCCAAGAATGATGTAACTACTATTTATTTTGGCGAAGGCCCATTTAATCAAGGAGCTACAATTATAGAAACTGCTGCCAGAAACTTAATAGATGATTCTGTATTTGATGATATCTCTAACTGGAACAGCAATCCTACGGGTGTAAAAATGGAAGAGGATAAGTATAAACCATGGCAATTTTCTGGCGGCATTGAAAATTCATTCTGTATTAACAATGGAAGTCAACAATCTCTTTCTCTAAAATCTAATAATTTCATAAACAATAGTTATATCTCTGCGGGCAGCAATATTATACAAAGCTGCTGGATAAAAACAGATGCTAACGCTGTAAGGTTTATATATGAATCATCGACAACAGGCCAGCATATAGATGACTATGTAACTATTGCGAGCGAAAAATGGCAGCATATTGAAGCAGCTAACTACTACGAGGTAGTGGCCGATGATTTAAGTGGTCAAATAACTCAGTTTTTTTTAGAAACAAGTTCAAACGCTACTTATTTGTACGTATTTATGCCACAAACAGAAATAAATACATTTTCTACTTCCTGGACAAAAACAGAAAGAGCTGAAGGAAGCCTTGTATATAGTAATTCTTATTTTTTACCAAGCGAATTTACTTTATCTTTATGGTTTAAATTGAAGCACTATCCAGCGGATTATGCAGCAATCCTGAGTATATGCGACAGTGATTCTCCCTTTCAACGGTTATTGATAAGAGTAGATAATGATCAAAAATTGTATTTTTTTGGTTCAAATGAAGATATCGAAATATTCAATGTAAACAGTTCGCAGTATATTGATAAAAAATGGAATCACGTGGCAATCACGTACGATTCTAAAAAATATATATTTTTTCTTAATGGAAGTAGAATAACCGATATAGAAGACACTAGACATCTTGAGTTCGATAAAAATGCGAGTTTGTTTTTAGGCACGCACAATAATCACAATGTTATTAACGGTTTTATAAGTGATGTTCTAATATCAAATAGAGCATTCGATCCCCTTAATATAAGATATATATATGAAGGCAGTCAGCCTTTATTTAATCCAATGGCATATATGGGTCAGGTATGAAAAAAATCACAGCTCATCAAGATAGTTATCTTAATTTATCAGATGAAATATTATCTGTTTATCCGACAACAATATATTATCCGTGGACCAGCTCAGTTGCAGCAGATAATAAACATGAAATACTAGATGGTTATTACACCTTTGTAGGCTTAGAAGCACCAGGAAATAAATATGTTTTATCGGTCGACGCGCCAACGGAAAACATTTTAGAAGTAAATTCAATAAATACATCATTTGAAAATTTTGATGGATGGATAATAGGTTCAAATTCAACAGCAGATTCATATACTCTTGATAGCTATGATACTCCAGTACAGGGTTTGCATTTTTTTGCTAGATTATATAGCTCTACCAGCACAACAGAGGAAATGTATTTAGAAACAGTGCCCAAAAACTTATTTGCAAATAGTACAGTAACTATCTCTTTTTACTGTAAAGCATCCGACTACGTAGCTAATGGAATAACTCTAAAAATATACAATAACTCTAATATTATATTTCAACAAAATCTGAATGTAGAACATCGCTGGAAGAGGTTTGAAACTACTTTTACAGCAAGTGGCATTCAAGCAGGAGATCTTCAGAAAATAAGAATAAGTGTAAATTTTAATGGCTATGTAGATATTACAGGCGTGCAACTAGAAAATAATAATTTTGCAACATCATGGTGGGGAGAAAATACTCCAAGACCCGGTGGATTTGTAAAACTTGCAACAGCAGATACATACCCTGAATTATTTCCTCAAGATCAAATAGTGATTAACACTTTTGTAAAATTTAGACAGATTCTTCCTCTGGTTGGCCAGACTATAATTGGCTGCCCAACAGGCGGCTATAAGCTGTGGAAAAATCCGGGAGGATTTATAGAATTTAGAGTAAATTTATTTGATGGAACTTCTGCCAGAGCTAAATTTAATCAATCTTTCGTTGAAGATAAAAAATGGCACATGATCACTGGTATGTTTATGGATAAAAAAATATCAATATATTTAGATGGTGTTTTAATGGATTCTCAGCCTACTTCTGAATTAATATATTATAAAGATGATACAGTAAACAATATAAAATCCAAAGAGCTTTTTATTGGTATAGATCCTTCTCTTGTTCTTCAGGACAAATTCGTAAGAGCCTTATTTTTCCAACCTCGCAATAATGGTGATAATGTTAATATATTAACATTTAACGCAGGAAGTAAATTATTTTATGATGATTCTTCTACAACAAAGCCAGATTTTTATTTTTACATAACAGAGCACGCGGGGGATTATATTTTTCATATTCCTAGAAACGCCCCAACAAATACAAATAATCAAGTATGGGTATTTTTAAATGGAATTCTGTTACAAGAAAATGAAGATTACTCGATAATAGACAATGTAACAAACTTCGATATTCAACTTATAAATACTAGTTCTATCTCTACTGGTGATCAATTACAGGTTTATTTGATAGAAGATTCAACTACTACAAATATAGTCAGATATGATTCTCTCGCAACTGCCGGACAAACAGAATTTAACGTAACTTATGTTCAAGATGGGCAGCACCTGGTAGTTTTTTGTAATGGTTTGCAAATGTCTCTGAATGAAGATTATATAGAAGAAAATAATAAAATAAGTTTCAACACACCCCGAGAAGCAGATGATAAAATAACACTTATAGTTCTCAATGGCACTAATAAAGTAGAACACCAGCATTTCATATCATTCGAAGGGCAGACTTCTTATCTATTAAATCCACCTCATGATATAAATGACTCTATATTGGTTTTTTCAAATGGTATGCTTAACATTTCAGAAGAAGATTATACGGCTTCCACGCAAGATATTCCGAATATTCTAGTAAGAAACACAAGAATAGAACCAGGTAGATATAATATTATTAATTCTTTTGTTAACTTTATTTCACCTAGAAAATCTGGAGATATAGTGGATATTGTACATCTTGTGCCATATGCAGAAGTTTCTGGCGCGTTTATTGATGTAATTCAAGTATCTAATGAAAATAATATATTTGATTCTATTTTAGAACTCCCTTCTGATGTAAATAATAATATATTAATATTTGTCAATGGTTTATTATATGAGACAAATAACTACAATATTATAAATAATAATAATAAAATAAGAGTGGTTTTTGACACGAACAAACGCATTAATGATATTATAAAAATCGTTGTTATCAATGAATCTGTTATGCAATTAGATAGAAGCTCTTTTACAGCAAGTGCAGGACAAACAACTTTTAACATCGGCTCTTATCAAAATGATTTACAACATCTGTTAGTATATACAAATGGTCTTAGAAATTCACCTAATAATGATTATCAAGAAATAGACGGCACTAGTATATCATTCATCAGCGGCAGACAAGCTGGAGATTTAATAACAGCTGTTAAGATAATAACAGGAGATTTCACTCGAGATACATATAACGTGTCTTCTGATCAATATAAATTTAATTTTTCGACTGAATACAATTACTTTGTTGAATCTTTAGTTTCATCTAATGGTTTAGAAATGTCCAAAGGAAAAGATTACATTACAACAGAATTAGGAGAAGTCACGAGAATATCCGTTAATTCACAAATTATACAAATATGGTATCAAAACGAATTCATATATGATTGGCGCTATAAAAAGGTAATAGCATGAGAAGAATAACATATGCACATTCCAGATCTATTATAGATAGAAAAGAGCATTGTGTTTCATTAGGAAAAGAAAACAATTTAATGCTACATTTTGATCATGATGTAGATGATGCTCTGGGACGACATACAACTATTGCAAGCCCGTTTTCATCTGAAAAATGGCAATATTCAGGAAATGGAAATATATATACTCAAAATAGTACTCTTGTGGTAAATGGGCAGGATGCTTTATTGATATCTAAAGATATTTTAGAGATAGATCCTGCTCAGCAATGGTATTTGAGTATTTCTATATTAAACAAAAATGCTGCACTTGCTACTTTTGATGTAGGGACAGTAGATTACATAGACCTTAATACACCAATAACCACCGGTAGGCCTTCTGGCGCCACTTATGATAATTGGTGTTTATATAACCAACAGGTACCAATTGATAATAGATGGCATACATTTAGTAATTATGTTATTCTTAGCTATCATTACAAATCAGATACTTCTAGTGATCCAGATGAACTTCACAAATGGCCTGTCGACACTAATTACGCGAAAATTTTTGTAAGAATAAATAATCTGAATGGTGGCGAGGTGGTTCTTAAAGATTTAGATTTCTTTTTTATCAATTCTGCGGGAGATGCTATTGATAACACTCCCTCTTATTATATTATAGATTCTTATGGGGGCAAATTTGGCGGCTCTGTAGAGCTTGCAGGAGAATCGACGAATTTGATTTGGAATGGTAATCTCAAATTTGGTTCAAAAAGATGGAGCCAAGATCCTTCTGGTTTTGGATTTGCAACTTCGGAAATAGACAATGATGGCTCTTATAAAGTTTATTTTCAAAATGTTAGAAATACGAAAGACATTGTGAGAATATTGTCTTTGCATGAAATCCAGCCGGATACCAATTACACACTATCTTTTTATGCTAGAGCCAACAAACCCATGGCTTTCAGAAAACTTGTAATTCAGGATCCAAATACAAAAGCAATAGGATGGCAATACCCCCAAATATTGTATATAGATCAAACCTGGAAAAAAATAAAAATTTCTGAAAAGTCATTCCCCATTGTGCCGAGTAATTGCAAACAGATAGCTTTATCCAATCCAGATGAACTGGAAGATGACACTTTATTTATATATTACAATGGCTTACTCCTCAATCGGGGCTCAGATTTTTATGAATATTCCGATAATGAACTATATCTTAATTTTACTCCCAAAGATGATGATATAATAAAAGTATATACTAAAACAAGTAGTAGCCAAGCTTTAAATACAGACAAAATTACCTTTCATGAAGCTGTTGACGCAGGAAAAATGGTATCTATTAAGCACATTTATAATACTTATGATGAGTCAGAAGTTATTGCTTCAGAGAAAATATATAATATTACAAGTGACACCAACAGTTTAATCCTCGATTCTCAAACAGATAATACTCAAAACAAATTATATGTTTTTAAAAATGGTGTTTTACTTCAAGAAACAGATGATTATACTACGAGTGTTACATATAATCAAATACAAATAAATTTCAGCACAACATTGACACCAGGCAATATTGTTAAAATAATTTGTTTTGGAAATGTCAATATCATACGCGAAAATAGAACTATAAGTTCAAATCAGCACCTATTTACAGGATTAAATTATGTTCCGGATGGTCAACATCTTATAGTTTTTAGAAATGGTATTGAAGTAGAAAATAATATAGATTATACTGAGATAGATAACAACAGTATTGATTTCAATTATGATATAGGCACAGGTGAAAAGATTTATTTTATTACATTGTATACTCCTTATAAATTTAAAACTGATTTATGGCAACTTGCTAATCCTCAAGATCAATTTTCCTATTCTCAAGAAAATTATAATATTCTTAAAATGGTGTTCGTCAATGGTGTAACACAATCTCAGGATGCCAATGAGCAAAATGATTATTATATTAATATTGTTGAACAATCCTCCGGTTTTAAATATGATAGGTATGACTTAAATCCTTTGAGTGATAATCAAACTCAAGTAATATTGCCGTTTACGTATAATCCAGGTCAAAACGAATTATGGGTTTACAGAAATGGACTTATGCAAACTTTGTCTGAAGATTACACGGAAACCAGTAATAATTCAATAACGCTCCAAATTCCCGCTGTTTTAGGAGAATTAATAACCATATACAAATTAACATACCTATCATCAGGAGCAACAGATAGTATTGTTTATACACGCGAAGAATATAATGCCCAAAGTGGGCTTTTAGAATATAAGGTTTCAAAGTCCTATAATCT
>Ga0190313_1001496_pt1 | contig 12574 bp, 12 predicted proteins | sample 4870071011_MG_FD_169989 | JGI IMG/M metagenome (GOLD analysis project Ga0190313, IMG submission 169989) | Hydrothermal vent sediment bacterial communities from Southern Trench, Guaymas Basin, Mexico - 4870-07-10-11_MG | ecosystem: Environmental > Aquatic > Marine > Hydrothermal vents > Sediment ...
TTGGAGTGGTCTTCCGCCAACCTAGAACGTCTGAGTACCAAACGGGGGTTTCGCATAGCCTCAGCTGTATTCCTAGCCTTCCCTTGATTTTGATGAAGAACCTTTTTCTGTCCAAAGAAAAGAGAAACTCAGCTTCACCATCTTCGAATAGAATTTTCCTTCCCACCATATTCACAATAACTTTTCTGGAGGGTTTTTGAAAATCCAGACAATCGATTATCTTGAAAGGAGGAAACCAAAGACCAGCCATATCTTCTGGAAGATGGAAACCTATCTTTGGTATCCTTCCATTTTCGTCGAATATCAAATACCCTTTCCTTCCAGCTTCGTAATAGAGCATCTTCATCATCCCTTCATACCGGTTATCGCACCACTCTCCACGAAGTATCTCTGGAAAGATAGGAAGACGATCAACATGGGAACGGTCATGAGGAGTGTTGCCGCCATCATGAGCTGCCAGAACGTGTAATAGGATGTTCTGAAGAAATTCAGACCCATAGTGAGGGTGAACATGCTCTTATCCGATGTTATCAGAAGTGGCCAGAAGAAATCGTTCCAGGTGCCAAGAAACGTGTATATGGCAAGAGCGGCAAGGGCTGGCTTTGAAACGGGAAGGACGATTTGAAAGAATCTCCTGGTGAATCCCGCACCATCTATCATCGCTGCTTCTTCAAGCTCTGTGGGGATACTAAGGAAGAACTGTCTCATGAGAAACAACCCGAAGACACCTGTAAGTTTTGGAAGAAATAAGCCAAGATAAGTGTTAACGAGGTTGTACTTCACCATGAGATTGTAAACGGGAATCACTGTTACATGCATGGGTATCATCATGGTTGCAAGAAAAAGGGTGAATATCAGGTTCTTCCCGGGAAATCTCAATCTGGCAAAAGCATATCCCCCGAGAGTATCGAAGAGAAGATGTCCAAGGGTCGTAAGACCAGCGTAGAGTATGGTGTTCAGAGTCCATCTTGCAAAGGGAACGACCTGGAACACCTTCACGTAGTTACTCAGAGTACCTGGAGCTCCAAAAACACGGGGGGGCCATTTGAATATGTTGATCCTGGGGGGCCACTGCATTATATCAACCCCAACCCTCTCTCCTTTTTCGTTCACGTAGCTCATGGGAGTTACGGAGACAAGAAATGCCCATATGAAAGGTACAAGGGACAATACGGCGTATCCAACAAGAAGTATGTATGCGATGATTCTCGATGGTGTCCACCTTCGTCTCACGCTTTCCCCCCATTCACCAGAATCTTTCTTCTTTCATGATCTTTCTCTGAATGAACGTCACGGTGAATATTATCAAAAAGAATATGAGAGCTATCGCAGAAGCGTATCCCATTTTCCCGTAGCTGAAAGCGTTCTGGTATATGTACATTGAAACCGTTATGTTCTCCTGACTTCTTATCAGAAAGTAGATCTGATCGAAAACCTGAAGAGTTCCGATGATTCCCAGTGTAACGACGAATATTATCTGAGGTTTCAAAAGAGGAAGTATTATCTTCCAAAAACGTGTCCAGCCTTTTGCCCCATCTATTTCGGAAGCTTCGATAATTGAAGAGGGAATGTTCTGAAGACCGGCAAGGAAAGTCACCATGAAGTATCCAGCCGTCGTCCATATGTTCATAGCCATTATGGCAGGTAGAGCGGTCTTCGTATTCCCAAGCCAGTCCACAGGAGGTATGCCGAAAACGCCAAGGAGTCTATTTATCAAGCCAGGCTTTGTATACAGAAGAAGGAAGATCATTGATATAGCAGCAGACGACGTTATCGATGGTATGAAGAACGTGGTTTTGAAGAATTTCACACCCCTTATCTTCTGGTTGGCGGCTATCGCTAGAATGAGTGCAAGAAAAGTTTGGATGGGTGTTACAACAAGGGAAAATACCGCAGAATTTTTCAAAGCTATCCAGAAATACCGATCTTTGACGAGTTTTTTGAAATTCTCGAAACCAATTATGTGAGGCCTGTACCTTGTAAAATACTTCTTTCCCGCTTTAAGGTACCTTGCCATGAAATCTTTGAGCCTCATATCTTTGTTGAGTTTTCTGTCCAGAAAATCCTTCAAGAGCTTCTCGGAAAGAAAGTAATTTTTCAGAATCTCCTTCTGTTTATCGTCAAGTTCAAAACCAAAGGTATATTCGACGAAATCCACAGGATCAAATCTTTCCAAAAGTTCCTGAAGAGAGGGTTTCTCCTCGTCTAGGAGTACGACAAGGTAATCTTGAAGTGAGAATTCCGGGTTGAATATGTAATTGTACTTTTGCTGAAGTAACGCATCGTAATCTGTGAAACTGTAGTACAACGCTTGAAAAACAGGAACAATAGTGAAAGCGAGTATGGCGATGATTATAGGTGCAGAAAAGAGGTAACCTACCAGAGCTTCCCTCACTCTCCTTCTCACACGTTTCCCCCCAAATTAAATCAAGTGAGGGGGAGACCCCCCTCACTTCACCCATTCATCGTAGTGCTGAACGATTTCTTTCACCGCATCTTCCACACTCATTTCACCGTTCCAGATCTTCAAGAACCTTGTGTTTATCTCATCTATGAGTTTGCTGGATATACCAGACGGTGTTGGAACCTTCCAAGGTATACCGTAGGCTACACCTCTGTAGAAAGCGCCTTTTATCGGATCGTTGAGTTCCTTCTCGGCCAGAGATTTTCTGGATGGTAGAACCCCTAGCCTTTCTGTGAATATCTTCATACCTTCACTGACAAGGTACTTCAAAGCAATGAAGGCTTCGTCCTTATGCTTACACGTTTTGGGTATAGCATAGCAAACTGTGTAGATCATGGTTGCCCTTTCTTTGTACTTGGGAAGCTCTGCGACGCCGTAATCAACGTTGGGGAAGCTATCCCTCAAAAATCCAAGCATCCATGGTCCTGACATCACCATCGCGACCTTTTCTTTTCCAAAAGCATCACCGAGCCATCCCGCTCCGATATCCTGTGGACTGACCGCAACCTTGTACTTGTTGTGAAGATCGAAGTAAAACTTTATACCCTCTATCGCCTCAGGCTCTCCAAGAGCTGTGCTCAAGTCTTCGTTGACTATCTTTCCGCCAGCTTGGAAGATGAATGGAATAACCCTGTTGAAAGCATTCGGATAGAGTGCAAGTCCCCAAACATCGATTTTGCCGTCTCCATCAAGATCCCTTGTTAGCTTTTTGGCAGCTTCCAGAAGATCGTCCCAGGTCCATGTGGCGTCTGGATATTTCAGCCCCACTTCATCGAACATCTTTTTGTTGTAGAACAGAGCGAGTGTCGAAAAGTCCTTGGCTATACCGTAGATCCTTCCCTTGTACTTGAAAGCGTTCAGAAGCGATGGATAGAAATCTTCAAGATCCAAGCCGTGTTTTTTGATGTAGAGGTCGAGTGGTTGGATTATACCTTTGCTGAAGAACTCCTCGGCCCAATTGACGTCAAGGTAGAATATGTCGGGTGCAGTTCCCGCTGAGAGCATCGCTGTGAGTTTCACCCTGTAGTCACCAGGGATAGGTTCGTAGACGATTTTGATCTCCCCTTTGTGCATCTCGTTGAATTTATCGACCGCTTCCTGAAGGGCTTTCTCTTCAGTTGGAGAAGATGGCCAGCCTCCTAGTCTGACGACGACTTCGGAGAAGCTCAAAACTACCAGAACTACGATCAAGAAGCTCACAAGGAATTTCCTCATACGAACACACCCCCTCTTGAAGTAATGAAATCGATTTCATATCGTCCTGATGGTAGATTCCCTTATTACCAATTCCGTGGGCAAAATTACCGAATTCACCTCCTTTCTTTCGATGAGGTTCACTAATAAATCAGCTGCGCTTTCTGCCACCTTCTCTATGGGTTGAGAGACCGTGCTGAGACTTGGTCTAACGTTTCTGGACATGGGTATGTCATCGAAACCCACGATCGATACATCTTTACCCACTTTGAATCCGCTTTCTTCAAATGCCTTCATACCGCCTATGGCCATAGCATCACTCGCGTAGAAGACTGCTTCTATTTTTCCAAACTTTTCCAGCATTTTCTTGGTGAGTTTGTATCCCGATTCTTCACTGAAATCTCCGTTCATCACTAAATATTGCTCGAATGGTATTCCCTTCTCTTCGAGGGCTCGGAAGTACCCTTTCAATCTTTGGCGGGAGACGGAGTAATTCGCAGGTCCATTCACAAATAAAATTCTTCTGTGACCGAGTTCGAGAAGGTATTTAACTGCTCTGTACGCTCCTTGTTCGTTATCCGTGTCAACGAATATGTAATCTCCGACTCCAGATGGTCTTCCAATGACCACGAAAGGAAAAGCCTGGTTTTTCAAAAATTTGACCCTTTCATCTCCATCCACAACATCTAGGATCACAAAACCATCGACAAAACGTCTCTTTATGAAATTTTTGTACATATCGATTTCATTTCCTTCAGAAGTTGTGAAAATTACATGATAGCCTCTCTCTTGAGCTCTATGTGCGAAATTTTTCATGAATATGTTGAAATATGGAAAAGTGAATGTGAATTCGGATTCGTGAGGGATGATGACACCGACAAAATACGTCTTGTAGGCCCTGAGACTTCTTGCAGAATGATTCGGGACGTAGCCGAAATTTTCAATGATCTCCAAAACTCTTTTTCTTGTCTCTTCCTTAACATTCGGATAGTTGTTCAAAACCCTTGATACCGTTGCTGTTGAAACCCCTGCTAACTTTGCTATATCTTTGATTCTTAACTTTTTTGTCACAGTATACCTCCTTTGAAATCGATTACATAAATATTCTATGACAGAATGTTACTGTGTGTCAAGATCTCTTCAAAAATCTGTTGCAGAATCTGGAGATATTCTATTTTTGGCGCTTTTTCAGCTCATTGAGCCTTATTCATCATGAAAAGCACAAGAATATCGGAGCAATCTGATTGAAAAAGAATGGTGAGCTCTTCATTCAAAAAGAGGATCTCATAATTGAATTTTCTTATCCATCTTGTTTTAGAATTAATACAAGGAGTCACAAGTGACGATAATCTTTGGGGGTGAGACAGTGGACATAGAACCGATCCGGCTCGAGACACCTTATTACGAATATTACCAACAGTACCTGCACCCAGTGAATCAGCCTCGAAATGGTTTGATGAACAAGGATCTCATGATGAAGTTGATGAATCTAACGCTTTATCAGCAAACGGGGCTTGCGATGAAATTGGTGAGAATAGCCAACGAAATCTACACAGGAATGAATCTGGACATACAAGGATGAGGGCTTTTGCCCTCATCCTTCTCCCAACCCTCCAAATGGGACGAGATTTCTCCTCAGGTGATGTTTGATACCTACTGTCAGCTCGCCCTTAAAAAAGCTTCTTCCGCCACAGGCCTTATCCCCTTGTGCCCATCCGGTATAATCGGCTTTACCCCTCTAAGATCACGGCCTTTTAATTCCTCAAATGGCCCTAACCAGAAATCTTTTCCTTCACTTTAGTTTCACATTAAATATTTTTCTGTATCCATTAATCTACCGGGATATGGGGCTTTTTTCATTTTTACAGCATTTATTGTACTCTACCAGTTTTTTCCTTATGGTACTTCTGCTGAAGTAATACAAAAATAAAAACAGTAGAAATCCCAGCAAACCTATTAGCTTTGAATACTTAATAACAGTTGTTCCTGTTAATAAGGCTGCAAAATAAAAGGCAGAACAATACCAAAGATCTCCCATTGCAAAATATATAAGTGAAGTTGCCCTTCTATTACCATAACCTGCAAAAATGGGTGCTATCTTGCCGATCCAAGGAATTATTTTGCAGAAAAAAAGAAACAATTTTTCGTTATTTTCAAATATTATATAACCTGTATCGACCACTTTCATTAATATTCCTAAAACTCGGTTATTAACCTTTTCTTTCTGAATTCTTTTGCTCAAAGACTTGTTCAGCCAAATTCCAGCAAAATATAGCAAATTATCCCAGGCTATCAATCCTAAAAAGATAAGAAAAAAAGAAACAAAACCATTTAATTTTTTTAGAGCAACCAAAATTCCAGCCGCAACTATGAAAAGAGGTACGCCAGAATTATCTATCAAAAAGGTGCCAAGAAATATGAGAGCATAGCCGTATTTTCCAGTTGCCTCAAGAATTTGCTCAAATGTTTCCATACAATCACCAGCGCTGAGACAAAATTTTGGTAGTATAATTATAACAAAGAAAAAAGAATTATCTCTTTCATTGAAAGGAGAATGATCAGTGAAAAGAGTGGAGATCGCTACAGTAGAAACAGTTAAAAAAGAGGTTTTACACATTGAATTTGTGAATCTTGTATTCGTAGTGATTCTATTGATCCCCACAATCTTAATGCTCTTGAAGCTTAAAATGCTTAAAGCAATTGGGTATTTTATATTCACAACAGGATGCGCTTCCACGAATATATATGAAAAAATTGTAGAGCAGAGATTACCTAAAAATCTAAAGTTTTCTATGAACCTGACGATACTTCTTCACTCATTTTTCGGTCAATTTCTGGATTTCTATGAAAGGTTTTCTTTTTGGGACAAATTACTCCATTTTTACGGTTCACTGGTAATTACATTGTTTTTCTTCCATACTCTTTCAAAAAAATCAAAATTTTGGGATGAACAACCTAGAGCTATTCTTCTTGCTTTTCTACTTGGAGTATTTTCTGGTGTTTTATGGGAATTTGCAGAATTTATCACAGACAAACTCTTTTCGTATAGCACACAACGTGGTTTGGATGACACAATGTACGACTTAATAGTCAATTGCTTCGGTGCATATTTGGCTTCAAAAATTTTATACAAAAAAATCAGAGGGAGATTCTTTTGGCATCCGGAAAACAAACTGAAAATAGGGAGAAGATCATCATGAATCCAAAGATAATCGCTTACGATGTTCTTGATTCGACGGATGATTTTTTGGAGGGAATCCGGTGTTCAGTGGCAAAAGCGTCCTTGCCTATTCTTACTGAAGCGAGAGGATTTTCACCTCGCAAGTGTTGTATTCCTCGATACAAGTGCTGGGTTTTCAATTTTGATTTTAGAATATAACACCACTCACAAGTATGACGTTGGAATAAGGTTTATCAGCCCCTGTTCTCACCATTCCCTTGCATCCTTTGGAAACCTTTTTGAAATCCTCATGAGGTAGAAACTCCACTTCCACATCACCATTCCTCTGCTTTATGAGTTCAATCAGTTTTTCAAGGGTTTCAGGATTTTTCTCCTTCATCTCTCTCGAAAGCAGGATCTTTTCCACCTTCAGCTCTCTCAGAATAACTTCAACAGTTTCCAAAAGATCTGGTTTCCCTCTATCGAGTACTATATCAATTGTTTCAACTTCTTTGGGAATGGGAAATCCAAGGTCTACAACAGCCAGTTTGTCGGTGTGTCCCATCTCCGCTATCAGTTTTGAAATACCCGAGTTGAATACACCAGTTTTTTTCATAACTTTTCCCTCCTTATTCTATGATTCGGTTTCATTCATCGCTGTTTGCTATTCAGTTATCGATCATCGTATATCAAATACCGGCGGCGAATACCAAGCATCGGCTATCAAACATCACTTTTATTCCCATACTCTACGCTTTATATACCTCTACCCCACATCTTTTATTCTACTTCAAATAACCGTCCTCTTCTATCTCTTCCATGTATTTCGACATCTCCTCGAATGTTCTTCCAGGCAACATGAACGTGAGCTTTCCCAAATTTCATCTTCATGGGGAGAGTAAAGCGCTTACAAAGAATCAGGATGCGTGTTAACATTGTATACGGTGGGAGGTATGCGGATAAGAAAAACACGTTGGAGTAATCTAAACTATCATCTTGCATGGATGTTAAAGTATAGACGCAGTATCTTAATCGAAAAGGTGGCTGTGGAGTTGCAAAAGTGTTAGAAGAAGTTTGCAGAAACAACGACATCGAAATTTTATCATTTTCAAAAAAGGGGGTGAGTTCTTGATAACCTTCATAGGGCACGTTTCAAAGGATGTGAACGTTAGAAAAGGGAGAGAAACCATTGTTCCAGGTGGTGGGGTTTTTTACGGTGCTTTCCCTGCGAAGGCTTTCGCAGATGAGGTTAAGGTCGTGACGAAGGGAAACATGGATGATAAGCCTTTATTCTCTCTATTCGAAGAGAAGGGAATAAAACTTGTGTGGTTGAATTCCCCTTCAACGACTAGTATAAAGAACGTTTATCCAACGGATAACCCTGATGATAGGGAAAGTAGAATGATATCAAGGGCTCTTCCTTTTCAGAAGGAAGATATAGAAAACATCTCATCGAAGGTGATTCATGTTTCACCTCTTTGGAAGGGGGAATTCCCGGAAGAGTTGTTTGGGATCCTCAGAGAAAAGTGTGAAGTTCTATCAACAGACGCCCAGGGTTTTTTAAGAAACGTGGATGATGCCGGAAACATGTATTACAAAGAGTGGGAAAAGGCTAAGGATACTCTAAGGATGATAGACGTTTTCAAAATGGATATAAATGAAGCAAAAGTACTTACGGGAGAGGAGGATCCTGAAAAAGCCTTAAGAACTGTACACGCCATGGGACCACGTGAGGTTATTCTAACATACAAAGACGGTGTTTTCCTCTACATTGATGAAAAGTTGTACCATGAATCGTTCTCAGGATGGACCATAGAAGGTAGAACGGGAAGAGGCGATACATGTGTAGCAACTTACCTTGCGGTGAGGGAGACCAGGGATCCTCGAGAAGCTTTGAAAGTATCCGCAGAAATAACGAGCCAGAAGATGAAAAAACCTGGACCGTACATCCCTTAAAAGAAGAAGGATAACGTTGTGAAGCCTTATACGTATACGTTTCATATTCCTTACTGTTTTCTTTCTCTCGACGTACGTTCTGCTGGTTAGAAAGACAACCACGATTCCTTTCTCTGGATCGGTCCAAAGGAGGTTCCTGTGAAACCATCATGACCGAAGGTTCCAGGTGATGCTCCATTACCACCTATCTCCCCCCATTCTCACCTCCATTTTCATGAATCTTTCAAATATTATCCTCGAGATCACTTTGTCTTTCCACCTAAAAGGCCTGAATATATTTTCCTCGCAGAAGTCTTTAAAACTTTCCCCTGAAACCCTCTCCACTTTCGATATTCTCAATATAATTTGAGACATTATCCCAAAGGGATATCTCTTTCCTTGAAAGGAGAACTTCATCCATTTTTATCACTTTCTCATGATCCCTCCACTTCTCAGCTCTATTTTGAACCTGAACTTATCGCTCCTGTAGAGAGACAAAACGTATTCCACGCATTCATTTTTAGATGTATATGTGAATCTCTTTCTCAAGACAGCACAGGATTTTTGTGGAACTTCTAGTAACCTGGCATCCTCCTCTGTTAAATCCACTATTTCCAGGACTTCTATTGCTCTGCTCAAGACCAATCCGACTTCTTCTCGAAGAAACTCGTACAGCGATCTTCGAGACATGTCTTCCTTCAGGACGTTCAAAATCTTCACACTGACATTCGGGTTGAGATATGCCCATTCTATAGCAACCGGTTCATCGTTTATATATCTCAACCTTTTGAGAAGTACAACCAATGTTTTCGGTTCGAGCTTGAAGGCATCCCTCGCCTCCACTGGAACTTCTATTAACTTGTTCTCCAGAACCTTTGATCTCACTCTATACCCTTTATTCCTGGCCTCATCTGTGAACCCTCTTAGCACGGTCAGTTGTTCTTCCTTCTTTGATCCCGTTATGAAAGTACCCCTTCCCTTGGTTCTTTCTATTATCCCTTCTCTCCTCAGCTCTTCCAGAGCTCTCCTTATAGTCAGCCTACTTACCCCGTAAATTTTGCACAGCTCCTTCTCGGAAGGTATTCTGTCACCGGGTTTGAAAACTCCTTCTGCTATTTTTTCCTTGAGATCAGCGTATATCCTGTAATATAAAGGGACAGGATACTCTTTATCCATGTCTTTCCCTCCTACTTAAGTGTATCTTTTATGAGTTATGCTGATATGATGATAACACAATATGATAAAATTGTAAAAGAAGGTGATATTTTGGTACTTCAAGGAATCGATGTTTTGGTAAAAGATGATATTAAAATTCTTAGATAACCAACTACTCATTTGTGGATAGGGATATGAAATCTTGGGAGGATACGTGTTCGGCCCAAGGATGCCGGAGGATATGAGTTTTGATGAGACGGGCTTTTCTGGAATACTCCATTTCCTGGCCTTCCAATTTATGAATCCACGATATGTTACCCTAGAACTTGCCTTTTCGAGGGAATAAGTATCTCAAAGGGAAGAAGAACCAATCAGTTTATGAGGAATCGAGGAAAGAGAATCGGAAGGAATTCATGTTCGGAAAGAGAGAATTCATACCCATGTTTGGAAAGTACACAGGGCAGGTGTGCTGGGGAATAGAGTTCTTACCGATCTCCGGTGACTTCTTCACTGTGACCTTTAAGATGCTGCAGATCTCATCTGTGATACACGAGGAGCTGGAAATAAACGAATGGTTCAACACGCTGATGGGAGATAAAAGGGTATCTGAAATTTTGAAAAATGGCGAATTTCCAGGAGATATAATGAAAAAAGGAAGAGGAGGATTTCATGAATTTCGTCGACGACCTCCTCTATCAAGGAAAATTGAAGCACCTTCCAAGGTGATTTCCAGAAAGTTTAACACCCAAATTGTGCATATCTTCATATAAAATATGAGAAGATTGCTCTAGGAGGGATTCATGTGTGGACATGGGTTTCTAAAAATACTCTGAGACTCGTCTATGGATCTCCTAAAGAGTGGTTCGCACCTGAAGGGTTCAAAGAGGGAGAACATGGGAATGTGGAGGTGACCGAGGAGGAGGGAAAGTTCCTTTTAAAGGCTAATGGAAGAATTCTACAAGAGGATATCTCCATCTCTCGCGATGGAGAGTATTTTTGTCTCACCATGAAGATGTGGAGAGGGAACATCTTCGGACTAGGTGACAAGATGGGTCCGATGAATCGAAGGCAAAGAAAGTACATCTTCTTCAATGCGGATGATCCCATTCACACACCTATTGCTGACCCTTTATACAAATCCATACCTTTCTTCATAGTCTTAGATAGAAAAACATCCTTTGGAGTGTTCTTCAACTATCCTGGATACATGGAAATGGATTTCGACAGTGAAGGAAAAGGTGTGTTCAAGATAAAGGTGAGAGGGGAAGGATTAGTAGAGTACTTCATCTTCAATTCAAGCGTGAAGGAAATAATCAGGGAATTTTTGAATCTGACGGGGAAGAATTTCCCAGCTCCGATATGGGCTTTTGGATACCATCAGAGCAGATGGGGATACACAGATAGAAACGTGGTCATGGAAATCGCCAGAAAATTCCGAGAGAAGGGTATACCATGCGATGGTATATTTCTCGATCTAGAACACATGGACTCCTTTAAGAACTTCACATGGGATGAGGAAAATTTCAAGGAGTTTCCTGAATTCGTGAAAGAGCTTCACGATATGGGTTTCAAAGTCGTTCCCATTGTCGACGCCGGTGTTAAGGTTGAAGAAGGTTACGAGATTTTCAACGAAGGAAAGAAAAACGGGTACTTCCTGAAAACGAAAGATGGTAAAGATTTTGAGGGTGCTGTATGGCCTGGAAGGACAAGATTTCCAGATTTCACCAGAGATGATGTGAGAGAATGGTGGGGAGAGAAGTACGCGAATTTCGTGGAGAAAACGAATGTGGACGGCTTCTGGAACGATATGAATGAGCCCACTATATTCGCGACACAAGAGGAGTTGGACGAGATGAGGGAGAGAATGGCTGACATAGACCTGGATGATGGATGGATGATCCCTCTAACATTACTTTCTTTCTCGAATGTTTTCAAAAGTCAGAGGGAAGAAGAGATCGTTCACAAAGATGATTTACCGCATTGGAAAGTCAGGAATGCGTACGGTATGCTTATGACGAAAGCGTGTTGGGAAGGTTTGAAAAAAAGATTTCCGAGCAGAAGATTCCTCATCCTATCTAGATCAGCCTATCCTGGGATTCAAAAATACGGAGGTGTTTGGACTGGTGATAATCATTCCTGGTGGGAGCACATACTCCAGGAGATGATAAACATTCAGAGTCTTTCGATCTGTGGTATTTTCTTCTGCGGCTTCGATGTTGGTGGGTTTGGAGGGGATGTAACACCGGAACTTCTTGTTCGATTCTACCAGCTGGGAGCTTTCACACCATTTTTCAGAAACCACTCGGCTATCGGAACGAAAAGGCAGGAACCCTGGGTTTTTGGGGAGTACTATGAGAATGTGATAAAGGAAACCATAAACTTGAGATATTCCTTGATTCCATATATCTATTCATCTTATATGCTCGGTATCATGAAAAATGTGCCCCTTGTCAGACCTCTTTTCTTTGAATTCCAGGACGATCCAGTTACACACACCATAGAAGATGAGTACATGTTCGGGCCTTCCATATTAGTAGCACCGATCTACAGATTTGGGCAGGAAAAGAGAGTGGTATACCTTCCCAAGGTCAGATGGTTGTATATCCCGACGGGAGAGATAATGAAACCTGGTTGGAGGGTTGTTGACGCACCTCTCGAGGTTATAC
>Ga0190313_1001497_pt1 | contig 12563 bp, 13 predicted proteins | sample 4870071011_MG_FD_169989 | JGI IMG/M metagenome (GOLD analysis project Ga0190313, IMG submission 169989) | Hydrothermal vent sediment bacterial communities from Southern Trench, Guaymas Basin, Mexico - 4870-07-10-11_MG | ecosystem: Environmental > Aquatic > Marine > Hydrothermal vents > Sediment ...
ATGCTTCCGTTGCTTTACGGCTTAATCGCGTTCACAGCAGTAACAATATACGGAGTGATTGTATCACCATTCTACTGGCTGTTCGGAAAACTATTCCGTAAAAACAGAGAAGAGAAAAAGATAAGGCCTGCGAAAATACCGCGGGAAATCAGCCCAGAAGAACAAAAAGAAAAAACATTTGAGATAAAAAAAAGAGTAGAAGAAGAAACAAAGGGAATACTGCAAAAAGGAAGAGCGTATAAAGAAGAACCAGCTGCCGAACACAAGAAACTAAAACTATAAAACAACAAGGGCCCGTAGCTCAGCTTGGATAGAGCGCCAGGCTTCGGAATGGGGACAACCTACGGTTTTCCCCTATTACCCCTTTCCCTTTTTGGATAGGAAGAATGGAGAGACCTGGTGGTCGGGGGTTCAAATCCCCCCGGGCTCGTTATTTTACTTGAGAACGAAAAATCGCAACATTACAAAGTGATAGAATATGACGCCAGAACAGGAGGCTCGTGCGCTGGCGCGTGAATGCCTGGAAACCCGGCGGTGGGAAGGGAACGTTGCTCTGATGGTCCTGGACGCCGCTTTCACCAGCGTGGGCCTCAACTACTTCGGAACAGTAGTGCCTGCAGTGAAAAAAATCGTGGGAAGAGATCCCAGTATTGATTTGGAAGAACTTTCGCGCGCAAGACCCATATACAGCGTGTGGAAGAACAAGAGAAGCTGGCATGTTGCCAAAAGCGTGAGTAAGATCCTGCTCGGGTATGGAAAAACAGACCGGGAAAGGATCAGGAACTGGGCAAAGAGCACAAGACTGGAAGAATGGGAAGATGATCCTGTTGGCAGGATTAAAGGAGTTGGGCTGAACACGTGGCAGTACCTCCGGATGATGGTGGGAGTAAACACATTGATGCCTGACAAGATAGTAAAACGATTCCTAGAAAAAGAGTACAAGATACAGGCAGAAGAGGATATCAAGCTCATCCAGAAAACAGAGGAAAAGGAGCCTGTGTTCTTGTGCTGGCTCGCGTGGATAAAAGAAAGCGGTGAGCATGGGAAGACTACTTTATGCTCCGACCTTTTTGTTCAATAACCTCCTGAACTTTGCGGCCCCATTCACTCAAGAGTTGATCTATCTTTCTGTCAAATTCTTCTGACCCCGCCTTCTCATGTTCCCTAACAGCAGCCATAAAACGTTCTGTTATCTCATCCAGTTCTTTGTCCTTCAGCACATTATTTATCTCCATCATCCCAAGAAAAACATTTGCCTTAATCTCCTCAGTCTCTTGCATTATTTTATCGTAGGCCTGCTTAGACTCAAGCTTGAGCTTCATCTTCTTTCGGCCGTACTCTCTTGCTTTCTCTTTTTTTCCTTTGGCAAGTGCCTCCTTCTGTTTTTTCTCTAATTCCGCGTACTTTCGAGAAAGTTTTTCCGGATCATGAGAAAAGAGAGAATGTAATCTTCGGTACCATGCTTTTTCATACTCCTTTTCCCACTTTGCTATCCTAAGCTTGCGTCTTGCCATGATTCTTTTAATAATCAGGACACATAAAAAGAATGATGGTTCAGGGAAAAGAGAAAATGCGCGTACTGTTGCGGTTTCTTAAAAAGGAGTATCTGGAAAAAGCAAGAGAGCACTACATGAGCAACCATCTTGACCCTTTCAAGACCCTTGTCTCCTGCGTACTTTCCCAGAGGACAAGAGATGAGGTCACGGAGAAAGCAAGCCGCAAACTATTCTCAGAATACTCCTCACCTGAAAAACTGGCTAGCGCAAACCCAAGAAAAGTCCAAGAATTGATCTACCCTGTAGGATTCTACAAACAAAAATCAAAAAAGATAATCATGCTGGCAAAAGAACTTGTTGAAGAATACTCCAGCAAAGTGCCGTCTGACAGGCGCTCGCTCATATCCCTTCCTGCAGTCGGGCCAAAAACAGCAGACGTTACACTAGGTTATGCGTTCGGAAAACCAGTTATACCCGTGGACGTGCATGTTGAAGTTGTGTCAAAAAGACTTGGGCTTGTTCACAAAAAAGCAGGATATGAAGAAACACGCAAAACCCTCGAGAAACTGACTCCAGAAAAGGACAGATGGATAGTCAATGTGGGCCTGGTGCTTTTCGGAAAAGAAACGTGCAAAACACGCAATCCATTGTGCCAACAGTGCAAGATTAAAAGAATATGTGATTATTATAATAAAAGAGGAGAGTGGAAAGAATGACCAGTATCACCGTCCCTGTAAATGGGAATGAAAAACTGGCTAAACTAGTTGACCAGATTAACAAGGATAAGGAACTATTAGGTCTTTTAGAAGCATCAAACGTGATGTCAATAGACCGGTTAGGATACAATGATCATGGACCTGTACATGTGAAAATAGTCGCGAACATAGGCTTAAGGATTCTCAGAATCCTCCTAAAAAACGGGATCATCCCAAGCATTGTGAAAGATTATAACATGACTGAAGAGGATGCTGAAGTTATTGTATTCTTAGCATCAGTGTTGCATGATACGGGAATGGCTGCTGGAAGAAGAGATCATGATTCTCTTGGCCTCATGATCACAACACCTTTTCTTGAAAGACTGTTAGAAAAAGTGTACCCTGAAAAAGAAAAAACAATAATAAAGTCAGAAGTAATGCACGCAATGCTATTTCATGACACCAACCCCAGTCCCTTGACCGTAGAAGGGGGCGTTTTCTTGGTGGCTGACGCACTTGACATGGAAAAAGGGAGGGCAAGAATTCCTTTCGAGAAGGGAAAAAAGGACATCCACTCAGTATCAGCCCTTGCAGTAGAAAACGTCAAAATAGAAGAAGGAACTAAAAAACCCATCAAGATAACCATAACCCTCGGGAACTCAGCTGGAATATTCCAAATAGACAACCTTCTAAAGCCAAGGGTAAAAGCATCAGGCCTGCAGGACAAAATACAGATCCGCGTGGTCATAAAAGGAGAAAAAGAAAAAAGGATTTTGGATAGTTACGAGCTTTGAAAAATCATATGCTCATTATGTTATCCGCAATGAACTTTTTCAGTTCAGGATCGTCCGGGAAGCCCATTCCACCCTTGTACCTTTTTTCTCCTGCAGGGTTGTAGAAACCCCTACTTATGAAAACAAACTGTTGTCCGTCTACTGTCTTCCTGCTTATTTCGACGAACTTATTGTTCCCGTACTTGTACTCTTCAACCTTTATCACTTCATATTCTGGCATTCTTAAACCTCCTAAATGATCTGTTCCTTTGTCCGAACCTGCCTTTTAAAAACCTTTCCAATGGTATATAGTTCATGGAACTACAGGCGCTCGTGCCCGGAAAGAACCCTGGCCTCAGCATAGCAGAAGCATTAGCATTCCTTGATAAAACTGAAACAGAGTACAAGGTATATGATGTCTCATTGTATGGTCTAATAGTACAATCACAAGAAGACCTGGGCAAATACGCTGACCTGCTTGGAGGAACACTAAAAATATGCCGAATAGAAGAAAAAATAAAAAAGAAAGATCTTGCAGACTACCCCCCACACGGGCAGCCGGGAAGCCTGCACGCTGAGAACACCCTACTCTCTACATTCAAGCAGAAATGGCAGACAAAAAAAGGAGGCGTGTATTCTCCTGCAGACCTGCTCAAAAAAAGAATCAGGGAAGAAGTTGTAATACAAGGCACGGACAAACTCTACATAGGAAAAACAATAGCAGTTAACAATCCCTTTGAACAGGCAAGAAGAGACATGAAAAAACCTGCCCGGATAGGTCTTACAATGGCCCCCAGCAGGGCCATGATCCTGGTAAACCTGTCCAAAGCAAGAGATAACATGCTAGACCCCTTCTGCGGAAGCGGCACAATACCTATAGAAGCAATTGTCAACGGCGTAAAAGAGGTGATAGCAAGCGATAAAAACAAAAAAGCAGTTGAAGCCGCACTAGAAAACATGAAGTGGGCTAAAAAGAAGTACAACAGTGAAACCGAGATCAAAGCCGAAGTGTGCGATGCAAGAAAAATTCATGAAAAATTCTCTGGCATAGACGCAATAGCAACAGAACCAGAACTTGGACCACCCTTAACAAACCCGGTACCAAAAAAAGATGCCGAAACGATACAGAAATACCTGCACAATATGTACTCAAGGTTCATGGAATCCGCGTGGAAAGCCCTGTGCGATAATGGAAAGGTTGCGATAGTACTTCCTGCAATAATGTCCAAGAAAGGCAGGTTCATCAGGCAGAGACCAGAATTCAAAGGCTTCAAGCTAGCAGACCCCTTCAAAAAGATTCCAAAAAACCAGAAGAAAAGATGGATGCATAAAACCATCATAGACGAAGAAAGAGAACCTGGAAAAAAGAGGGTTGTGGCAAGAGAATTCGCAGTATTTGAAAAGAAAAGATTTTAAGCAATACCCTCCTCCAGAATAGCATGAAAGAATACACACTTCCGTTCGAGAAAATAACCAAAAAAGACCTGCCAAAAGTGGGTGGAAAAAACGCTAATCTTGGAGAAATGCTCAACAAAGCAAAAATCCCAGTGCCAACAGGTTTTGCGGTAACAGCCGAAGCATACCAGCACTTCATACGCTCAAACAATCTCTGGCCAAGGATACAGAAAGAACTTGACAAGATAAAAAATCCTAACGACACCCGGACACTAAAAGCTGTTGGAAAAAAAATACGGACCATGATCCTAGAAGCAAGAATGCCTGAAGATCTTAAGGAAAGCATAGAAAAAGCGTACGAGACACTTTCCAAAAAAGAGGGGATAAAAAAAGCGTACGTTTCTGTAAGGTCAAGCGCAACAGCAGAAGACCTTCCAGGAGCTAGTTTTGCAGGGCAACAAGAAACGTACCTGAACGTGGTAGGCGGAAAAAATGTTGTCAAAAAAGTGCAGGAATGCTACGCCAGCCTGTTCACGGACAGGGCAATATTCTACAGGATACAGAAAGGTTTTGACCACTCCAAAGTTCACTTATCTGCAGGAGTCCAGCTCATGGTGGACTCCCTGTGCTCAGGAGTCATGTTTACTCTTGACGTCAGGAACGGGGACACGACAAAAGTTCTGATAGAAGGCGCTTGGGGCTTAGGAGAATACATCGTGCAGGGGAAAGTGACTCCTGATGACTATTTTGTTGACAAAAAAACAATGAGAATAATTGAGAAAAGCATTCCGGAAAAAAGGATAATGCTCGTTCGTAAAAAAGGAGGTGGAGTTATACAAAAGAAGGTTCCTAAAAGCATGGTAAAAAAGCAGGTTCTTTCAGACGCGCAGGTCAAAGAACTTGCCAAGTACGGAATAAAACTGGAAAAACACTACAAACAAGCCCAAGACATAGAATGGGCGGTTGACAGGCAAACCAACCAGTTGATGATACTGCAAAGCAGGCCTGAAACTGTCTGGTCCCTGAAAAAAGCAAGAGCAGAAGGCACAGTAGCTGGCAAGATAATCCTAAAAGGGCTTTCAGCAAGCCCGGGGATAGGAGCCGGCAAGGTCAAAATAATTCACAGTGCTAAAGAAATCAAAAAGATCAGAAAAGGAGACATCCTAGTAACATGGATGACAAGCCCTGACATGGTTCCAGCCATGAGAAAAGCATCAGCAATCATAACAGATTCAGGAGGAATGACAAGCCATGCTGCAATAGTAAGCAGAGAACTCGGCATTCCCTGTATCGTGGGCACGGGTAATGCAACAAAAGTGCTCAAAGAAGAACAGAAAGTAACAGTAGATGGAGGCAAAGGCCTCGTGCTTGAAGGAATACTAAAAAGCCACAAAGAAAAGAAACATGAAGAACCTGTACCTAAAACAAAAACAAAGGTCTACGTTAACCTCGGAGTCCCTGAAATAGCAAAGGAAATTGCCAAAAAACCAGCAGACGGCGTAGGGTTAATGAGGGAAGAGTTCATACTGGCAACGTACGTAAAAGAACATCCTTTATCTCTTATAGAAAAAGGAGAAGAAAAACTGTTCGTGGACAGGCTTTCAAAAGGAGTGAGCATGGTCGCAAAAGCATTTTACCCCCGACCCGTCGTTCTAAGGTTGTCTGATTTCAAGACCAACGAGTATCGAGAACTAAAAGGGGGAGGAAAGTACGAACCAGCAGAAGAAAACCCAATGCTGGGGTGGAGAGGCTGCTCAAGGTACATCTCTCCAGAGTACGAGCCCGCGTTCAGGCTGGAGTTGAAAGCAGTAAAAAAAGTGCTCCGGAGATGGAAGAACGTGCACATCATGCTGCCTTTCCCAAGAACTGTTGAAGAAGTAAAAAAAGTAAAAGAGATAATGGAAGAGGAAGGACTAAAACCTGGAAAGGACTTCAAACTGTGGCTGATGGCAGAAGTTCCCAGCAACATTTTTCTGGCTGACAAGTTCGCTGATTTATGCGACGGTTTTTCAATAGGATCTAATGACCTTACCCAGTTAATCCTCGGAGTAGATAGAGATTCTCAGATCCTCGGAAAGATGGGCCTATTCGATGAGAGGAACGAAGCAGTAAAAAGAGCAATCAAGCACCTGATAAAAGAAGCGCACAAAAAAGGCAAGACTGTGAGCATATGTGGGCAAGCCCCAAGCAACTACCCTGAGTTCACAGAATTTCTGGTGAAACACGGTATTGATTCAGTGTCAGTAAACCCGGATGCTGTTGAAAAAACCAAGCGGATTATTTCACGAACAGAAAAGGGGTTGAAAAAACATGCCTGATATTTCTGAAAGGTCAAAAAATTACATGGGCTCACCAATAAGAAAGCTGGCAGCAATGATTGAAAAGGCAGGCTTTGACCCAGACATGATAAGCTTTGGAGGAGGAGCACCCAGTCTCACACCCCCAAAAGAAGTGCTTGAAGAAATGTGCAGAAGGGTGAAAGAGAACCCTCAGAAAACAACAGCATACTGCAGCACTATCGGGCTGCCTAAAACAAGACAAGCCATTTCAGACGACCTCAAAGAATGGGAAAAGATAGACATTCCAGCAGACAGCATAAGCATAACAACAGGAGGAACAGAAGCCTTGTACGTCACCCTCCAGACTTTGTTAGACCCAGGGGATGAGATAATCACGTCAGACCCCAGTTACTTGGGTTACAGGGAGCCAATAAAACTCACAGGGGCAAAGGAAGTAATGATCCCGACAACATGGGAAAAGGACTTTCAGATAAATCAAGAAAAGGTCAAAGAAGCGCTTGGGAAAAAAACAAAAGCAATACTCATAGCCTCCCCAGATAATCCTACAGGCACGTTGTACAACAAGGACAGCTTGAAATTTCTAACAGACGTTGCAGAAGATCATGACCTCTGGCTGATAACTGATGATATATACAAGCACATAGTGTTCAAAGGAAAGTTCACCAACTCCAGGTGTTATGGGGCAGAAGAAAAAACGATCACATGCTGCTCGTTTTCAAAAACAGCCAGCGTTCCCGGACTCAGAATAGGCTACTTGTACGGGCCTGAGAAAGTAGTCCGCAAGATAAGTGAGATAAAACAGGCCACTACTCTAACACCAAGCAGAACCGCACAGTATGCTGTCAGAAAATTCCTGGAAAACAAAGGAAAGATAAAAAGAGAGTACTTGTCAAAAGTGGTGATCCCAACTTACAAGGCAAGGAAAGAGAAAATGCAAGAGTGCATTGACCAGTACCTGGCAGAAGCAAACTACTCTGAACCGAACGGAGCATTTTACTTTTTCCCTGACATAAACAAGTACCTTGAAAGGATGAACATGAATGAATTGCAGTTTGCAGACATGCTGTTGAAAGAAGAGAAAGTAGTGGTAGTGCCAGGCAGGTTCTTCGGAGCTCAGGGTAAAGGACATGTCAGGCTTACGTTCGTGTCAGAAACCGAAGAAAGAATAGAAAAAGGATTTCAAAGAATGCAAAGGTTTATTGAAAGACACTCAAAACACTCCTAAACTGAAATTTTAGCCCGCCTGAGAAACGAGTCCTGAAACATTCCCCTTGATCTCGGTGACAACCCAAACACCCCTTAAACTGACAGTATAGCTTGTAATGTAGGGGTTCATGGTCACGTTCTCAGCCTTAAATTCCTCAGCAAGGACCTGCGCGTCTTTCTCGCTGCCTGCATTGGTCGCTGACATAATCTTTTCATCAGAGTAACCCACAAGTTCTGCGGTGCCCGGCTGCTTGTAGTAGACCACCAAAGGCATGCTCGCAACATCACTAACCACGGATAAGTCAACGTGCTCCTTAGAAGGATATGATTCCATGAACACTTTGAAACGATCTACACTAACCTCAAGAGGGCCTATTATGTAATGAGAGCCGTCGACCTTTGCACCGTGCCCTTGAAGGCCCCCCAAATTACATGAGACGATTCCATCTTCTTTAGAAGGTGTTGTGCTGCATTGGTCCTGAAAGTATTTTTCTATCTTATAAGGATCTCCTTCCAGGAGCATGAAGATATAACCGTTATGTTCAAACACCACTGCTCTTGACGCAACAGAGCCCATGTTTTCCATCTGTGGAAAATACCCTTGACTGAACTCGCTGTTTAGCGCAGAAAAATCGTTAAACGCAACAAAGCCCAAAGAATCTTTTGGAACATAATCATACAGGTTGTTCTCAGGCAATAAAAAAACCACAAGGATAGCCAAAACACCTGCAATCATAAGAATTCCTATCACAGCTTTTAATGGAAGAATAAATTGCTTGTTCCCCCTCTTTTTTTTAACTGTCATTGAACCACCAGAACAAGATGAAGGAAAAGGGTTTTAAAAGGTTTTGGGAAAATAACTATTTCTTACGGGGATCCTGTCTGAGCAAGTTGGGAGATGTCTCCTTTTAGGGTAATGATCGCCCATTCTCCGTTCTGCTGCGCTGAGGACTCTGTTATTCCAAGCGGGTTTCCTTTCTCTGCCTTGTTTTTCTCAAACTCGTCAACGTACTTCGCAGCATCTGCTGAACTGCCTGTGCTCATCGCCATTTTCATTATGCCATTTGAGTACCCTATCCACATTTTCTGAGTCCCGTTAGTACTCTCATGTGCACCGTAAACTACTGCACCCATACCTGCAATATCTTCTAATGGGGCAGGATCAAGATAGCTCTTCAAAGGATACTGGGAGTAGACCGACTTGAAATCGCTTAAAGAAATTCCAAGACCTGCACCTGTTGTCGATGAAGCCATAAGAACATGGTTGTTGTCTATTGCTGCAAAGTACTGTCTTGAGCTAAGAAGGTTACAAACAGACACTTTCCCATCTTCTGAAATGCTTCCGTTCTCTTGAACACACTCTTGTTTAAGGTAGGAGACCAGCTTCTCAGAATCCCCTTCTGTGACAATGTACGGGTTGCTCATGTACTCGAACAGGGCCACTTTATCCAGTTTGGAGCTTAGTTCCTGCATCAGTTCTTTCGAAGAGGGATCTACTGATACTTCATCCATCATGCCAAAGTCGTTAATCATTATGAGTGCTTTTGTTCCGCCAGGGATGTATGTGTAAAAACCTGCTGGCTGAGGAGCTGCTTGTTCAGCTGTTTCATTTGTCTGGCCACTGCCTCCTGTTTCAACACACCCCGAGAAAAAAACAACCCCCATTAACAGGAAAGCAGATAGTAGAAGTATTCTTTTATCCATATTCTCACCTATCTAGTAGTAGGCGTTCACTGTATAAAAGTCTGTGCCCTCAAGGCGCAGGACTACCCATGTTCCTCTCCGACTTGTGCTCATGTTCTTCCCTGTTATCTCTTCTACTGCTTTCATGGTCTCTATTGTCTCCATCGCCTTATCTTTACTTCCAAAATCTGTTCCGACCATAATAACATCCTTTGAGATCCCGACTACTGATACGGTCCCACTTTGCTTTGAAACGCCTGAGATGGGCATGGACAGGATATCTGACACTTCTGAAAGCTCTGAAAGATCATATTTGTCATCTTCATCTAAAGGATACATTTCAAGCATGCTTTTAAAATGCTCCTCACTACACGATTGCCCACGTGCAACATGAGAACCAAGTGTTTCTTTAGGAGTCATGAGAACATGGTTGGCGTCTATCTTCGCCAAGTAGTAATGTTCAGTCCAGTAGCCATGATCAAAACTGCAGGTAACAATATCATCAGAAGTGTCAACTTCCCCTTCATCGCACATGTCTTTAAAGTAATCCTCTGCTTTTGAAGGATCTCCTGTGATCACCAAAAACTGTCCTAATTCGTCATCCCACTTATACTTAAACGCGATCAGCTGGTCAGCAAAATCCAGCTTCTTAAACTCTCGTTCATACAACAATCTCCCGACAGAAATATTCTCGTTCTCATTCAGCTCCTCAGCAAAATTTACGTCATTGATCACAAAAACGTCCGTAGCCCTTTTTGGAACATACTCATAACCTGCAAGCCCAGAACCTGAAAACATTGGCAGGATAACAAACGCCGCAATCCCTATACCCACAAGTATGAGGATCGCCATCAGGAGTTTGTTTGAACCTGCTTTTTTTACGGGCATGGGGCCCTGTTTAGGTAACACGGGCTTTGGTTGAGCAGGAGTAGTTGAAGTAATAGGTGTTGGTGTTGAAGGGATAGTGAAGGGTGTAGTAGGGGTTGTTTGTTTTGCAGGGGGTTGGCTGGGTGTTGTGGGTGTAACCAACGTTGGAGTAGCAGGGGTAGGGCCTGTAGTTTGAACTGCTGGTCCTGTAGAAGAACCTGAGGGAGCTGCAGGCAAGGGTTTTGAAGGAGCAGGTTGGGTCGCGAGCTTGAATGCTGTTACAATCTGATCTTCAGTATATCCTCTTTTCACGAGCTCGTCTATTACTCTTTCTTTACTAACCCCTTTTTCAAGGGAAGTTTTAATATACGTAACAAGATCATTAGGCATGCTCAACAAACATAGAAATAGAAAGGGGTTTTAAAAAGTTTCGGTTTACTGTTCTTGGCTTTCAATCTGCACTTTAGCGCTGAGTACTTCCACTCTTTCTGAAAGCAGGTTAACCCGTTCAGTGAGCGATGTCACAAGGTCTATCAAGTTATCCACAACGCTTGCCAAGAGCTTTTCGTCAAGCTCGTCAGGGTTAACGTTCCTTAGCTTTTCATTAGCTTGGCCAAGGCCTTCTTTTATCTCCTCAAATGATTTCATTCTATTCCACCTCCATTATCACAAGCTTTGAATTCAAGTTTTCGCACGCCTTCCTTATCTCTTGTTCTTTAAGCTCTAGGCCTGGAAGAGTGTTGTAGTGCATTGGGATAAACACTTTCGGCCTTATTATACTTACTGCTTCAACAGCTTCTTGCAGGTTCATCGTGTAAGTGCCTCCAACAGGCAGCATGGCAACATCCACCTTTCCTGCAAGTTCTTTCATCTCAGGAATCTTGTCCGTATCGCCCGCGTGGTAGAAGGTTGTTTGCCCAAGAGTAAACAGGTAGCCTACCCAGTTATTTTCTTTCGGGTGGAAAGGGACTCCAGGCGCTTTGAACTTGTTGGTGTTATACGCTGGCACTGCTTTCACTTTGATCCCTGCTACCATTATTTCTTTTCCAGGAGAGATCGGAATGCATTCTGAGCCCGGTAGTTTTTCCAGACAGTCAGGAGGGCACACGACTTTAGTCTCTGGCCCTGAAACTGCCCTGATTTTGTCAGGATCACAGTGATCATAATGGGAGTGGGTCACCAAGACCAGGCTTGCTTTCTCTGGAGATGCTGGAATGACAAAAGGATCAGTGTAGACTACCTTGCCTTCCCAGTTAAAGGAAAAAGTAGCGTGCCCGTGCCATTTTACGTTGATTCCTTCAATCAGCATGAAAGGTAAAAAGACAGAGGAAGTATTAAATGGTTACGTGGCCTCTCACGTTTGGCTTTTTCGAAGGATCATACACTAAAATCCTTTGGTTTTTCCACACTGCAGTCTTTTTTCCCAGAATCAGTTCAGTTCCTTCTTGTTTTGCCTCTGTTCTTGCAGTTCCTGCCATGATCATCACCTGCTTCGAAATGGAATCAGAGTACTTGTTGAAAGTGATGCTTGCAGGTATCCTGTCTACTACCACAGAGTCACCCAGCACAGAACCCCTGGAAGCGTCTTCAGGAGTAACACCCTTCAGTGCCAGACCCACTCTGTCTCCGGCTACGGCGTTCAGGACTTCTTCGTCCATCATCTGTATTGATTTCACTGTCACTTTTTTACCTGCAGGATTAAGGTCAAGCACATCATGCTTTTTAACAGTGCCTGAAACAACAACCCCCAACACTACTGTGCCAACGCTCTTGACAGGAAACGAGTGATCCACAACAATCCTTAAAGGGGCAGAAGGGTCCTGTTCTGTCTCAAGCCCGGATAAAAAAGACAGTAATTCAGGAATGCTTCCGGTAAACATTTCGTAAGAATCAGCCACTGTTCCTTTAACAAGAGGCTTTACTTGTTCTTCAATCACACCGTCTAAGAACACAATACCCCTCTTTTTATCAAAAGCATCAGCAGCCAGGACTGCTTCTGCAAAACGCTGGTCAAGGTTGCCGGGTTTAACGTGAAACAGGATGACTTCAGCCATGCTCACGGACAAAAGCAGGGATGCAAATTTTTCTGAAGCTTCAACAACATTTATTATCCTGTCTTCAACCTTACGGTTGTACAGCGTGATGTCA
>Ga0190313_1001499_pt1 | contig 12545 bp, 12 predicted proteins | sample 4870071011_MG_FD_169989 | JGI IMG/M metagenome (GOLD analysis project Ga0190313, IMG submission 169989) | Hydrothermal vent sediment bacterial communities from Southern Trench, Guaymas Basin, Mexico - 4870-07-10-11_MG | ecosystem: Environmental > Aquatic > Marine > Hydrothermal vents > Sediment ...
CGCACCCTCATACAAAAGATAAAGAAAAATAATACGGGAAGAGGAAAAAGAAAAAGGGAGAGATTGCTGAAAGAATTAACAATAACTTTGGAGGAGAGTGGTATATATGGATGATGAAATTGGTAAAGCCCTTAAACTTGTTATGGACTTAAAGTTGAAATATAGAGAAATTTTTGGGGAGGAGGGCTGTATAAAAAATCAAGATAAAGAGCGCCTTCTTCCAGTTCTCCATCCAAAACAAGGGAGGCGGCATCTGTGCCGCTCTTCCGCAAAAGGGTATAACAACAAAGGATTGAGGAAAAAGAGAATTTAATGATTTTAAAATTTGGTGTGGTTTTGGCTCCCAAAATTGATAGTTATGAGAAAATTATTGAAAAAATAATTAAGTTGCATTCAAACTACTTTATAGTCTTCGCCGCTGTCGGCATCTTCCACAAATTTTAGGAAATGTTTTTCGGGATAAGCGCCTATGAACTGTACTGTATTGCCCTTATCCAAATTCTTTATTACTATGTGGGGAACGCTCATAACCCCCCATCTATCGGCTAGGGAAGGAAACTCTATGGCCTCCACCATTATGCCAGTTATTTTCTCGTTAACCATGGCGAAGGAATGAGCCGTTCTCACAGCCCTAGGACAGTACGGACAGGTTGGAGTTATGTATACCTCTATCTGCAAATGGCTTTGGATCTTATGAATTGCTTCCTTGATCTGTTCGCTTATCCTGGGAGTTCTTCGCGATACATCCATTATATCCTCTATGAATGTTGTGAATTCGTATCCAGAAGGAATTCCCCAGAATTGTATTCTGTTTCCATAAATACCCTCTTCATCTGTGATTATAATTGTAGGCGTTTGCTTCACAGAATATTTTTCTGCCTTTTCATCGCTTATGTCATAAATTTTCAATTCAATTTTTTCATTAAGGGAAGATACCTCTTCCAGGAGCATATTAACTTCTTTGCAGTATCTGCATACATGCTCCTTGCTGAGAAATCCTATCAAAACCACTTTGTTCTCAAGATTTTCTGCGAACTCTTTTTCTAGGAATTCTCTATCCTTCTTTTTCAGCAAGGGCATATCGGTGCATCTTATAGATATATTTAATACTTTCTTACTTGTGCCGTCTCTCTATCATCGCCATCAGAATTAAGCCCGCGAGAAGTACGCGCCTATCCAGATACGGCGGTATGTTTAAGCAACGGAGTTCCCAAATATCTCCAATTATCTTGAACTGCTGTTCTATTTCTGCCACAGGTTGTCCATGTAGATACATTGTCATTTTCTCCGGTATAAGAGCTCCGCCGGGCATGTATTTTCTCATTAAACCTCTGCCAGTTTCTTCCTTTATATGACCTATTAAATTTTCGTTTACATCGTATACTTCCCACTCATCCGGCGCGAATGTGGATTTTAAGAAATTTCTTCTTACATAGCCCAAAATCGCATTCGTTTTGGAATCTATAACTGCAAATTTGCCCCAAACATCAATTATCTGCGTTTGCTGTATTCGGAAGAGTTCCTCCTGCATGGTTTCGTCCGTGTATATTCTTATATCCTCTTTCAGCTTAAATAATTTCTGCTTACTGAATCCAAGTATGTTGCCGTTCGCATCTTCTATCCAGTACTTGTTTCCTACCGTTAGAACTTTCTTCCTGACTCTGTAAAAGTTTTGATACCATATAGGGTTCTGTGTATATTGTGCAATCTGCGCTGCTTGCTGCTGGAAAACTGGCTCCACATATCTCTGACAGCTATAGCAATAATATCGCTGGTACTGTGGAATAAAGTTCAATTCTCCGCCACAGTAGGGACAACGAGGGATTTGCTGTGATTGAACTGATTGCTGAGCGACTGGTCGCGTCTGCTGTGGTTGAACCGCTCTTTGAGGTTGCTGCACTGGTTGGGATATCTGCTCAACATACCTCTGGCAGTGATAACAGTAATATTTGTCGTATTGGGGAATGTAGGTGGCGTTTCCTCCACAATAGGGGCATCTCACAGACGAGGGTTTTTCTTCCACAGGTTCCACATATCTTTGGCAGTTATAACAGTAATATCGCTGGTATTGTGGTATGTAACTAACATTTCCTCCACAGTACGGACATTTTGGCATATAGACACCTCAGAGCCACCGGGGGGATTCGAACCCCCGACCTGCGGATTACAAGTCCGCCGCTCTTCCAACTAAGCTACGGTGGCAGCAAAATCCAAAATAAAGGAGATGGATTTAAGGTTTTTGTTCATCTATCTCCTCAACTCCATAATTTTCTCGTAGAGCTTTCTGCCGTAGATTTCAATATCTCGCGAATGAAAATCGTCTCCTTTTTTAAGCAAAGGAAGACCAATATATTTGTTGAGGTTGTGTAAAATATTTTCAAGATTTTTCTCTTCTATACTGTAATTCTTTTTTATGTGTTCAAGCATTTTCAAATGTATTTTTATTCTGTAGTTATCTGCCGCGGCTTCAGAATCGGTTATCATGCACAGAAATACCGCGTAAATATAGTCCTGACACATCTTCAGCAGTTTCTCATCAACCATCGGAACAATAATTGTGGTGTATTAGATAAATTTTTCTCTGACAAAATTTAAATTTATCGGCACGATAATCCCACAATGAAGGGCTGTGCAGATAAACTGCTCAGAGTAAATCTCACGGATTGTTCGGTAAATAAAGAGGATTTGCCCGAGGAACTGGTCAAAAAATTCCTGGGCGGATTGGCTCTGGCATCGTACTATCTATACAAGGAAGTTCCGAAGGGTATTGACCCGCTAGGTGAGGAGAACAAGCTAATTTTTGCCCCAGGCGTTTTGGTAGGCACTGGACTGCCAACCCTTTCAAAATCCTCGCTGGTCTTCAAATCTCCGCTCACAGGAGGTTTCGGCCGCTCCGTCGTAGGAGCGAAGATGGGTGTCGCGCTTAAAAAAGCGGGCTATGATATGCTAATAATTGAGGGCAAGGCGGACAAGCCCAAGATTCTCAGAATAAAGGATGAGGATGTGGAAATTCTGGACGCCGAAGATCTATGGGGAAAGGATGCGCTGGAAACACAGAAAATACTCAAGGAAAAATTCGGAAAGAATGTAACAACCGCAGCCATAGGCCCCGCTGGTGAGAATCTCTCGTTGATTTCCAGCGTGGATTTTGAGGAAAGGCAAGCAGCCAGAGCGGGAATTGGAGCGGTCATGGGCTCCAAAAAATTGAAGGCAATCGTTGTGGAAGGAAACGGAAAGATTGAGTATCACGACGAAGAAAAAATGAAAATTTTGGCGAAGGAATTAACGAAAAAACTTCTGGAAAATCCATCCACCAAGAGGTACAGGGATTACGGCACGGGGGCTTCATACGACTGGCTCAACCGCGGAATAGGTATTTTTCCAAGCCGAAATTTTCAGGAAAGTTTCTTCAGAAAGGCCTACGAGGAAAAAGGATACAGCGAGTTGGACCCGGAACGTTTCGTACCTCTTAGAAGAGTTTCAAGAAATCCGTGTCCAAATTGTGTAATAGCATGTTCCCGCGTTGTGGAAATGAAAAAATACCTACCCGGGACAAGGGTTGATGGTCCTGAATACGAGACATCGTATTCTCTGGGAAGCATGCTTGAGATAGACGATTTGGATTCCGTGGCTTATCTGAACTACCTCTGCGATATATATGGATTGGATACAATATCCGCAGGCGTTACCATAGGATGGGCCATGGAGGCCTATGAAAGAGGTCTATTAACCAAAGAAGATACCGACGGCTTGGATTTGAGATTCGGAAATGTTGAGGCCGCTGCCGAAGCCCTAAGAAAAATGGCATATCGCGAAGGAAATCTCGGAAAGTTGCTCGCAGATGGTGTTAAGAGAGCATCGGAAAAATTGGGCAAGGAATCGTGGAAATTTGCAATCCACATAAAAGGGCTTGAATTTCCCGGATATGATGTAAGAGGTGCAAAGGGCATAGCTCTGGGATTCGCCGTATCTTATCGGGGAGCATGCCACCTGACCGCCGGAAATTATCCTACTGAACTGGCAGGTAAATGGTGGGTATTTGAAGGCGTGGACAGAATGGATTACAGAAATAAGGGATTCATCGTGAAATTCCACGAGGATTTAATGCAGCTCTACGATACTCTCGGAATATGCAAATTCGCCAGAGGTGTTTATACATTAGATGTTCTTCTGAAAATAATGTATGCCGTTGCAGGAATATCCGTGGATAAATCTTATCTAATAACTGTTGGAGAAAGAATGTACAATATAGCGAGAGCGTTCAATGTGCGAGAAGGATTTTCCAGAAAAGACGATACTCTGCCGTGGCGTATTATGCACGAGCCAATACCCAACGGACCTTCCGCGGGAGCCAGGGTATCTCCCAAGGAACTGGAACACATGCTTGATGAGTACTACCAGGCGAGAGGATGGAGCAGCGAGGGAATACCCATGAAAGCGAAACTTATATCTCTGGATTTAGATGATATTGCGGAAGATGTCGGTATTTGAAATTTGAAAAATCGTTATGAAAATGATTTAAATAAGAGATTACTATAGGGGTATCAATGGAAAAGGAGACGATGGTAGGTAAATATAAGATTGATAATATATACTGTGGGGATGCATTAGTACTTATGAAGGATATACCTGATGAAAGTATAGATCTTATTGTTACCGACCCTCCTTTTGCAATTGATTTTAAGGCTAAGAGAAATAATTACAATAGAAGACAAGATAGAGTACTGGAAGGATACAACGAAATACCAAAGGAAAAATATTACGATTTTACAGTCAAATGGATGAAGGAAGCCTATAGAATTCTGAAAAGAACTGGAAGTATGTATGTTTTTTCAGGTTGGACTAATCTTAAAGATATCTTAAATGCGCTGGACGATGTAGGTTTTATAACTATTAACCACATTATATGGAAATATCAATTTGGTGTTTTCACAAAAAGAAAATATGTCACAAGTCATTATCATATTCTTTTCGTTGTACGTGATGAAAAGAAATACAAATTCAATAAAGTAGAGCATTATCCCGAAGATGTATGGATAATAAATAGAGAATACTGGACTGGCAAAATAAAAACACCTACTAAATTGCCTGTAGAACTAGTTAAAAAAATTCTACTATTTAGTAGTGATGAAGGTGACCTAATTTTTGATCCCTTTATAGGTTCGGGTACCGTGGCAGTAGTGGCGAAAATGCTCGGTAGACACTATCTTGGTTTTGAAATTGTTCCTGAATATTGTGAATTCGCTAAACAGAGAGTTGCGAAGGTTCAAGCGAGTTTATTTAAATACATCAATGGAAAGGATTTTGGAGGTGTTTAGTTTTGTACGAGAAAGAAAGACAAACATTTAGGAAAATAAAAGAAAGGCTTGAGAATTATAGGTATAAAGAAAACTTAAAAGAATTTGAAGCAGCCATCAAAAAGCTTATAACAGAATATAACACATCTAATTGGGAAAATAGATTTATCGTTGGTGGCGCCCTTGAAGTGTTATTCTGCGCACTTTTAAAATCAATTGGTTTTGAATGTAAATGGTTGAGGGAGGCTAGATATGATATTGAGGTAGACGGTGCAAAATTTTCAATGAAGAGCAACCTCACAGGTTCTGGAGATATACGCCTTATAAATATTTTGGGTGATGAAAGGGTTGAATGGAAAGAGGCAACCTTATTTTTTATAAGCAATTTAGGTATATGTTATGCCGATCCCGATATGAATCTAAAGACAAGACATACTAATGATGCTCTGGTAATAAATGTCAAAAGAATAAAGGAAAATATTAGTAATAATAGCGAATGGCTTATCCCCATAAATATACCACGAAAACCACAGAATTCTTCTAAAATAAAAACTGCAAGTTACGATGTAGCTAAATCAATACTTGAGGACATAGATAGTAAATATCTTAAAAATTACCTGCCCGAACTTTAACTAAAACATTAAATGTTTTAATTTGTATACACCCAAGATGGTGAGTTTGGCCGTTAAAGTTGGAAAATTGGAAATTCCGAATCCCACAATACTTGCATCGGGCATACTGGGGATCTCGGCAAAACTTCTGCTTAGAGTTCTGGATAACGGTGCGGGAGCCGTAGTTACCAAATCCTTCGGTTTATCGCCCAAAAAAGGATATGGAAATCCAACGATTTATGAAATGCCTTATGGTTTGCTGAACGCGATGGGTCTTCCTAATCCCGGGGTGGAATTTTTCTCCGAGGAGTTGAAGAAAGTTCGTGGGAAAAATGTCATAGCCAGCATATTTGGGTCTGAGGTAGAAGAATATATGTCTATAATTAAAAAAGTTGAGGATTTCGTGGTAGGATTTGAACTGAACTTCTCCTGTCCCCACGCCAAGGGCTACGGGATTGAAGTTGGTAGAGATACGGAATTGGTTGAGGAAATCCTTAAAGAGGTTAGAAAAGCCACCCAGAAACCCATATGGGCCAAAATAAGTTTGGAGATTCCAAACTTCGTGGAACTGGGAAAAATTGCTGAGAAATACGCCGATGCTATTGTTATGACCAACACATTAAAAGGAATGGCAATAGATATCCACGCCAAAAGACCAGTTCTGACGGCTAAAATTGGAGGATATTCGGGCCCTTCAATTAAACCTCTGGCGCTCAGAGGGGTCTACGAACTATACGAGAATGTCAAAGCGGATATAGTTGGATGTGGCGGAATTCTTAGCGGATACGATGCTGTGGAATTCTTCATGGCTGGTGCTAAGGCAGTGGAGATTGGAAGCGGAATTTATTACCGGGGTATAGGAATATTCAGAGAGATTTCTCGGGAAATAAAAGAATTTATGGAGCGCGAAGGTTATGACAAAATAGAGGATATGGTGGGTGTTGCGCATGTATGAGGCAGTTAAGATTAAAAAATGCAGGATTGTTGCGAGAAACATAAAGGAAATAATTTTTGAGAGGAGAGATGATGCGAAGGCCGGCCAATTCTATATGGTATGGTTGCCCGGAGTTGATGAGTTTCCTATGAGCATCTCAAGGATAAAAAACGATGAGAGAGGGATTATGGTTAAGGTCATCGGCGAGGGTACTAAAAAACTATACGAGAAAGATGAAGGCGAGAAAATATGGATTCGCGGCCCGTATGGCAGGGGATACTCCAACCAAGAAAATGCTTTAATAGTTGCGGGAGGAATTGGAATAGCATCTCTTCTACCGCTTACGGAAGTGATAAAAGATTACACACTCATTATCGGAGCGAAATCGGTAGATGAGTTGATAAGAATTGATGCAAAAAACATCATATACTGCACGGATGACGGTAGTTTCGGATTAAAAGGCACTGCTGTGCACATCGCTAGAAAATATATGGAAGAGAGGGATTTCTCTATTGTCTATGGGTGCGGGCCAGAGCCCATGCTTTACGCGTTATTCAAGCTATGTGAGGAATTCGGAATTAAATGTCAGTTATCGCTGGAAAGATATATGAAATGCGGTATTGGACTATGCGGTTCTTGCGAAATAGATGGTTATTTGGTCTGCAAAGATGGCCCCGTTTTCTCATCAGAGGAACTCAGAAAAATGGAATCTTTCGGAAAATTCAAAAGAGACGAGAGTGGAAGACTACTGCGCCTTTAAAATGTAAACTCTATCGCCGTAAGGTCCTGCTATGTAAAGCACATCGTATTCGTTCAAATATTTTTGAATAGTGGCATTATCTATGGGTATAGGTCTTTCAGGATACATTTGCGCTCCGTAAATCCATCTCTCCCTTATTATGAGATAATCAGAAGGCGGTGTTTGATTGTATATCATAACATATGGTAAAAAGAAATTTCCGTGCATATCGTAAAAATTCCTCCCTAACTCGTACATGTGCTCATCACTGCTGTAATTGTTCACAGAATTCTCGTACAAATATGTGATGGTGGATACAGCCCACGGCTCCACATAGTTCTCCACCCCAAATACCTGCTGGGTATGCGAGAACATGGGAGTAGTGGTCATAAGCGCAACGATGCTCGCCGCTAAAATTGCTTCTTTCTTATACGGGAATTTTTTAATTTTAATCTTCTTGGAAATGTAGCCCAGCCCGGAGAGAAAGGCCATGCATATGGAGAAATCAAGAAAATCAAAGGTTCTGAATGTAATAATATAGGAAACGAGATCAAAACCTCTCAAAAATCCGAAGAGTATCATGGTTGATGGAGAGAAAAGAATCGCGAAATACAGGGACTTGTATTTCCAATCACTTCTAGCCAAGAGTATTACACCTACTGCTACGAAAGGGATTATGAAGAAATAACCTATCAGAAATTGCGATGCATTGCCAAGATGTACGGTATCTGGAAAAAGTGGTTGCTGCATGATTAAGAATAAAAATGCGGTCATGATGGTTCCCATGAAAAATGCTGTTTGTAATCCTTTATCCGAACCGCGATGCTCAATAAGTCGAATTCCCAAGAAAGAGAGAATCACGAACAAGGCGAGAAGAAGCCAAGCCTCTGCCATCGGAGAAATGTACTCCACACGATTAAAGCTCCACATTGTATAGTAAAAATACAGGTAAATCCAAAGCGCCAGCATATAAATCAAAAGAATAATTTCCATCTTTATTTCTTCGTGTTCCCTTATCTTTTCGGATAGCTCCCACAGCGCCGTATAGGAAAAGGCGAGATAGGTCAACAGCGCAACATAGTGGTGAACAAGAGGAAGAACGACCAAAGAGAGAAGAGCAAGAAATCTCTTGATTTTACATTCCGAGTAATAAAGGTAGAATATGTAGGGCATAAGGCATATTCCCAGCGATTCCTTCCATACGCTAACTCCCACATTAACATAACTTCCGAAAAATGTAAGGAAAGCAGCCGTTCCCACAGCAACAAAATCCTTTCCGGTCATTTTTCTGGCAAGAATGCTCCATCCCAGTATGGACATTGCAAATATAAACGCTTCAAAGTACTGCCCTATCAGAAGAGGATGTTCCATCGCAATTAAAGATATGCCGGCGAGTAAAGCATTTTGCACTGGTGTTGGAGCGGTATGGTTGTTTTCCTTATACCACTTACCTTCCTCGTAATTCATATTACCGTTTTCAACTATATGCTCGGCCGCTCTAGCATCAGTTATGGCATCAAGGTTATAGGGATACATCCCAACTCGCACTGGCTGTAGAGAAATGATAATAGCCGCAAGGAGGAGTATTCCTATAATGATATTGGCCCAGAACCTCAACCCACCTCCCTCCAGAGTTCTTCTATATCTATACCTTTTTCAATTCTTGCTATTTTCCTTATGATTTCCACAGTTCTCTTTTTAAGAAGCCGAAGAGTAAGAAATATCCCGGTAAACACAACAACTAATACCGACAATAGAAATACAATCAATATTTGTATTGGTTCAACAGATATCTTAATTCCATGACCGAAAGCCCTTATCATTCCATTATTGGATACATATACTACGACCAAATTGCCTATTATCCCGCCGGCCAATATTCCAAGTCCACACCATATAATTATCTCTTTTAGTATTATTTTGAATATTTGTGTTTTCGTTGCACCAATAGCCCTTAAGATTCCTATGTTTTTCTCTTTAGAACGGAAGCTTTTGGAAAATATTGTGGCTACACCCATAACGAGGAGAGCCGCATCTGTACTTATAATTGAAAGAACAAACAGTATGAAGTTTCCTTCGGATAGTTCAAGCGCTTTGTAAACAGCTTCCCCCTTCGCTTTAATACATATATCTTTCGTGTATCTAAGTATTTTCTCCACGGGTATGTTCCCAACCGAATACCTATAAACCATTAAATAGAAGGTGTAATTGAGAACGGTAATTGTATGCCTACCCTCTTCTAGAGGAGGAAGGTTAAAAACAAAACTTTTTCTTTGCTGTGGAAGTATAGTTATATAGGTAGATATGTAGCTTGCACCATCTACGGTTATGTTTATGTAGAGCGTACCTGGGGCTTCACCCGAATTCCAGACATTCACAGCGACGACAGCGGATTCATTCACAGTTATTCGCGTAGGTGTTAGGTACGCGGAATAATTTATTATAGGATATTTAAGAACCTCTATTTGTAGAACAATCGTTGCATTATTCCCATAGTAGTCCTCGGCATACAAAGTAAGATTGTATTTTCCGGGAGGAAGAGAGTATACATTTATACAAATCTTAGTATTATCGGAATTTAGAGAATAGTTTACGGAGCAGTTATTTCCCCAATATCCAACTTTAGCCAATTTATAGTTATCCCAGAAAAATACATTGAAAGAATCATTGTAAGATAATACATTCTTCTCCAAATCATAGAGAATTATAGGTTTTGCCAAATCTGGCTTGTTACCCATAACTATTTGCGTAGTAGAAGAATACGAGTTTCCATATGGGTCCTGTGCGTAAACGAAAATGGAATAATTTCCCTCTTTCCAATAAGTCACCTTCAGGTTTTCATTGTTCACATAGTATGTTTTAATAACCACATCCATAGAAGTATTTATCCTCCTGATTACATTGCCCTCGTATCTAACTACAACAGTTGCATTTTTAATCCTAAAATTATCCTCAAACTTAATGTATATGCTCTGTCCGGGACTCATATAAAGATGGCGGGAGGTCACATTTATAGATACATTGGGCGGAGTCGTATCATTTTCCTCCAAGAATATGAAAAACATGCTTATGTTCTTCCAATTTCCTGCAAGGTCGGATGCATTAACCACAACTCTGTAAGGTCCGCTGAAATTTTGTGTATTATTATAAACAAAATTGTCTGTAATATTTTCATAGCTAAATGTCGAATTGTATATTCCTATTTTTGCATATGTCAAATTGAAGTTATCTCCCACTTTTACTATCAAAGCTTCACCCGGTCTTATTTTTGATGCGACGGGATAATTTACTGATACCTCTGGAGGAGCAGAATCAATGAACAAAGTTATATTTTCCCACGTTCTGTTGTACTCATCCTCTCCATATATCGTTATGTTATACCAGCCATCTTTCCAATCTTCAAAGTAAAGAGTGTTGTTCTCTATTTCTACAGTTTCAGAATTCCAGTAGCCGTAAGATAAATTCGTTTTGTTGTTGTACGTAGCAAAGACCATTTTTCTGCTTGAGTTGACCAGATAAAAACTAAAATTTTCGCCGATCACCAGCTTAGGATAAACTATCCTGAAAAGATTTTCGGGCAAGACATATCTGAAAACTTTAATTTCAAATTCTTCTGTTTTATATCCATCCTTTTTCACAATTATTTTTTTCGTACCTACTGTATCAAAAGATATCTCGGCTGTGCCATTTTCATCCGTTCTGTATTCTTTTCCCTCAACGATGACCGTGGCATTCTTCACGACGCCATCAATACTACTAACAACTATCTTTCCCTTAAGGCCTATCTTCAGATACTCTGAATACGTTACAAAAAGTGGGCGCAAACTTACCTGAATCGTAGTAGAATAACTGTAAGGAAAAATTCTGTCATCCAAAAATATGTTTATTGTTTTGTTTCCCAGTTCCGTTGCATTTACATACATTACAAAATTTTTCTCGCTATCCTCATCCACATAAATCCTCTTTTTATAAGTTCTGTTGCAAAAATATATTTCCACCGAAGTATTCCCGCCAACCCCGCCCCAGTTTCTCACGGTAAATTTAACGGGTACTTTATCATAGAGGTACGCATTCAAAGGTATATCCACATCGGTAAGTATGAACTTCGCGTAGTTTGGTTGTGCAATCATCCTCATCCTCTCTTTGTCCTTGGACTTCACTCTGATTATGGAGACAGTATTTTTGCCCAATCCACAGAGGTTTCTTGCTATTGGTAAAGATACGAGAATTTCCTCGTTGCTGAGAGTTTTGGTTCTATATATTCCAACAACCTTCACTATGGCCACTGAAGATTTGAAAGAGCCGAATAAAGTGATTGTATCTCCTATTAAAACATTCATCCTTTTGGCAAAAGCTTCTCCCACAATGCACTCATCGGTTCTATTAGGAAATCTTCCCTCTATCAATTTTCCGTTCTCTATTTCCAGAAATTCCCTGAACCATACACCTCTAACCGTAACTGCTTCTCCCTTATAGATGGAAAAAACTATTATCTCCGGGCTAACGACATCTATGAAACTCATATTTTTAAGAGCGTATGCAATCTCTATATTCAAATTGCTTCTGAGAGGGTTTGGATCATTCGCTTTGGTAATAACTGTTATATCCTCTCCACCAAGAAGATTCTGTGGAACGGTTACTATGCTGGAAATAACCATTATAAGAGCGGTAAATATTGATATGAGAATCGCTATTCCACCTGCTACCCCCTTGCCAACTATCACATTTCCACCCCCATCTCTCTCACTATACCAATTTTAAGGGTTCCCAGTATCGGTGGAATTCCGCCTATGACCGCACCTAGAAATCCGAGAAGAATGGCATAAATGGCCACATGGGGATAAACCACTATGTTAAACAAACTTTCCACGCCGAATCTTGGTATTATGGAAACCAGAGAGTATGAAAGAATTATCCCGAGAGATAAGCCGAAGAGAGATGCTGTTATAGCTATGTAAACGGCC
>Ga0190313_1001501_pt1 | contig 12536 bp, 10 predicted proteins | sample 4870071011_MG_FD_169989 | JGI IMG/M metagenome (GOLD analysis project Ga0190313, IMG submission 169989) | Hydrothermal vent sediment bacterial communities from Southern Trench, Guaymas Basin, Mexico - 4870-07-10-11_MG | ecosystem: Environmental > Aquatic > Marine > Hydrothermal vents > Sediment ...
AAATAGGGCTAGGTCTTACCAGAGACCCTGGATTAGATACAAGCTCAGCCAGCCCTTCTTCAAACAATCTGCTCTTCAATCTTGGCGAGATCATTAATGGATTCAGGTATGCTGTTACAGACTCTCTCCGGAGAACGTCGCCTCTCTCGAAGGTTACTCGCATGGCATATTGCCTATCCGTTAGGTAGAGACCTGCCGGATCGACTATCATAAAGCCCTCATCGCTTTTATAGAGAACAGCCATGTGAGCATATAGCGAAGCCCCCTCCAAGGCTATCAGATACACAGCCTCAGAACTCGATCTAGATTCTTGGAACAAGACATAGACTAGGATTGATAGATCCTCGCAATCCCCTCCACTCCTTATCAAAGTCTGTGTAGGCGATGATGCATAGTCCTGTATCGATGTGATAGAGTGATTTAAGACGATTTCATGGAAGTCGTCTGGAATATACTCTAAGTTCCTTAAGATCCAGGTTAGAATCTTTTCAGCCTTGACAGCTGGCGTATCGAGTTTTGAAACGCCAATATCCTCTATAAGCTCTTTCCTCAGCTCCGAAGATTCTCCAAGAGCGATTTTAATGAGGCTTGGTGTCGTCTCCGGCTCTATCAGAACCCTCGCCGAGATTCTATCCAAGAAATCCTCCAGCCTTTCGTAATCTCCCCTCAACAAGGTATAGCTCGAGTTCAGGGCGGTATAGTCTGCTAGCAGCTTGATATACTGATCACTAAATGCGCTAAGATTTCTCTCGAGAACATCCACTCTCCTATGAAGATTATCAAGAGCATTACGTAGCTTAGCGTTCTCGGATGCGAGCTGGCTATAATTCTCTCTTAGGATTAGGTACTCTTCCTCAAGAGAGAGGTGCTTTGTTTTTAGATCCTCGTATTCGGATTCTAGAGCCTCAAGAGCCTGCTTAAGCAAGCTATGTTTTTCTAGGATGTTCGCATAATCTTCCCTTAGGTCTTCATAGCTTCTTTCTAGTCTTGTTAGGAGGGTTAGGGAGGAGATGTTTAGGATTAGGAGTGTTATAATGCATATTGTTAGGATAGTCAGCTTGGCTTTTGACACTATCTTCCCCGAGCCTATCCTATGTTTTTGATATGCTTTATGTCTTCGTCCTTTCTATCGGCTTAGACGCTCCTTTTTGCTAGGAGCTTGTTTATAGCGTTTATCATAGCTTCCACGCTTGCCATCACTATGTCTTCTCTCGCTCCCCTAGCCGAGACCAGATTCCCTCTCTCATCCTCGACCTTTACTATAACTTCCGCTACCGCATCCGATCCTCCTGTAACCGCTTCGATCCTAAATTCTCTTAAGCTTATCTTCGCGAGGTTTTGGGTTACCCTTTGTATCGCTTTTAGGGATGCGTCTACCGGCCCGACCCCGGTCTCCGCCGAGACGTATTCTTTGCCTTTTACTAGGAGTTTGACTGAGGATGTTGGCATTACTCCCGTTCCGGTTACCACGACCAGCTCTTTCAGATCTACTGATTTTTCTTCTGCTGCCGGCGTCTCGATTACTGAGCGAGCTATCGCTAGGACGTCTGTATCGGTTACAGTCTTACCTTTATCTCCGAGCTCTTTGACTCTTCTGAGTATTTCTGCGAGCTGTTCTTCGGTTGGTTTCAGCCCGCTTTCCTCTAGGATCGTCTTTATACCATGTCTTCCGGCATGCTTTCCTGCAACTATCTTTCTCATCCTTCCGACCAACTCTGGTTTAAATGGCTCGAATGCGCTTGGATCTATTACAACGCCTTTAACGTGGATTCCCGATTCATGTGCGAATGCGTTATCTCCGACTATCGGCTTATGTGGTTGGAGCTGTATCCCTGTCAACCTTCTAACCATCTGGGATACCGCATAGATCTTTCTCGTATCTACGTTCGTCTTCTTTCCGTAGAGGAGGTTTAGGGCCATGACCACCTCTTCTAATGCCGCGTTTCCGGCTCTCTCGCCTATGCCATTCACCGTTACGTGGGCTTGCTGCGCTCCAGCCTCGATTCCCGCGAGGGTGTTCGCCACCGCTAAGCCGAAGTCGTTATGGCAGTGGACGCTTATCGGTATCTTTACCACCTTCTTTATCTCGGATATTAGTTCATACATCTTCCTCGGAGTCATTATCCCGACCGTATCCGGTATATCCACTCTATCTGCTCCGGCCTCCTCCGCGACCATGCATACCTTCTTGAGGTATTCTAGATCCGTTCTGGTGGCATCCATCGGGGAGAATTCGCAGATGAATCCATGCTCCTTAACATATGATATCGATTCGGCTATTCTTTCCAACGCTTCTTCCCTGCTTATTTTTAGGACGTTTTGTAGATGGACGTCGCTGGTGGAGAAGAATACGTGGAGGGAGTTTGGCTCGACGCTCATCGCAATCTCGATGTCCCGGTTATCTGCTCGTGCGAGAGCGCATACCTCTGCTTTTAATCCGGCTTCGGCTATCATCTTGACCGCCGTTCTCTCGCCTTCGGATGCTGCTGGGAAGCCGGCCTCGATTACATCGACCCCAAGTCTATCGAGCTGGATCGCTAATTCGAGCTTCTGCTCCGGGGTTAGGCTTACTCCGGGAGCCTGCTCTCCATCTCTAAGAGTTGTATCGAAGATTCTGATAACCTCGCTCAAGGCTGTCTCTCTGAGAGAGTATCTAGATAATTAAGCTTTCCGCTTGAAAATCTCAGCGACCCCTCCTTCTGCGGCTATCCTGCCCTCCTCCAGCAGAACTACCCTATCGGAGATCGAGTATGCTAGAGAATAGTCATGGGTGGCTACTACGAGACCGGCGCCTCTTTTGGCAAGCTCCTTCATCATGGAGGTTACTAGGCTACGCTTCTTTAGATCCAGATGGGCTAGAGGCTCGTCTAGGAATAGGAATCTCGGATTAACGGCTACTGCCCTGAGGATGGATGTTAGCTGAGCCTCGCCAGCCGATAGCGTGCTGGCAGGCTTATCCGCCAAGGATGAGATATCGAACTTTTCGAGGAGCCTTCTCCCAAGCTCGAGCGCATCATCTCTCGGAAATCCTCTTAGGAGAAGCGGGTAGGCGATGTTGTATAGAGCGGTTCCTTTGAGTAGTATAGGTTTTTCGTGGATATAGACCAGCCTTCTACGAAAGCTTATCCTCTCAGCCTTATCCAAGGTCCAGAAATCTCTTCCCCAAAGCTTGACCGATCCTTTGGATGGCTTGTAGAGTAGGGAGGCGATCTTAAGCAGGGTGGTCTTGCCGCTTCCATTAGGCCCTATTATCACCGAGATCTCCCCCTCTCTGAAGGTTATCGAGATGCCCTCTAAAGTCCATCTTTCAGATCTAGGATATCTGAACCAGATGTTTTCTAGCTTGATGCTCATATCGCCTGCATCCTCCTCAAGACTCTAAGCGATAGGGAGAATGCTATGAGAAATGCTACTAGGATCGCTCCTAGGATTAGGGCTAGCTCGAATTCCCCCCTCGACACCTCTAGGGCTATCGCGGTCGTTATCACCCTCGTATACCCCCTTATATTTCCGCCCACCATCAAGGCTACCCCAAGCTCTCCTAAAGCTCTGGAAAACGACATTATCATCGAGACGAGTAGACCCGGAAAAGATTCTATTAGAACAAGATGCATTACCTGCCTATCGGTTGCACCTAGGGTTAGGGCGAGCTCGCCATAAACCTCCTGCGCATGATATAGAACTCGAAAGCTTGTGGAGACGAGGAGGGGGGTTACTAGAATCGCTTGGCCGATTATTATCGCGTAGGGCGTGTAGAGCAGCTTTAGGACTCCGAGAGGCCCTCTGCTTGAGAGGAGGATGTAGAGAATGAGACCTACGAGGACTGTCGGGAGACCTACGATCGCCTCGAAGACCGGCATGAGGATGGTTGAGAGCCTTTGAGATCTAGATATCGAGTATGCTATCGGGATTCCCCATAGGCTTGCGAGAAGCGTCGCCGCTCCAGATACCGTGATGGATCTTATGGTTATCTCCAAGACCTCGCTAAGCATCGATTACTCACCCTCTCCATCTTCTAGGAGGATGCAAGCCTGCTCCAAGTTTCCTCGAGCCAGCTCAGATTATCTTTGGCCGGATTGAATAGAGGCCGACCATATCTATCGACGCCATAACTCGCTATGAGATCCTGGCCATCACCAACTACGAAATCCATGAACTCTATCGCCAAATCTCTCTCGGGATCCTCGCATGTCGATACGAGATATACGCTATAGATGTTTATGAGGTCCACGCCTCCCTGATAGAGTATCCGGAGATTTGGTAGCCTACTCTCACTCCTGAGCTTAAGATATGTTCCTATATCGGAGAGAGTATATGCGTTTCTCTCATTCGCGACGAGGAGGGTGGCGCTCATCCCGCTTCCAGTCTCCATATACCAAGGTTTCCCACTCGGATTTAGCCCGGCAGCCCTCCATATCGAAAGCTCTTTTACATGCGTTCCAGAATTATCCCCCCGGCTCACGAAGCATGCTTTCCCAGCTTCTCCAGCTTGATAGATTTTCGAGAAAGCTTCCAGCGGGCTTTTAGCATCACTTACTCCAGCTGGATCGCTAGCCGGCCCAACTATGATGAAGTAATTGTACGCGAAGATTCTCCGATCAGTTATCACCCCTTTCTCCAGATATTTTTTCTCTAGACTTGGCGCATGGACGAAGACCATGCAGGCGTCTCCAAGCTCGGCCCGTCTTAAGGCTTCGCCGCTCCCAACAGGTATGAAGTCGAAGCTTACGCTGGCTTCTCTTTTAGAGAACTCGCTTGCAAGATAGTCTAGGAGACCTGTAGCATAGAGGCTTGTAGTTGTCGTTATTCTAATCCTAGTCTTCTGGCCTAGATGTAGTTGGATGGAGATTAGCCCGGTTATCGCTATCGTCGCGATCAATAGTATTGCGTAGATTTTCCTCATTTTCTCGCTTGGTTTTATTGGGCGGCGTATTTATCGTTATCGGATTTCCGATAACGCTTACCCCTCCTCCTCAACAACCTCCTCCAGAAGCTCGGCAACCCTCCTCCCAAATTCATCAGTTCTAGATCTTCCTCCGAGATCCGGGGTTAGGAACCTCCCCTCCTCCAAGGTCTTTAGAATAGCCTTTTCCAGAAGCTTGGATGCTCGAATACACTTCTCATCGGAATATTTTCTGCCGAGCCAGTCGAGCATCATCACCGAGGATAGGATCATGGATGTTGGATTTGCTATACGCTTACCAGCTATATCTGGCGCGCATCCGTGAACCGGCTCGAAGATGGCGTAATCGTCTCCGATATTCGCTGCTGGAGCGAGTCCGAGGCCGCCTACTACTTGAGCTGCTTCATCCGAGAGTATATCCCCGAACATGTTCGTCGTAACGATTACATCGAATTCATCGGGTCTTCTGATGAGATTCATGGCGGCTGCATCCACATACATCTCCGAATAAGATACATCCGGATACTCTCTGGAGACTTCTCTACAGACTCTTGCGAAGAGGCCGCATGTCATCCTCATTACATTCGCCTTATGGACGGCGACCAGCCTCTTCCTCCTCTTCCTAGCTAGCTCGAAGGCGTATCTCGCTATCCTCTCGCACCCCTTTCTAGTTATGATCCTCAGGCCGATGGCTATATCGTTGAACTCGAACTCAAACCCCTTGTATAAGCCCTCGGTATTCTCCCGGACTATAACCAAGTCTATCCCCGATCTAAGCGATGGAACGTTTGGAAGAGATTTTGCAGGCCGGATATTCGCATATAGATCGAATAGCTGCCGAAGCCTAACTATTACGTCTGCGGCGGTCTCCCCCACAGGGCCTTTTAGACAGGCGTGAGAATTTCTTAGAATCTCTATGGTTTCCTCCGGAAGCGGCTCCCCCGTCTCCTCAAAGCATTTATCCCCAGCCCTAGCCTCTATGATCTCCAGGCTTAATCCTAGGATGTCTTGAAGCTTTAGTAGAAGTGGTAGCGTCGCTTCTACTTGCTCAGGTCCTATACCATCGCCTCTGATCAGGGCTATCCTATACCGCATCCCAATTATCCCTCATGCACCGTTATTTTCCTCAATAGCTTTGAATCCTATTCTAGGCCTAGCTTCTTTCGGACGTATTTCGTTAATCCTCCGGCTTTAATTATTTCGAGGGCTAGGGGTGGGAGCGGCTTGGCCTCGATCTTTAGCCCCCTGGTCTTATTCTCGATTACGCCCTCGACCACATCTATCTCGAGCTCGTCTCCTTCGCTGACTGATCCTTCTAGATCCGCCTCGAGGATTGGGAGTCCTATGTTTATCGCGTTTCGATAGAAGATCCTCGCGAAGGATTTCGCGATAACGCATTTGGTGTTCGCATGTTTTAGGGCTACGGGCGCCTCCTCCCTACTCGACCCGCATCCAAAGTTTTTACCGGCGATTATTATCGCTCCATCTCTCGCCTTCTCCGGGAAGCTTGGATCTATCCCCTCCATGGCATGTTTTGCAAGCTCCTTGGGATCTTGTAGGACTAGGTATCTTCCCGGGATTATTATATCCGTGTCTATATCGTCTCCGTAGATTATCGCCTTCCCCCTAATCTTCATCCCTCGACCACCTCCCTCGGATCGGTTATCCTGCCGGTTATCGCCGATGCCGCGACAGTTGCCGGCGATGCGAGATAGACCTTGGATTTCGGGCTTCCCATACGCCCGACGAAGTTTCTATTCGCGGCACTTATACATATCTCGTCGTCGGCTAGGACTCCTCGGCTTATCCCTATGCATGGGCCGCAGCCCGGCCCTCCGACGATCGCTCCGGCCTCAACGAATATTCTTATCAGCCCTTCTTCGAGGGCTTTGCGATATACCTCCTGCGATCCGGGGATTATCACGAGCCTTACGCCCTCCCTGACCTTCCTGCCCCTGAGTATCTCGGCGGCGGCTCTTAAGTCGTCTAGCCTGCCGTTCGTGCATGTTCCTATGAATCCCTGATCTATCTCCACGTCTCCCAGCTCTGAGACAGGTTTCACGTTATCGACTCTGGGCGGGATCGCTATCTGTGGTTCGAGCCTCGAGGCGTCGATCTCATAGGTTTTCTCGAAATCTGCGTCTGGATCGCTTTTAAGCGGGGTGAATTGCTCATTCGTTCTCTCCCTTACGTATTGGATCGTCTTCTCATCAGGCTCTATTATCCCGGCTTTCGCCCCGGCCTCGATGCTCATGTTACAGATGGTCGCCCTCCCATCTATCCCGATCTTCTCGATGGCCTCGCCCGCGAAGACCATCGCCTTATAGGTTGCTCCATCAGCTCCTATCATCCCGATTATATGGAGGATCAGATCCTTCGCATACACGTGGTCTGGAAGCGATCCTCTTACATCGAACTTCATAGCTTCTGGAACTCTTAGCCAGATGGAGCCTGTGGCGAGGACTGCGGCCATATCGGTCGCCCCTATCCCGGTCGCGAAAGCTCCTAAAGCTCCATAGGTTACCGTATGGGAGTCCGCTCCAACTATAAGCTCTCCGGGCTTGACATGGCCTTTCTCGAGCATGACTACGTGGCAGACCCCTCCCCGGCCGATATCGTAGAAGTGCTTGATCCCCTGTTCTCTGACGAAGCTTCTAACCTTCTTCTGAAGCTCGGCAGCCTTTATCGTTGAGGGCGGGACATCGTGATCGAAGATTACGACTATCTTATCCGGATCCCAGACCTTCTCGACGCCGATCTCCCTAAAGGAGTCTATTACTCTAGGTCCTGTGAGATCGTGCATCATCGCTCTATCAACTCTAGCGTCGATAATCTGGCCCGGCTCAACCCTCTTCTCCCCAGAGGCTTTCGCCAAAATCTTCTCGACGATATTCAAGCTACTACTCCCTCCTAGGAAGGGCGTTCCTAAAGCCTTTAAGATCGCCTACATTTAGTTATTCCTCCAGCCCGGCTAGCCTCCTAATACGCCTACCGACCTGCTCGAGCGGATGCTTCTCGATCTCCTCCATTAGCTTCTTGAGGGTTGGAGATCCCCGCTCATACTCCCTAATCCATTCTCTTGCGAAGCTTCCATCCTTCACCCGTTTCGCGGCAAGCCGCATATTCTCCTTGACATGCTCGTCTATTATCTTCGGCCCGATGGCGAGACCGCCGTATTTAGCCGTGTCCGAGACCGCCTTCAGCATCCCGGTTAAGCCGCTCCTATAGATGAGGTCTATTATCAGCTTAGCCTCATTACATGCCTCGAAGTATGCGAGCTCTGGAGGATATCCTTCCTCGACTAGGACCTCGAAGCCCTTCTTGATAAGCTCCATCAATCCTCCGACTAGGACCGTCTGCTCTCCTATTAGATCGCTCTCGGTCTCATCCTTGAACGTCGTCTCTATCACGCCTATCCTAGTCGCTCCTATACCCTTTGCTATCGCTAACGCCTTCTCCTTAGCCCTACCGCTATAATCCTGCTGGACCGCTATTAGAGCTGGAACGCCGCTTCCATTAAGATAGTTTTGCCTAACTATCGGCCCAGGCCCCTTCGGAGCAACCATGATGACGTCTACGAATTCCGGTGGGACGACCTGCTTGTAATGTATGCTGAAGCCATGGGAGAAGCATAGGGTCTTGCCTTCTGAAAGCTGGTCTCTAACGTATTTCTCGTAGACCTCTCGATGAGCCATATCCGGTATGAGCATGTAGATTATCGTTCCTTTTCTCGCCGCCTCATCTATCGGATAAACCTCGAACCCCTCCTCCTCGGCGAGCTTCTGGGATCTGCCGGGTCTACAGCCTATTATCACCCTTAGCCCCGAGTCTCTTAGGTTTAATGCCTGATTCCTACCCTGGCTTCCATAGCCTATAACGGCTATAACCTCGTTCTCTAGGATCGAGAGATCGGCATCCTTATCGAAGTATATCTGAACCATGAATCTTCAAGAGTTCGGTTACCTAAATAAAGATAGCGTAGCCTTTTAGAAGGTGAGGTTTAGGCTATTCTTTCGCCGACCTCTGGAGGGCTGTCGCACCTGTTCTCGCAAGCTCCTTTATCCCGAAGCTTCTCATAAGCTCTATGAAGGCGTCTATCTTATGCGGAGATCCCGTTACCTCTACTATCGCGGCGTTCGGCGCTATATCCACTATCCTTCCCCTGAATGCTCTCACGTAGTAGTCGAGGTCGGCTCTAGTCTCCTGATCCGGGACGTGAACCTTGACTAAGGCCATCTCTCGGATGACCGTGTTCTCCGGATCCAGCCTTGAGACCTTGACGACGTCTATCAGCTTTCTAAGCTGCTTTATAACCTGCTCCACCACCGCCTCGTCGCCATAAAGCGTGATGGTCATTCTCGAGTGATTCGGGTTCTCGGTTGGGCCTACCGATATGCTCTCTATATTGAAGTTTCTCCGCCTAATTAGCCAAGTTACCCTGAATAAGACTCCGGGCTTGTTCTCCACGATGAAGGAGATTACGTTTAGAGGTTGTTTAGGTCTTCTAACCTCCATCACTTCCTCACCTCTCTTAGATCTACTATGGTCTCGGTTAATGGTTTTCCAGGAGGCGCGAATGGTAGGACTGGCTCATCCGGGGATATCCAGACATCTATCACCGTGGTTCTATCGCTGTTCATGGCTTCTTTAAACGCTTTGGAGAATTCTTCTAGGGATTGTGGGCGTGCCGCGTTGGCTCCATAGGCTTCGGCGAGCTTTACGAAGTCTGGGCAGCCGCGTTTTAGGCAGGTTGCGCAGTATTTTCTGCCGTAGAATAGGTCTTGCCAATACTTTACCATGCCGAGCCAGCCGTCATTCATTATGACTACGATGACGGGTATCTCGGCTATTATCGAGGTCGCAAGCTCTCTCTCGGTCATTAGGAAGCTTCCATCGCCATCTATATCTACGACTACGGATTCCGGCTTAGCAACCTTCGCTCCGAGCGATGCCGGGAATCCAAACCCCATGGTCCCGAGGCCGCCTGAGGTTATGAATGTTCTCGGATGATATGCTTCGAAATATATCGCCGCCCACATCTGATTCCTCCCCACGCCCGTCGTAACTATCCCATTGGCGGGTAGAAGCCTTCTAATCTCCTTGATCACGTTTTTTGGCGAGAGCCTGGAGCCGCCTCCAGAGGAGATTCTTCCATCGATCTCCCTCTTAACTTGCTTAATCCTCTCGATCCAAGCCGATCTATCAAGCTTTCTTGAAAGAGCTTTTACCGCTTCGAGAATCGCTTTAAGAGCTCGTTTAGCATCAGCGACTATCGGTATATCCGGCTTAACATTCTTCCCTATCTCCGCCGCGTCGATATCCACATGGATTATCTTCGATTCTTTGCCGAATTCCTCAAGTCTTCCAACTGATCTATCGCTAAACCTCGTTCCAACGGCTAGGATTACGTCCGCCTCCGTGATTAGCTTATTCGCGGCGGCTGATCCATGCATCCCTATCCTTCCGAGGAAGAGTGGATGATTTTCCGGGAAGGCACCCTTACCCATTAGGGTTACGGCGACCGGCATCATCATATACTCGGCTAGGCTGCGAAGCTCCTCCGAGGCATCCGCTAGGATTACTCCTCCGCCAGCAAGTATTACAGGCTTCTCAGCATCCAGTAGAAGCTCCGCAGCCCTCTTCACCTGAAGCGGATGCGGATCTACCACGGCCTTATATCTTTCAAGAGAACCCATTCCGGGGTCTAAGGTTATCTCCGCCTCCTGCCTCTGAACATCCACCGGAAAATCTATCAAGACAGGGCCCGGCCTACCTTCAGAAGCTATATGGAAGGCTTGCCTAACTATCCTCGGAACCTCCTCGGGGCTTTGTAGCTGGAAGGTGTATTTCGTGATCGGAGTGGTTATCCCGATTATATCGGCTTCTTGGAAGGCGTCCCTACCTATCATATTCCTCGCAACCTGCCCTGTAATCGCTACGATCGGAGATGAATCCATGTACGCGGTCGCTATACCCGTAACCAGGTTCGTTGCCCCCGGGCCGGAGGTCGCCATGCAGACGCCTATCCTACCGCTTGCTCTAGCATAGCCGTCGGCTGCATGAGCCGCGCATTGCTCATGCCTTACCAGTATATGTCGGATGCTGGAGTCATAGAGAGCATCATAGACTGGGAGTATCGCTCCGCCCGGGATTCCAAATATCACCTCAACCTTCTCGTTCTCAAGCGATTTGATTAATGCTCTGGCGCCGCTTAGTCTCATAGTCTTAAGGCAGAGAATAGGATTCTGGTAAATTAATCTATCCGCGGCGGTTTTCATGATTTAAGTATTGGAGTGTTGGAGGCATGATGAAGCCATGAGAAGCGATGTTATTAAGCATGGTTTGGAGAGAGCTCCTCATCGAGCGCTCCTCTATTCGCTTGGCTTGGATAGGAGCGATTTCGAGAAGCCGTTTATAGGGGTTGTGAATAGCTATTCTAGCCTCGTTCCAGGCCATGTTCATCTTAGGAGGATCGCTGAAGCCGTTATTCAGGGGGTTAGGGCTGCTGGCGGAGTCCCATTCGAATTTAATACGATAGTGGTCTGCGATGGCCTCGCCATGGGTCATAGGGGGATGCATTACTCGCTTCCATCCCGAGAGCTTATCGCGGACTCGGTCGAGACCATAGTCGAGGCTCATTCTTTAGATGGGGTCGTCCTGATACCGAACTGCGATAAGGTTACCCCTGGAATGCTTATGGCGGCTGCTAGGCTCGATATACCGGCGATCGTCGTTACCGGAGGTCCTATGATCTGCGGATGGTTTAGGGGGAGGAAGGTGGCTTATTCCCATGTCTATGAGGGGATCGGCAGGGTTAAGGCTGGAGAGCTATCAGAGGAGGAGCTTGAGGAGCTTGCGAGGACCGCCTGCCCGACCCCAGGCTCATGTAATGGCCTCTATACCGCGAATACCATGGCGTGTATGACCGAGGCTCTTGGATTAATGCTTCCAGGAGCTGCAACTCCTCCAGCCACCAGTTCTAGGAGGCTGGCGATAGCCTTTGAATCGGGTAAGAGGATCGTGGAGATGGTTAGGGAAGGGCTTAAGCCTTCAAAGATCCTTACCAAGAAGGCTTTCGAAAATGCCATCAGGGTAGATCTCGCTCTGGGAGGATCGACGAATACGGTCCTACACTTGATGGCGGTTGCCCATGAGGCCGGCGTCGATCTAAGGCTTGATGACTTTGATAGGCTTAGTAGGGAGACGCCCCAGATTGCTGAGCTGATACCAAGCGGCCCATACGGCGTAGATGATCTCGATAAGGCTGGCGGGATACCAGCGGTTATGAAGACCCTCGAGCCTCTACTACATCTCGATGCATTAACGGTTACGGGAAAGACCCTCGGAGAGAATATCGCCGATGCGAGGAGGCTTGACGAGAATGTGATAAGACCGCTCGAGAAACCCATTAGGAGGACCGGCGGCATAGCGATCCTAAGAGGAAACTTAGCTCCAGAAGGAGCGGTTCTGAAGACGGCGGCGATCCCGCCGAAAATGATGAAGTTTAGAGGAAGAGCTAGAGTATTCGATTGCGAGAAAGATGCAGTCGAAGCCCTGCTCGATGGGAAGATTCGCGAAGGCGAGGTGGTCGTAATCAGGTATGAGGGGCCGAGGGGAGGGCCTGGGATGAGGG
>Ga0190313_1001502_pt1 | contig 12531 bp, 15 predicted proteins | sample 4870071011_MG_FD_169989 | JGI IMG/M metagenome (GOLD analysis project Ga0190313, IMG submission 169989) | Hydrothermal vent sediment bacterial communities from Southern Trench, Guaymas Basin, Mexico - 4870-07-10-11_MG | ecosystem: Environmental > Aquatic > Marine > Hydrothermal vents > Sediment ...
TATAAGTATTGGGTAGCTTAACTTAATGAATTTAGATTTAACGAGTTGAGAGGAAATTAGCTCAACTATAGATGGTTGAGTGATAGCTGTAGTTCTTGTAGGAATGATCTCCGAGATAAATAAGCTACCAGAACAGAGAAGAAGCGATACAACAACAAGTAAAGTAATAATTATGATAATTATATGAATACTCCTAAGCCTCATAACTTAAATCTCGCGAACTTCAGTAATTAATGCAGTGAAATTAAACTTTCTCTTATAGCTATGCTTAATGTTTCTTTATTCTCCAACCACATATATCATTAGCACATATTGTTCCCGAAATCACAACAGCTTCTATTCCACCACCGGGAAACGTTGATGCACTAGCTAAGTATAATCCCTTAATTGGAGTTTTAAAGTAAGGTCTTTTTGTTTTAATTGATTGATCAAAAGCATAAATTGCCCCCTCAGGCATTGATGTATATCGCTCAAAGGTCTTTGGAGTCGCAGCATCTACGACCACTATACGTTTACTTAGATTTGGAATTATTTTCTCTGCTTTTTCTATCATTTCCTTGGTTCTCCTCTTCTTCTCCTCTATGTATTCCTTGGTTCCTCTCTCTGGAAAGTCATAGTAGTTAGCATCTGTTATTATTGTAATACTTGCTTTGCCCCTCGGCGCTAAGCTTGGATCAGCATTTGAATTTATTACAATATGATAGCCTTCATCTAGGTTTACAATAAGTGTTGGATATTTAGATAGGTCCATATCTACGCCCAAGAATACCATAAAACATGATGGAGACATCTTTAAACTTCTTATGTAGTTAATGAATTTTTCATTTAGATTCTTTCTATCAATTAGTTCTAGGAATACAGTTTTAGCATTTGCATTTGCAACTACAATTGAGCTCTTATAAATATTATTGCCTACCTTTACTCCCTTAACTTCTCCATCCTCTACCAATATTTTAGTAACTTTATGTCTAACTAAAACTCTTCCACCATAACTTTCAATAACTTCTCTTAACTTATTTGCAAAATTCTGTGCACCTCCCTTTGGATAGTATCCGCCATAGATATAGTATGAAATAACTGCTGTAAGTGCACTACTTGCATATATTTCGTCGGGGCATGCCCCGATGTAACCTATTAATGCGCATAACAGTGTTTTTAAATCCTCATTGGTAAAGTATTCATCGAGCTTCCCCTTGTACGTTTTATTTAACCAATCATAGAAATGGGGATGTTCTTTCGGATAATCCAGGAGCTTTCTTTCACCAAATACTTTAACTATTAGCTCAACAGGTAGGGGCGTTCCATAAACTTCGACTTCCCTATAGCCTTCTTCATAAGCTCTCCTAGCCTCATCAAAGAATGCTATAATGTTTTCCTTCTCCTTAGGAAATATGTCTATGAGAGCTTCTATGAACTCCTCTAAACTATTAAAGTCAATAACCTTTCCCTTGAAGATTATCCTGATGCTATTTTTTACAAATAGGTCGTCCTTGCTGAGATTAAGTTCTCTAAGTAGATAGTTGATTGGTCCTTTCCCCCATAATCCACTTATATTCTCTACACCAGTATTAAAGATGAAACTATTTCTCTTAAAGGATGAGCAATAGCCTCCGACTTGATAGTGTTGTTCTAGCACTAATACCTTATATCCTCTTTTTGAAAGTAGTGCTCCGCAAGTTAGACCTCCTATGCCAGAGCCAACAATTATAGCATCATACTCATTATCCTTCTTTGGCTTCTTAGGGTCTATTCTTACACTCCAGTCATATTTCTTAAATTCCCTTATGGCGAGATAAGCTGGGATTTTTAGTGGTAAGATAATTGAAAGTACTATGCCAATAGCAATTAACGTATTCGAGAAAATTGATGTATGAGGCTTAGTGAAGAGTAGGAATATGAACATATTCGTTAAGAATATCATACACCAAATACTTGTGATAAGGTTATTAACTAGTAGAAACCATTTACTATTCCAATATATTTTAGGATGATCTCTTTTTGAAACTTGGAGTGTAAAAGGTCTCTTGGTAATTAGGGATATTAATGCCATTAATGTTAAGGCGAGGTAACCGATAAAACCACTCTTTTCAACAAAAATCTTCATACTAAATGCATATGTACCGATAAATGCTATACTAAAATAAGTAATGGATGCTACATCCATTAAATTAAAACTCCTTCTATAAACTTGAGGAGTTATTAAACACAGTGAAATTATCAGGGAAATAACTATACCAAACGTTATACCTAAACCACATAGAATCCAGTAAACAATCCAAGGAGTAAATGAAAGGAATATATAGAGCATACCAGGAATTTTCACACTACTCTTCCTCTACCTTCTACGGTTAACTTCCTTAACAGCAATAGATATTAATAAATATTACCTTACAATGACAATAAAAATCAATATTATGACACATCCATTATGAGCAGTTGATCCTCCTTAGAAAATGCTATGAGTTTGCCACGCTCATCAAATACCCAGGCACCACCAAAGCTTCCATGGTGTTTATAAGTATTAACAATGAAGGTCTTAACGCCTAGCTCCGCAATTCTAGAAGACATAATCCTTATTTCTTCCTTGAGGTCTAATTGTTCTGGAGAGTAATCCATAGGTACGAATAGGTAATCTGGTTTATTTCTAAGTATCATTTCTTTTACAAGATCATTATAGAGATCTCCACATATAATCACTCCTATACGTCCAAACTCTGTTACGGCAACATTAAATGAACTGCCTTGACAGAATTTTATTGGTTCTTGGATTTTCCTGTGCTTAAGAATAATCCTACCATTTTTGTCGATGACAAAAGCTATATTATATGCAGATTCGTTACAGGGTTCAAGTAAGCCGAAAACCACGTAAACTCCATACCTATTAGCCAACCTTGAAACACGATTAACTATGAGGTTATAGAGTTTTGCCCTACTAAAATCCCATTCAGTAAAACCAGTTAAACAGTATTCAGGGTAAACGAGAAAGTCTGCATTTTCTTTAATAGCTTCAATAAACCTGTTTTTGAAAACCTCCAATTATACTCGAAGTCGTTAGGTTTAACACTCATGGGTATAAGCGCAACCCTCAATGCTTAAACCTCCTTAATATTACAATGTTAAATTATATTAAAGCATATCTTGATTCCGCAATTTAGTTATGTTCGGAATGATGTTAAGGAGGGGAGAATTATTATACGTTAAAGAATCTCTTCGGGTGGTTTGAGATCGCATTTAATGGATTAAATGACGTACAGGAGTACGAGGATTATGTGAATAATCTCCTCTCAATAATAAATGATAAAGCTGATAAAACCTTACTGGACATGCTCATGAAATATAAGGGAAGTACGAAAATAGTAAGAACGAAGAAATATAATGAGCCTCCAAGGATGAGAGGCTATATTCTTCCTGATAAGCTGGAAGTGTATTCAGATGAAGGAGTTAGGATGCCTTTAAGGATAGCTTCTAATCCTGCAATTGCAATTAGGAGCAATAAGGTGACATTTTACATAAGAGTTGCTTCTATTGGTGGAGACTTTAATGTAACCTCCATAGTTCATACAACTATTCCTATTGAAGAGTTAAGGGGGAAATGAGGCTTAAGGCTAAAGAGCTTCTCTATCCATTATTACCGTGCGAGAATGTTGAAGATCCTAGGATTAATCCTATTGATTACCAAGAACTTTATCATGTGAGAGGATTTGACCTGAGCAAGGGAGCTGTAATAACATTTAAAGCAAACCTAAGTGAAGATAATGATAAGGTGCTATCAATAGAACCTGTTAGGTTTAAAGCAAGGAATGGAGAGGAATTTATCTTAAGAGATTATAGAGATACATTTCCACTTAACGATAGATACATGGTGATAAGACCATTTATTAGATCTATGGGTATTGGAGGCATATTCGTGGGTCCTCGTAATGGAGCAATAGTATCTTTTGAAGGGCTTAAACCTGTTCCCGAACTTCTTCCTCAAAAAGATGAGGTAAAGACTAGAGGTAATGCTGCAGCCAAGATAAGTAGTAATGAGTATTTACTAATATATCATAGTGTTGATGAATATGGCGTATATTATACTTATGCTGCCATACTCTCTAATGATGGTGAGCTTCTCTCAATGACTAAGGAGCCAATAATAATTCCTAACTCAAGAGAGTACGTGGGAAGAAGTCCGGGAACTGTATTTGTATGTGGTATAGCTAAGTATAAGGATGAAATAACAATCACTGCAGGTAAAGATGATGAAGTAGTAATCATATATAGTATTGATAAAGATGATTTATTTGGAGAGTTATGTGGAAGTTAGTTAGATTATGGGTAATGTTTAGTGGTTATCTCTGTATTTTTTAACATCTTGGTCTATGCAATGCTATTATAATTCCGCTAACAGTTATCGTTATGCCTACTAGTGCTATTATGCTAGGAGTCTCTTGAAGTATCATCCATCCTAATATCGTTGCTCCATATGGTTCAAAAATTATAGCTGTAGTCACTAATGTTGCTGGATAGAATTTTAATGCATAATTAATAGCTGTATGACCTATCGCCATAGGTATTAATCCCATAAGTATAAGGTAAAGTATACTTTCTATAGGTATCGTTACGGGATTTGAACCCATGACTATGCATATCAATGTTGTTGTAATTAAGGCAATAAGATATACGCTAGACACATAACTAGCAACGTATCTACCACTTCTCCCAACAACTCTACCTATTTGAAAATAAATAGACCCTGCAACAGCAGCTAGAAACGCCAATAATGCTCCTATAGGTGTTGCTCCACTCCATGGCTGTGAGAGTATGTATATACCAATTAGTGTCATTACAATACCGATAACTTGATGCTTCATAAAGCGTTCTTTGAGCACAGTGAACTCGAATGGTAAAAGAATAGCTGGGTAGGAAACAACTATACCAGTAGATGAAGCTATTGACATATGATTCAAACTCTCTAGCCATAGACTAAAGTGTGTTGCAAGAGCAATACCAGCTGCTACAGAATACCTATCAACTTTAACCTTCTTGCCTTGAAGAGCTATGTATAGCGATAAAATTATGGAGCCTACAAGTAGCCTCCACCAAGCAGCAATATAGCCTACTACAGCTGCAAGCCTCGCGAAGATAGCTGCCCAGGAAACAGCAAATACTCCTATTATCAGTATAATTACTGGTCTCACTCTCGCCAACACCACGTATAGTTAATGAAGTGTAACTATACTACTTTTTGTTTAATTAACTTACATTGAAAATAAAAGCGCCAAGTCAAGGACAAGATCCTTATGGGGAAGGATGATGAGAAAGCATGGTGCGGCGGCCGGGATTTGAACCCGCGACCACCGGCTTAGGGGGCCAGAACATTATGCATGTATTCATATCAGTTGATATTAAAGAGCTTCTAAACAGATAGTCAGTAAGGATAGACATGAACGCTATTACTTGATAACCAATATGAAAGGTCAGAATAGCCGATGCTATTATTAAGCCATGATGATCAGCTCTTTAAGTATGTTGGTACTGGGTATGTAAGGATATTCTTGAAATCTGTTCAGCACATATTGTTTCATGAAGCTCTTCTATTTCATGCTTACTCAACCCATAGAATTCTATGCAGTCTCTCGTAGTCCTTAGCTAGGTAGTAAACTTCTACTCCTACTCTATCGGCATTACTTTTCATAATACTATCATTTGTTACTAAGATAGCATCAACAAGCTTAGCTGTTGCTATGTAGTAAGCATCAATTACTCTACAACCTGTCTTTAAGGCTATAGCTTTAGCATCTGAATGAAGTTCATCCTCCTTAATCATAGCTATATGGTTAAGTACTACTTCAAGAATTTCCATAACGCACTTAGGCTCTATATATCGAACTAGAACTGCACAGAGCTCTACCTCGAAAACAAATGGTTCATAGACTATAGCGCCTCTATCCGATAGCTTATTCAGAAACTCAACCGCTATCCTATGTCTATCCTCTCTGCCCTCGACAATAACGAAGTAATCCACAAATACACTAACATCTACGATCATAGATTTCAATATCGAACTACATTCTCTCACTACTTAATCTCTCAACAGGATCCTCCTTAGTCCTAACAACAATCTTTGGGATCTCATCCTTGAAGCCTGCGAAGTTCTTCAGCACCACAATAACCTCCTCACCCTCCCGAAGATCTAGCTTCTCTAATGGCTTCAAAACACCATTCTCATACCTAGCACGGATAACCCTAGCCATCTCAGCAACACCTACTATCTCTATAGTTCCTAAGCCTTAATAATATAGTTGCACAATACCAACGTTCTGGAAGATCCGTAGATAAGCTATAAAGGAAACATTGCATCTTAGCTTCAGCGAAGCATCTCCAGAACTTGTCGTTGAGAACCACCCTCAAGCAGAAACTCATTGTGTAGCTATTACAATCTCTCTACCTCATCACAATTCTAACTCTATTGAGCTTAAGAGAGATGTTGATACAGGAGAGGAGTACAATCAGTCCAAGCTACTTGCAGAGATAGTGTCGAGGGTTCTCAACAAACCTCTGAAAAGATAGGTTGTCAAGACGCAGCCACTCAGTCTTTCTGGGCTACGTACTGATAGGTATAGACACGCTAGAGAAGTTTATCAGATCGATAGGGAGCGCATCAACGATACAGAGGGTTCTAGGATTCTTGGCAGGCTCTACGACACCTACAAAGGTGCTTTCAACGCTCTGCCACGCGATGTCCTCACGGTATGCGCTATTGCAGCTCCACACCTAGCTAAGCACAACCCCGAGAAGCTGAAGACACTAACATCCTCGCTTCTAGAAGTACTAGAAGATATCAGAGCTTTGCTAAAGAATAATGCTAAAGCAGCAGCTATACCTCCAGAACTAAGTCGCAAGGTCTTGAAGATATATCGAGAACTCATAGATATTGCTACAGAAGCTGTAAAGGGTTAGCAATGACTGCAACTTCTACACCTAGACACATACTATTTTTACTCACCTATCCCAAGCGTCCTCAAGCTTAAGGAGAAGCTCGAGAGAATGTCGTGGATCGATCTAGGAAGTTTTGCACAGATTTTTAAATTTGTGTAAGATTTAGACCCATAACTTGTGCAGCAAATATATCACATTATCAGCTATATGGGTGTTAATACATCTTAGTAAACCTTAATATCTTCTCTATAGTTCGGTTTACATCTATAGTTTCCGTAGTTTTACGAGTAACTCGCTGTACTCTTCTAATAGGTAGTATGACTCTATTCCTGCCTTTCTTGCATTCGATACCTGTACCTTGTCGCTGGAGATTAGGATTGAGTTTGTCTCTTTTGCGCAGCTTATGAAGAATGCGTCAACGGCTCTACACCCGATGCTCAGAGCTATATCGAAGGCTGTTTCATGCAGTTCCTCATACTCTACTAGGTTCACATGCATCACTATCTCGTTAACGTGGTTTACAACAATATGTCTAGGCCTATACCTTGCTAGTACAGCAGATAACTCGACTACCAACAGCTTAGGTTCAAAGACCTCTAACTCTTTCTCCGAGATTACATCTAGAACTGTAGTGCTCTTGCGGTGACGCTCACGGTCAAAAGGGATGATGGCATCTACAAATACCGACGTATCGAGTACTACCATCTACGCCCCTCCAGCAAAACCTTTAACGGATCCTCCTCTACACCTTGATACTCTCTAGAGACCCTCTTAACCACTTCGCTAAGACCACGAGCACCTCTAAGCACTATGAGCTTAACACTCTCACCCTCCCGAAGATCTAGCTTCTCTAATGGCTTCAAAACACCATTCTCATACCTAGCACGGATAACCCTAGCCATCTCAGCAACACCTACTATCTCTATAGTTCCTAAGCCTTAATAATATAGTGGCGTTTCGTGGGTAAGCAGAATATCTACCTCCTTACTCTTCAACTCTCTAGCGATGCTCAGGTGTTCAGCTGGTGTCTTCCTCGGAACACCCTTCCTAACTTCCTCTTCCTAGCAGTCCCTGTCAGCCCAGGTGTAAAGACCGAAGGACTTGGCTCTGAAGTCCTCTATAGATAGACCAAGCCATTCTGGAGCAAATGAGTAGTCGTACCAGGCTATAGAGCCAACAAAGCCTATCCCATTGACTATGTAGTGATTTTTCATCAGTGCTATACAGCCTAGCTCTTCAACAAAGTCATTGAACCTATGTAGCTTGGTTAACGAGTTTATGTTTCTCATCTCTTCATTACTTAGATAGATACCGTGATTACCAGGAACAACCATTATAGATGCATCGGCTACTACCCTAATAGTGCTGAGAACATCGTGCATAAGGTCTAGTCTACCACTAGAAGTTATGTCCCCTACAACAACTACAGCATCAACGCTACTACATGAATCCCTAATATTCTCAGCTAGCTTATCCAAATCATACTGAGACACATGATAGTGTATATCCCCTAAGTAATAGATCTTCATCTCCTACCACCTCCCCTAACCATTTCACACAATATGCTCCTCACCATAACTCTAGCTTAACGATGGTGATTATGAACCGCATTCCACTTCATCCTCAACATTCTATACTTGCTAAGTCTTAACTAGGAATTAAGGCTGAATTACTCAACGTATAGTGGTATTACAATTAATTATTTAGTTACCCCGGCGTTACCCCCTCCATCCTGAGCAAGAGTTCTCTATTATCCCCAGGCATACAGTTTTATTTCGGGGGTTAACTTTGCCTGCTAAATGGTCTATCAAGAAGATTAAGAACCGCTATTATCTCTTCCATGAGGATAGGTATGTCGGTCCATTAGATAAGATCGTAGAGGTATGGGAAAAGAATTGGTGCGGCGGCCGGGATTTGAACCCGGGGTCTCCGGCTTGGGGGGCCGGCGTCCTAGTCCAGGCTAGACGACCGCCGCTCTCAGGCTATCTTTATTAGTTAGGTGTCTTAAAGAGTTATTCGCTATTAATTACCAATAGCTTAATGTGTTATTGTCCTATTAGTTGTGTAAATACTCTATATGAAAAGCCTATAAGTAAGTGTTTTGCTAATCGTATCAAATGGATATGATTATGGGTAAGCCTAAAGCTATATTACTTATAGATGGTGAACATTACGTATCCGTGCTCTAGGGAGTTGTTGAATGGGCTATGAAGAATTATCCTAATAGAGAAATTGTTGTTGCTGCTGTATTTCTTGGTGGTGCTGAGAAGATTGATAGTCCTGAAGATGTTAAGCGGGCTCTACCAATACTCGTATACTTTGGTGAAGGTCTAAGGAAGCTATACCCATTGACTTAATAGTTAAGGTTGCTAAAGAACATGACGCTGAAATTGTCATGGATTTATCTGGCGAACCCATATTAGGTTATGAAAAGAGGTTTATGATAGCTGCTGTTTTAGCTGAAGGTATGAGGTATGAGGGCTCAGACTTCTCTTTCTATCCATTAAAGTTCCTTAACCTCGCTAAGAAGCCTGCAATAAAGGTTATTGGTCTTGGTAAATGTGTTGGTAAGACCGCTATAAGCGATTATACTGCAGTTACTGTTAAGAAAATGGATTACATGCCATGCGTAATAAAGGCAGGTAGAGGTAGACCTGAAGAGCCTAGAGTAGTATTCGAATGCAAGCTTTAACTTACACCTCGATTCCTGTTATCAATTGCTGATAGTGGTGAACATGCAGCATCAGATTACTGGGAAGAGGCCTTGATAGGTAAGATAGCGACTATTGGCGCAAGAAGATGCAGTGGAGGAATGGCTGGTAAACCCTTCTACAGCACTGAGTAGATGTTGTAAATTAAAGCTAATGAACTACCTGCAGACTTCATTATAATTGAAGGTGGTAGAACTATAATACCACCAATAGTCACTGACGTAACCGTGCTCGTTATAAGTGCCTATGCGCCACTACCTCACGTAGCCCAATACTTTGGTCCATTAAGAGCAAGGTTCAGGTCTTAGAACTACCTTAGTTACCTTGGCACTAGGCTTAATGTTTCTTACAGCTTCCTCTAATTTATCTACTTTATCCTTATTGTATTCTTCCGCCATGGTGATAACGATCATTTCAGATACCCCCTAGGAGATATTAAGGATAGGAAAGTATTCTTCGCTTCAACAGCTAAGAAGCACGACATAGAGAGCATCATAATGCATATCTTCAAAAACTATGGCTGTACAGTAGTAGACTACTCACGCATTTAAGTATAGATCTAAACTTGAAGAAGACATAGCAAGAGGACTACTAAAGGCCAACGTGTTGCTAACCGAACTAAGCTGCTTCAGTAGGTATAGCTACAAGAGAAGCCCTTTAGGAGGGGAATTGAAGTAATCTACGTAAACTACATACCAGTAACCGTTGGAGAAGATGTAGACATTATCGAAGGTATAAAGCAATTAGTACTTAAGACATTTAAGAGAGCTAAGGAGAAAATTAAGAAAGTACAGTAATACTTAATCAATACTTTTATTTTCATTAAATTGTATTAATGTTCTCTGTGAATAGTTTATTTAAGGGTCTCTGTAATGTACATGTTTAGAGGCTTCAAAAACAGTACTAATATAAAGGAAGCTAATAAAATAAGAGAGTTTAAGACCATTGATATCGTTAAGAGATCTGGAGTAATATCACCAAATAGAGTTCACCTAAAGAATTATCCAATAGACAACCCGATCTCAATATTTAATTCATCAATACTATTGAATGGTGATTACCTTAAAATATATGCTAGGATAATCCTAGGATACTTCATGTATCTTAGCGGAATAGTATTACTCGAAATACCCATAGATGACGTATATAAGGGTAATATTAGTGCAAGTCACTACCCAGGAGAACTCGTACTCTATCCTTCAACTAAGTATGATATATGGGGAACGGAAGATCCCAGAACTAATAAAGTAGATAACTTTAACGTCATGGTTTATACGGGTAGAACTATAAATTACTTTAATCCTGCTATAAGGAAGTATAGAACAATACCTGTAGCAGCCATAGACCGTGGTAATGATAATTGGCATAAGGTTGCCGTATTTATATTTCCTGAAGGAATTAGAGATCACGTAGTTAGTGATAAAGATGCTTTCCTAGTGAGAACAAGTGATGGAACCTTACTGTTATTCCATAGACCGCACATGGACGATGAAAAATACTACCTAGTTGTTAGTAAGGTATCTGAGGACACTATTACTAAAATTCCAAGCGAGGTTAAAGTTGTTGAGGTAATTGATACAATTTTAGCGTTAGAGCCTGCAAAGTTTGAGATAAAGCTTGGATGGGCAGCACCACCAATAGAACTTGAGAAGGATACTTATCTTGCCTTAATACATGGTGTTGATAAGGAAATTGAGGGATACAGGGTATTTGCAGCACTATTTAGATATAATGTTGAGAAGGGAATTGATGTAGTTGCAGTAACACCGTACTATATAATGGAACCTAAAATGCCATATGAAATATTCGGGGATAGACCTTATACTGTGTTTCCTTGTGGAGCATGCCTAGTTGATGATAAGATAATAGTATCATATGGAGCAGCAGACTATGTGATAGGTTTAGGTGAAATAGATTTAAACGAACTGCTTTCCCACTTAGATAAAGGTAGGATGGAGTAAGTTAAGAGATTCTTTCTCTTCATATCAACTCAATGAGGTTAAATACACTTTCTATTAATTCCCTCTTAGCTGGATTTATTGAATAATATCTAAACTTACCTCTAACTTCCTCATTAACTAGCTTAATATCCTTGAGTCTCCTTAGATGATGTGATATTAGTGTTTGACCTTTACCTAGAATTGCAGTAATTAGACATACAGGCATTTCCATTTGTAGCAGTAGCCATAGTATTGATAATCTTATTGGATTTGATAGTACGGACAATAGTTTAGATAACTCAACTATATTTTCTGAGGGTTCCTTAATTAATTTATCCTTACATGTCTTAACTAGGTATCTCCTACATTTATCGCTAACAAGGTTAAGATATATAGCTATGGGTTTGCTTTCATTCAAGTTCTCGCCGAAACTTTAAATTTGTAGGAGAAAGTTTATATTATTACCTCTATAGTTTAGATATATGTAAAATATTTCATAGGTGATACCTTTGGAGCTAAGTAGCCCAATGTTTTGGGCTAATGTATTGCTTACGGCTATAATTCCAGGTCTCTTAGCTACTTGGCTTGGTGTTGGTGGGTGTTTCTTAAGGATACCAATGCTAATATACCTATTTGGCGTTAATATTAAGACAGCGTACTGTATTAACCAAGCAGTTGTAGCGTTAACTACATTACCAGGAGTATATGTTCATTGGAGGAAAGGTCATGTATATAGTAGGGGGTTAGTTACTGCTGCTATTGGTGCTGTTCTTGGTGTTGCTCTTGGAGCATATGTTGTTGCGAAGTATATTCCAGCTACAACATTAAAAGGAATCTTTGGGCTAGCATGTGTTGGTATCGGGGTATATGTTGCGTATAAGACGATTAAGGCTAGGAAGAAGCTAGTAAAGAGAGTAACAGTAAGTGAAGTTAAGGTACTTGAACATGGAGTAAAGCTA